>Ga0206126_10002380_pt1 | contig 20559 bp, 20 predicted proteins | sample Helgoland_Spring_5_FD_148621 | JGI IMG/M metagenome (GOLD analysis project Ga0206126, IMG submission 148621) | Pelagic subsurface seawater microbial communities from Kabeltonne, Helgoland, North Sea - Helgoland_Spring_Bloom_20160412_1 | ecosystem: Environmental > Aquatic > Marine > Epipelagic ...
GCTCTTCGATTCCATCGTCAGTAAATTGTAGCTCTACATTTTCTGTTTTCATTAAAGCGACATACTGCTTGATTAAACTATTATCTGGCTCTTTAAGTATTCTAACAAAATCCTGTTTTGTTAGTGGTTGTAGCTCCACTCGGATAGGCAATCTTCCCTGAAGCTCTGGTAATAAATCTGATGGTTTTGCTAATTGGAATGCACCAGATGCTATAAATAGAATATGGTCAGTTTTAATGGGTCCGTGCTTAGTGTTAACCGTAGTACCCTCAATAAGTGGCAATAAATCACGCTGAACACCTTCCCTAGAGACATCTGTCCCAGAGCGTTCACTTCTAGCCGAAACCTTGTCAATTTCATCAAGAAAAACGATACCATTATTCTCAACAGAAAATTTTGCTTCTTTTATAATCTGATCTTGATCTATTAATTTATCTGATTCTTCCTGAATAATGTGTTCATAAGATTCTTTAACAGACATTTTTTTCTTTTTCTTTTTTCCAGCAGACCCTTTGCCAAAAATATCTCCAATATTAACCATGCCGACACCGCCTTGCATTCCTGGAATTTCAAAAGAGGGTGTAGATGGATTGTCCTGAACAGCAATTTCTATAATAGTGTCATCCAAGTCTCCTGCTCTAAGTCTTTTTCTAAAACTTTCTCTTGTAGCGGGCGTTGCACTTTTTCCAACTAGCGTATCCAAAACCCTTTCCTCAGATGATAGCTGGGACTTTGCCTTTACTTCTTTTCTTTTTTTTTCTTTAACAAGAGCAATTGAAATTTCTATTAAGTCTCGTATAATTTGTTCAACATCTTTACCAACATAACCAACTTCAGTAAATTTAGTTGCTTCAACTTTTATAAATGGGGCTTCTGATAGTTTGGAAAGTCTTCTGGATATTTCTGTTTTTCCAACACCTGTTGGACCAACCATTAATATATTTTTCGGAAGAACTTCTTCTCTCAAATCATCTGGTAACTCTTGCCGCCTCCATCTATTTCGAAGAGCTATTGCTACTGCCTTTTTCGCATCCGCCTGTCCAATTACATAGCGATCTAACTCAGACACAATTTCTCTTGGTGAAAAAGAAACTATTTTTTGTTCGTCTTCCATTTATAATTTCTCGATAGTAATATTGTTATTTGTGAATACACAAATGTCTGAGGCAATTTCTATAGATCGTATAGCAATTTCTTCTGCAGTTTTGGTCTTGTCATCTATCATAGCTCTAGCAGCAGCTAGTGCATAATTTCCACCCGATCCAATGGCTACCACTCCATACTCTGGTTCTAGTACGTCACCTTGTCCAGTAATTACAAAGCTTTTATCTTTATCGGCGACTAACATTAGCGCCTCTAGTCTTCTCAAATATTTGTCTGATCTCCAGTCTTTTGCTAATTCTACAGCAGCCCGAGTTAGCTGCCCTCCATGTTTATCTAGTTTAGATTCTAACCTTTCGAACAAAGTAAATGCGTCAGCAGTAGATCCTGCAAATCCGGCAATAATATTTCTTTTTTCAATTTTTCTAACTTTTTTAGCAGTGCTTTTCATAACAGTATTACCAATGCTCACCTGTCCATCTCCTGCAATTACGACGTCCCCATCTTTTCTAATCAGTGCAATGGTAGTCCCGTGCCAGCTATTATTATTCATATTTTTGCTTTATTTAATTATTAAATTATATGTGGTGACGAATTCCATATCTTCAAGGTATAAATTTTATAGTATTTATTATATTAAATAAGCATACTTCATTATGAGAACAGCAAACGTAGAAAGAAAAACAAAAGAAACCAGTATTAGCGTCGATATAAATATCGATGGTACGGGGAAGTACGATATTCAAACTGGAATTGGTTTTCTAGACCACATGTTAGAACAAGTTTCAAAACATTCTTTGATCGACCTAAAGGTTAAAGCTAAAGGAGATCTGCACATTGATTTGCATCACACAACTGAAGATACAGGAATTGCAATTGGAGAAGCTTTATTAAAAGCCATGGGTGAAAAAAAAGGAATTAAGCGGTATTCTCATGCTGTTATCCCAATGGATGAAACATTGAGCAGAGTAGCTTTGGATATTTCAGGTCGCCCATACTTAGTTTGGAATGTAAAACTACAGGTCGAAAAACTTGGAGAAATGGAAACAGAGTTATTTAAAGAATGGTTTCAAGGATTTGCACAAGCGGCAGGTATTACCTTACATATTGAAAATATTTACGGAGACAATAGTCATCACATTATCGAGTCATGCTACAAAGGTTTGGCGAAAGCTTTGCGAAGTGCCTTAGAGATAGATCCTCGACAGAAAAATTCTATCCCTTCCACTAAGGGCACAATTTAATTTTTAAATGATCATATCCATTTTCGACTATGGATCAGGCAATATCAAGTCAGTTTCAAAAGCTGTAGAATCTGCGGCTAACAGTTTACAAAAAAATGTTTCTGTTCAGGTTATTCATGATCCAAAAAAAATTAAAGAAGCAGACAAAATTATTTTACCAGGCCAAGGCTCATTTAAACAATGTGCACAAAATTTACGAGGTATTCCTGGAGTTGTAGATGAGCTCAATGACTTTGTGTTAAATAAGAAAAAAAATATTTTTGGTATTTGCGTAGGGATGCAATTATTTGCAGACTTTGGAGAAGAAGATGGAGGCTCTAAAGGTTTAGGATGGATACAAGGAGAGGTCAAAAAAATCAAAATTACTAATCTAGAATTAAAGCTGCCTCATATGGGATGGAATGAGATTGTTTTAAAAGAAATTAATCCTTTGTTTCAAAATTTAAGTGAGGACAAGCATTTTTATTTTGTTCATAGTTATGAATTTATTGCACAAGATCAAATTAATGTTGCAGCATCTACATTTTATCAGGACGAGATAACAGTAGCTGTTTTTAAGGATAATATTTTCGGGACACAGTTTCATCCAGAAAAAAGCCAAAAAAATGGGATCCAAATATTAGAAAATTTTATAAGTTGGTAATATTATGATTATTTATCCAGCCATCGATCTTAAAAATCAAAATTGTGTAAGGCTTTATAAAGGAGATTTTTCTAAGGAAGAAATTTTTAATGATTCTCCATTAGACCAAGCACAACAATTTGAAAAACTAGGTTTTCAGAATTTGCACATTGTAGATCTGGATAGAACATTAAGCTCTATCAACACAAACTTAAATTCCATAAAAGAAATTGCGGAAAACACTTCTTTAAAAATTCAAGTAGGCGGTGGATTGAGAACTTTAGAAAACATTGAAGAGGTTTTAAGGTTGGGAGTTGAAAATGTTGTTATGGGTACTGCTGCAGTAGAAAATATTAATTTATTAAAAGAGGTTTCTATAAAATACCCCAATCAAATTTCAGTAGGGATAGATGTTAGAAAAGGATTTTTAGCTTTAAAAGGATGGACGGATCAAACGCAATTGTTAGCATTTGATTTTGTAGATCAGATTAAGGAATGCCCAATTAAAAGTATTATCTTTACTGATATTGATAAAGATGGAACAAAAGAAGGTGTAAATCTTGAGGAAACTTTAAAGCTAGCGACTATAAGCAAAGTTCCAGTAATTGCTTCAGGGGGTGTTGCAAAAATAGAGGATGTGTTTGATATACAAAAAACTAAAAAAATTGGTGGAGTTATAATCGGCAAGGCTATTTACGACGGCTCTATTAATTTAGAAGAATTAGTTAAAGTTAAATAGATGTTAAAAAAAAGAATTATTCCTTGTCTTGATGTAAAAAATGGAAGAGTAGTAAAAGGAATTAATTTTGTTAATTTAGTAGATGCTGGCAACCCAGTAGAGCAAGCAAAAATTTATAGCGATGGCGGAGCAGACGAGATTTGTTTTTTAGACATTACTGCTTCTAATGAGAATAGGGATATTTTATTGGACACAGTTCAAAAAACGGCAGAGCAATGCTTTGTTCCTTTAACAGTCGGAGGGGGAGTAAGATCAATTCAAGATATACGAAATCTTTTAATGGCAGGGGCTGATAAAGTTTCTATCAATACAGCTGCAATTAAAAATCCAGATCTTATTAAAGAAGCAGCTCTACAATTTGGTTCTCAATGTATAGTGGTTGCTATCGATGCTAAACATGTAGCATCCAATAAATGGGGCGTCTTTACTCATGGCGGAAGAGAATCAACAGAACTGGATGCCTTAGAATTTGCCTTATTGGCGGAAAATAATGGTGCAGGTGAAATTTTACTTACCTCTATGGATAAAGATGGAACAAAGTCAGGATACGATTTGCAGCTAACAAAAAGCATGACAAACAACTTAAAAATACCAGTAGTTGCCTCCGGAGGGGTTGGAACTTTAGAGCACATTAAGGACGGTATTGTTAAAGGAGGGGCAAGTGCTGTTCTGGCTGCATCCATTTTTCATTTTGGAGAATTTTCTATTTCTCAAGTAAAAGAATATTTAAACTCAGAGAATGTTCCTGTAAGAATATAGATATGTTTAAAGCTTTAGAAGAGTTAATAGAAATTATTCGTTCTAGAAAAAATGCAACTAAAGACAAATCTTACACAAACCAACTACTTAATAACAAGACTTTAAGCAAAGAAAAAACAGAAGAAGAATTTCAAGAATTGTTGGAAGCGATTCAACTCAATAAAAATCAAACACATGAAGCTGCAGATTTAATCTATCATCTATTGGTACTTCTAGAATGTAACAATATAAAAATTGAAGATGTCCTGAATGAACTAAAAAAAAGACAACAACAGTCCGGATTAGATGAAAAAGCAAGTCGTTAAATTATGAGTTATGATACAAACAATATTTTTGCAAAAATATTAAGAAAAGAAATTCCTTGTGATAAAATTTATGAAAACGACCATGTGTTAGCATTTAAGGACATTAACCCTCAGGCTAAGATTCATGTCTTAGTTATTCCAAAAGGTGCTTATGTTAATATGGATGATTTTTCTCAAAATGCTAAGAACGATGAGATTGAAGCTCTTATTAGAGCTTTGGGAGAAGTTACAAAAATAGTTGGCCTGTCATCTTATTCTGAAGGAAAAGGTTATAGATACATAGGGAATAATGGACCAGATGGAGGACAAGAAGTTCCTCACTTACACTTTCATATTATAGGTGGTGAACCGCTCGGAAGAATGGTTTCTAAAAAGTAACCATGACGCAAAGAGTTCAAAGATATTTTTTAGAAATGAAAAATAAAAAAGATTTCAATCCAGCGGTGTGTGGAATTTTTAATTTAAAAATTTTAGAACAAGGAAAAGAAGACCCCCAGTTTTGTAAGTTTTTATACCAAAAAATAGGAGAAGATTTTCATTGGAAAGATAGGTTGGGTTGGAGCCTAGAAGAGTGGAAAAATTATTTAGATAGTAAAAAATTAAAATTTTACACAGCATATGTCGGAAAAGAACCTGTTGGTTACTATGAATATCTCAATCATGAAGACACCAAGAAGTAGAAATTACTTTACCTTGGAATTTTTAAAAATTATTATGAAAAAAAAGTAGGGGGTTATTTATTAAGCCACGCTTTAGAAACAGCATGGAAACATAATCCCAAAAGAGTCTGGGTGCATACGTGTACTTTAGACCATCCTAACGCTTTGAGAAATTATATTGCAAGAGGGATGAGTATTTTCAAGAAGGAAGCAGTCTCAGTTCCCGTTTAGATTAAAATTGGGAATTTCAAATTTCTCTTTAGTATTAACATTAGTCTGGCTATTTTTGATTATAAAGGATGTTGGTTGCTGATCGTAGCCAGTAGTTTCCCACCCAGCTATATTGAAAGTTTCTTTATCTATAAACAATCGAACAGAACCAGTGTTTTCATTATTTTTAAATTCAATCACAAAATTATTATCTTCTATTGCGATCTTTCGAATCTGATTTATTTGCTTAATAATTTTTTTTTTATCTAATATGGTTGCAAAAACAGAGTTAGCCATGCGGTAGTAATAAATTTTTTGATATTTTTTTTTTATAACTATCAGTGTATTATTTTTTATAATAATTTCTTTTTGTTCATCACCTAAATATCTACAAACTAATTTTTTGGTATAGGAGAGAAAACAAGAACCTTTTTCAATAAGTTTACTGTTAGTTTGAATAAAATCAAATTGGATATTATTTATACTATCAAATTTATTTGTAATTTTCTGAATAATTTCTTGATTATTCTCTGCTTTAGTCGAGATGGATATTGTAAAAAAAATAATTAAAAGACTTATTTTTTTGAGCATTAAAAGGGAAGTATTTCTCTTTTGCCAGCATGGTTTGCTGGACTAATTATTTTAGATTCTTCCATTTGGTCAATAATTCTTGCTGCACGGTTATACCCAATCTGTAACTTTCTTTGTAGATAGCTAGTTGAAGCTTTGCCTTCTGCTTTAATTAAACGTACTGCTTCATCAAATAATTCATCTTTATCATTTCCTTCTACTTGATTTCCATTTTCATCGGTTGCTTCTTGAATCTTTGTAACTTCATCTAAATATTCAGGAGCACCTTGAGACCTTAAAAAAGTTGTAATTTTTTCAATCTCTTCATCTGATACAAAAGGACCATGAATTCTAATTACCCTGCTTGCTGAAGACATGAACAGCATATCCCCCTTTCCAAGAAGCAATTCCGCACCCTGTTCCCCCAAAATAGTTCTACTGTCGATTTTAGAAGTAACTTGAAAAGAAATTCTTGTTGGAAAATTGGCTTTAATAGTACCTGTAATAACGTCTACACTGGGCCTCTGAGTGGCCATAACGATATGAATTCCTGCTGCCCTAGCCATTTGAGCCAAACGTTGAATGTAGTTTTCAATCTCTTTACCAGCGATCATCATCAAATCCGCCATCTCATCTACAATTACGACAATATAAGGAATGACTCTTTTAGGATCCTCCCCCACTTTTTCATTATACCCAGATATATTTCGCACTCCTTCTTCCGTCATTTTTCGGTACCTATTTTCCATCTCACCCACCACCCATTTTAATGCTGCAGTGGCTTTTTTAGGTTCTGTAATAACGGGTGATAACAAATGTGGAATGCCTTGGTAAATTGAGAGTTCTAACATTTTAGGGTCTATTAAAATAAGTTTACAGTGTTCGGGTTTGTGTCTGTATAAAATAGAAAGTATCAGAGTATTAATACAAACTGATTTACCCGAGCCAGTCGTACCTGCTATTAACAAATGAGGCATACTTACTAGGTCTCCAACAATTGGATAACCAGAAATACTTTTTCCAAGAGTAATAGGAAGTCTAATGTTTTTATTTACGAATTCTTTGCTAGATAAAATCTCTTTTAAATAAACTGGTTCAATATTTTTATTAGGAATCTCTATTCCAATAGTATTTTTGCCAGGAACAGTTGCTACTCTGGTTGCAATTGAGCTGGTACTTCTAGCAATATCATCTGATAAATTTATAATTTTTGAAGTTTTAATTCCAGCGGCAGGCTCAAATTCATAAAGAGTTACTACTGGACCTGCACTGACTCTTTTAATTTTTCCCATAATTCCAAAGTCTAATAAGGTATCTTCTAAAAATTTAGACTGCTTTTCGAAGCTATCACTTAGTTCTGTATCTGATGTTGGACTATCCGGTTCTTTTAAAAAAGATATAGAAGGCATTTGATATTCAAAAGAATTTAATTTTGTACTTTCTTGCAATGGAAGGCTAGATTGAAATTTTTGGGACTTGGGCACTTCCAAAGTTTCCGTCTCTAGCTGAGTTTCAGAAGTCTTTAGCTCTTGTTCTTGGCTAGTAGATTGGTGGTTTAATATTTTAGATTTTAAAAAAATAAATGGTTTATAAATAGTTTTGAAAATATTTTTCCAGTTAGAAACAGACAGCCCCAAACTTAAAATGAAAAAAACAAGGGCAAGAACAGCAGATGCATAAGCCACAATGTTTAAATTTAGAGAAAAAGAAGACATTAGCGTTAACAAGTAACTTCCCAAAAACCCCCCATTGCCATTTGTAGATAGCCAGAAACTTTGATCATTATTAATTGTAAAAAACAAAGATCCAAAAATTAAGTAGAGTGTGATGAGCAGAAAAGAAATAGAAGTACTAATCTTTTTCTGTATTCCAACTTGCACACCCAAAAAACAAAAATTGATAGCTATTCCAAAAGCCATTAAACCAAATGCCTGCAGTATAAAATCTGTAATGCTTACTGCGTATCTAAATAACCAAAAAACTTCGTTATCATTTGGAAATATTAAAGTGGGGTTATTTGGCGTATAATTAAAAATTAAATAGAAAAAGGAAATACCAATTGCAACAGTTATCAAACCTGCAATTTCAAGCATTCTTTCTTTAATAAAATTTAAAATTTTTTCCATATATAACGAATCATTTGCTGTTGTTTTTTAGCATTTTTTATACAATTGATAAAAATTAATCGTGAAAAATTTAATTAAACAAAGAGTAGCAGTCCTTGGATCTGGTCTAACTGGCAAAGCTATAGCTATGGCTCTTTTAGACCTTAATATAGATGTAGATTTAATCGAACAGACTTCACCACCCAAAAATTTCAAATCTAACGTTACCCTGTCCATAAGTGACGCTTCTCTAAAAATACTTCAAAGTTTAGGCATGAAGAAAAATAAGTTTAACTTTTGGCCTCTTCAAAAAATTATTCTTTTTGATGGTCTTACAAAAGAAGGAAAACCTGATACAGAATTTTACAATATAGATAACAAAAATTTTTTAAGTCACATTGTTAAAAGAAATATTTTAGAAAAAGAAATAAATAACAAACTAAAAAAAGTTAAGTTTATTAAAAACAAAATACTTTCTATCGAAGGTAAAGGGTTTTTAAAAAAAATAATTTTTCAAAATAAAAAAACGTCGGAATATAATTTAATTATTGCAACTCAATTTAGCAATTTAAAATTATTATCTAACGAAAAAAAATTAAATTGGGATTATTCCGAAACCGCTTATACTTTTGTTCTTCATCATAAAAAGCTAACCAATAATTGTGCGAGACAATTTTTTTTAAAGGATGGTCCATTAGCCTTTTTGCCAATTTCAAATACGCACACTTCTATTGTTTGGTCTGTTAAAAATAAGTCTGATGCAGAAAAGATTGTTTTAAATTATAAAGCTAGATTAAATTTTTTAAAAATGATTTCAGTAGGTTTTTATGAGGTCATTGGTTGCACGAAAAAGTTGGAGAAATTTGATTTAACTTTTGAATTCTTGAGACGGACTGTGCTTTCTAGAGTTATATTTATGGGTGATATTACTCATAAAATTCATCCTATCGCAGGACAAGGGTGGAATATGACTTTAAGAGATATCAACATTTTAGTTAGCATTTTAAAAGAAAAATTAAACAAAGGTTATGACATTGGTGATCTTGGGATACTTAAAGAGTATGAAAAAAAAACCAAGGCAAGTAATTTATTATTTGCTATGTCGATTGATCTAATAAGAAAAGCATTCAGAAGCCAGTCCCCTGCCATTTCTCAATTAAGAAAGAAAAGTTTTTCTATAGCTTCGCAACCCACAGTGATGAATAAAATTATTGATCTAGCGGATAAAGGATTAAGATTTTAAAATGACAATTTATGCACTATCCACTCCACCAGGAGTTTCTGGCATTGCCATTATCCGCTTGTCTGGACCAAACTCTCTAACAATCACTAAAGACATAATTCATAGCACAATTGACAAGCCAAGAATGGCTTTCCTCAAAACTTTTTACGATTCAAAAAAAGAAATTATAGATGAGGGAATTGTTGTTTGGTATCCCAAAGGTCAAAGTTATACAGGTGATGACCTAATAGAGTTTCATGTTCATGGTAGCAAAGCTGTTATCAATAAATTTTTAAATGAGCTGTCATTACGGTCTGATTGCCAAATTGCAGAGGCTGGAGAATTTACTAAACAAGCATTTTTAAATAATAAAATTAATTTATACGAAGCTGAAAGTATTGCGGATCTTTTAAATGCTGAAACCGAAGGACAAAGAATTCAGGCTCTGAGATTAAAAAATAGCTCACCTTTATTTATGAAATGGAGAGAACAAATCCTAGACGTTAGAAGTAAGTGTGAGGCTGCAATTGATTTTTCTGAAGAAGATCTTCCTTTTAGTATTCTGGAAGGAAATGATCAAAAAATAAAGGAAATTTCGCAAGAAATAACGGCAATGTTAGATGATAGCAAAGCAGGTGAGATCATGAGAGAAGGCTTTAAAATAGCCATTTTTGGACCTCCTAATTCAGGGAAATCAAGCTTTTTGAACTTATTAGCCAAAAGAAAAGCTGCTATTGTTTCCGCAATCAAAGGAACAACTAGAGACGTTATAGAAGTTCAGCTACAAATTCAAAACTTCCCTGTTCTGCTGTCAGATACGGCAGGCATAAGAGCTGCAAAAAACAAAATTGAAGAAATCGGAATTGGTTTAGCTCTTAAACAGATTGCAGATTCAAATTTAAATATTTTAATACTAGATGGAACAATTAAAAAAATTTCAAATGAAATAAAAAAATTAATTAATAAAAAAACTTTAATAATTATTAATAAGCAAGATAAAAAAAATTTTGACGGAGGGTTTGTTTTAAAAAACATAAAGGGAAAAGATTTTTTAGGAATTCATGAAATTTCTACTTTAACAAAATTTGGATATAAAAAGTTAATTGAGGATCTAAAAAATATTTTGAATAGCTTTTATGAACATGGAGATGATACGCTAATATCAAGGTCTAGGCACAGAACTTTACTAGTCAAAACGTCTAAACATTTGAAAAATTATCTTAAAATTTCTCAATCTGTAGAAATAGAAAAAACTGCTGAGGAGCTGAGAATAGCCTCAAATTACCTAAGCGAAATAGTAGGTTTTATAGGAGTAGAAGAGGTGCTTGGAAGAATTTTTAAAGATTTTTGTGTTGGCAAATAAGTCTCAAAATTTGCCATTAAGTCAGATTCCCCACTTGTAAATTAATCCATGAGATATACATTTCGTTCATGGAAAATTTTGATGTCGTCGTAATTGGAGGAGGTCACGCAGGCTGTGAGGCAGCAGCAGCGTCAGCTCGCATGGGAGTAAGTACTGCACTTGTCACAACGAATAAGAATTCAATTGGTGAGATGTCTTGCAATCCTGCCATCGGAGGTCTAGGCAAAGGACATCTAGTAAGAGAGATTGATGCATTTGATGGTGTGATGCCAAAAGTTGCTGATGCATCAGGAATCCAGTTCAAACTTTTAAATGCAAGTAGGGGTCCTGCTGTTCGGGGTCCAAGAACACAATCAGATAGAGCATTATACAAAAAATACATGCTAGAAAACCTGATAAGTCATTGTAATTTAGGTATTATTTACGATCCTGTTTCATCCTTTGTTTTTGAACAAGACAATATTAAATCAATCATTTTAGCTTCAGGAAAAGAAATAAAATTTAAAAAAATAATCTTAACTACTGGAACTTTTTTAAATGGAGTGATTCATATTGGATCACAAATGACACCTGCCGGAAGATTTGGCGAAGCCCCTACTTCTGGTTTGTCAGAGCAATTACAAAAATTTAATTTAATGTTTGGAAGATTAAAAACTGGAACACCTCCACGTCTCGACGCACGTACAATTAATTTTAATGGTTTAGAAAAGCAGGTTGCAGATGAGAATCCTTTTTTCTTTTCTACGGAAACTAAAAAAATTAATTCTAAACAAGTTGTATGCAGCATCACTTATACGAATGATGAAGTTCATAAAATTATTTCACGAAACATAAAAAAATCTGCAATGTACTCTGGAAATATTAAAGGGGTAGGACCGAGATACTGTCCTTCTATTGAAGATAAAATCGTAAAGTTTGCAGACAAACAGCGTCATCAAATATTTTTAGAACCTGAAGGTCTTAATGACCATACTATTTACCCAAATGGTATTTCTACTTCACTTCCAGAAGATGTACAAAAAGAAATATTGTTTAATATCAATGGCTTATCAGAGGTTAAGATGATTAGGCCTGGATATGCTATAGAATACGATTATGTTGATCCTCGAGAGCTAAAATCGACACTTGAATTAAAAAAAATTTCCTCACTTTACTTAGCTGGTCAGATAAATGGAACCACAGGTTATGAGGAGGCTGCAGCTCAAGGATTGATGGCAGGTCTTAATGCATCCCTTGCCGTCAAAGGACAGGATCCCTTAATATTAGATAGATCGCAGGCTTACATAGGGGTAATGATTGATGATTTGATTACCAAAGGAGTAGCAGAGCCTTATAGAATGTTTACTTCCAGAGCCGAATATAGACTGACTCTTAGGGCTGATAATGCTGATTTGAGACTGTCTCCAATAGCAATGAGAATTGGGTGTGTGAGCACTGAAAGGTGTAAAAGGCTAGAGGAAAAAATTAAAAAATTAGATATGGTTAAAAGTAGCCTCTCATCTGTATCTTTATCTCCAAATGAAGCGAAAAAACATGGAATTTTAATATCAATGGATGGGGTTAAGAGAAATGGAATAGATTTACTAAGATATAAAAATGTCGATTACGCTAAGTTAAAATCAATTTTTAAGGAACTTCCTGAATCTGAAGAATGTATTATAGGTCAGTTAAAGATAGAAAATCATTATAAAGGTTATTATGCAAAGCAAGATGCTGACATAAAAAAATTTAAAAAGGATGAAGATTTAAAAATACCAATCGAAATTGACTATGATAAAATAAGTGGTCTTACAGAAGAGGTGAAGAATAAATTGAGAATTGTTAAGCCAGAAACGTTTGGACAAGCTTTAAGAATTGATGGCATGACACCAGCAGCAATAAACCTTTTGCTTGCCCACACAAAAAGATATAAATTTAAGCATTCAGCTTAAATTAAATGTTAAAAACTCCATATTTAGATAGAATTGTTTCACGTGAAACATTGAAGAAAATAGAGAAATATTGTGATTTTCTCATAAAATACAATAAAAAACTTAATTTAATATCCAAATCTACAGAGAATATAATTATGAGCAGGCATATTGAGGATTCTTCACAATTGCTCAAATACATCAGCAGTGAAGACAAAAATATACTTGATATAGGCTCAGGAGCTGGTTTTCCAGGAATAGTAATGTACATTGTTAAAAATGACCTTAATTTGGACTTCAAGCTAGATATTGTAGAAAAGAGTTCAAAAAAATGTACTTATCTACAGGAGCTTTGTAAATTTCTGGAAATAGATGTGGTAATACATAATCATGATGTTAAGAATTTAGAAAAAAAGAATTACACAACTTTAGTAAGCAGGGCATTTAAACCGTTAGATTCTTTTTTACATATTTTAGATATGAGCAACATTAAATTTAACAAAATTTTACTACTTAAAGGTCAAAGTTATAATACTGAATTAACTGAAGCAGAGAAACATTGGGAAATAAAATGTGATACACATGATAGCGTCACTAACCCTGGCTCGAAAGTTTTAGTAATAAATAGTGTGAAAAAAATTTAAAATGAATCATGTTGTATCAATCATAAATCAAAAAGGTGGAGTAGGAAAAACTACTTCAACCATTAATCTTGGTTGTGCTTTTGCTAACCTGGGCCAAAAGATTTTAATCATAGATTTAGATCCCCAAGGAAATGCTTCAACTGGTGTTGGTATCGAAAATAACGATCGAGACAATTCTATCTATGCACTTTTGAATGATAGAAATAATTTGCAATATTATGTGAAAACAACAAAAATTAAAAACTTGGATATTATTTGTGCAAATGTTGAGCTATCAGGATTTGAAACAGAAGTGGCTGAAGATAAAAATAGAGCTTTTATTTTAAAAGAGATATTAGGTAGTTTAAAAGAAAAAAATCAATATAATCAGATACTTATTGACTGTCCTCCGTCCCTAAGCCTTTTAACGGTAATGGCATTGGTAGCGTCAAATTCAGTTATAGTTCCCTTGCAGACAGAATTTTTTGCCCTCGAGGGTCTTACGCAGCTTTTAAAAACAATAAACAGAATTAAATCGAGTTTAAATAAAAGCCTAGAAATAGAAGGAATAGTTCTAACAATGTTTGATAAAAGAAATAAGCTTTGCTCCCAGGTTGAAGATGAAGCTAGAAAGTTCTTTAGTGAACAGGTCTATCAAACAATGATTCCTAGAAATATTAGAATTTCTGAAGCACCTTCTCATGGTTTACCAGTCCTTGTCTACGATAAATATTGCGCAGGATCTATTGCTTATGAAAAGTTAGCATTAGAGATTATAGATAAACAAAAAAAATTTAATTTTGCAGCTTAATGGTATTAAATAATTTTAAATCAAAAGGTCTGGGAAAAGGCTTAGCAGCGTTACTGGGAGAATCAGAAAATAAAGATCCTATCGTCGAACAAAATTTTACTTCTGAAAAAGTTTCAACACATCTTTTAAAACCAAATAGATTCCAACCAAGAAAGAATTTTGATAAAAAACAATTAGATGAGCTAGCACAATCCATCAAGACCAGAGGAATTATTCAGCCCATTGTTGTCCGACCTTCTGATAAAAATACATTTGAAATAATTGCTGGAGAAAGACGATGGAGAGCCGCACAGCTAGCACAACTTCATGAGGTACCTGTCGTCAAATTAGATGTTGATGATACGCTAGCAGCAGAGTTTGCTGTATTGGAAAATATTCAAAGAGAAGGTTTGAACGCTTTAGAGGAAGCAGACGGATACGAACTATTAATGAATAAGTTTAGCTACACTCAAGACAAACTTTCAGAAATGATTGGAAAGAGCAGAGTTCATATAGCGAATACACTGAGACTTAAAAAATTGCCAGTAGAAATACAAGATATGATTACCCAAGGAATACTAACACCAGGACATGCTAGAACTTTAATTGACGTGTCTGGCAATGTCGAATTAGCTAAGACTATCGCAAATAATAACCTATCAGTACGGCAAGCTGAGTTTTTGGCTAAAAAAACACATTCTCTGACAACTCCCAATAATCAAAAAATTGTAAAAAAGGTAGACCCTAATATTGCAGAACTTATAGAGAACCTCCAAAATAAAACGGGAATGGTAGTTACTATCGCTGATAAGAAAAAAAAAGGAGGTGCTATCACTTTTCATTACGATAACTTAGCCCAACTAGAATTTTTGATTAAATCTATTAAAAACAATTATTAACAAGCTATATATCTATTATCCAAGCAAGATTTGTTAGATGCGGAAACAATGAACTGTTGAAGGATTATATTAGAAACATCATAATTCTTTTTGCATTCTATTTCAGTATCATAAATAAGTTCCATTAACTTTTTTAATTCAGTCTTGTCCCATCTCTTGAGCTGCTCTTTAACCATGCTCTTTTCTTTCCAAAAAATAGGAGGCTTAAAGTTTTCTACAAGTCGACTCGGGTCCTTTGTCGATAGGTCAGATTCTAAAATGTCTAATAGTTTTTTAACTTTGTATTTTAATGCAGCTAGTATTTCATTAAAACTGATTCCTTGAGCGTAAATATTACTAAGCACTTTATTAATATTTGCTTTATCACCGAGTAAGCAAAAATTGATTATTTCGAAGTTGTTATTGCTTTCCGATGAATGAAAAATATTTTTTAAGTTTTCTTCGTTAATTTTAGATGTGTTTTGAATAAGATGGATTTTATTAAGCGCATCATTAATATCCTGGCGGTTTAGTGAATTCATTTCAAAAATTGAATTTATAAATTCCCTTGAAACAGCTATTTTACTATCCTTTAATTTCTGAAATAAAATAGACTGTAGCTGTTCAGGGGTATCGTTGTAGCAAGCTATGCACGTAAAATTTGTAGATGTTTCTGCTAAATTTCGTAGTTTAGATTTTTTAGTAAGAGGACCTGATAAAAATATTATCTGCTTATCATTATCTTGTGCATTTTTTTCATCATATATTTCCATTATCTTATCTGTTGATTTGGATATGACCACCATTTCTTGGTCTCCAAATAGACTTTCGGTGTTTATTAACTGGTCGAATATTTCTTTATTTTGTAATAAATATTCTTCTTGGTATTTTTTTATTGTTAGGTTCTTAGCAGTCTTTGCTTCTGCTGTAATTTTGTTTTCTATTTCGGATATTAATGAAAGATTTTCTCCATACAAAAGAGTGAATTTTTTTTTAAGAAGTTCTTGAAAGTTTAAATTAAAACTTTTGACTATCATTTCTGCTGTTTAGAAATAAGTTGTAATTTAAATTTAATTTTTTGAGTTAGATTTTGCATTAAATTATTTCTTTCAATTCTGCGTGTTTCTTGATTTGAGCTTAAATTATTAGAAATAGGAAGCTTCCTAGAAGTTGAAACGCTATCTGTAAGTAGATTTACATTTTTATTACTTAATACATTTATAGCTATGTTAAGAGTAATTTGTTCTTCTGTAATTGTCCCAGAAGTGTTTTGTGCAGTTGAGATAAAACTTTCTGAAATTGCAAAATTTACTACCAATCCTTTTGTTCCCTTTTTCTCTTTTAAATTTAAGTAATTCTTGGCCAGATAAATTAGGTTGTTATTTCCAGTATAATTCACTTCTTGTATATTTAGATTGGATGAATCAAAATTTTTCAGCACAGGAGTAAATCCACAGGCAGATAGGAGTACAAAAATACAGCAAATAACAATTTTTTTAATCATGAACTACAAAATTTATTAATTTATTCTTAATATATATTTTTTTGATAATTTTTTTATTTTCTAGAAACTTTTTAACATTATCCAGCTCCAAACTCATTTGAAATAAATACTTTTCGTCCATATCGTTTTTAGCCTTTAAAATCGACCTTTTTTTACCATTTATTTGTACAACAATATTCAACTCGTCTTGTTGTAAAAGACTTTCTTTAAATGAGGGCCATGGCTGTAGGTGTAGATTTTTGTTTTTAGTAATTCTTTCCCAAATTTCTGAAGCTAGATGTGGAATAAAAGGGTAAATTAAAACTACAAATTTTTTGAGAATAGAAATAAATTCATTACGGTCACAGTTTTCATTTATTATATGTTTATTAAAACTATTCACAAATTCATAAAATTTTGCAACTGCAACATTGAAATGAAAGTGCTCTATATTCAGTGTAATTTCCTTAATACATTTGTTGATGAGCTTTTCGAGTTCTAATTTTTTATCCTTTGGTATTTTTTTTGTATCTGAAATGCTTTGTATCATCTCCGCCATTGACCAAACTTTTTGAATAAACTTATGGCAGCCTGCAATTCCTTCTTCACTCCATTGTATGTCTCTTTCTGGCGGACTATCAGATAGCATAAACCACCGAACTGCATCTGCACCGTAAATATCAATAACAGATTGAGGATCTACAACATTTTTTTTAGATTTAGACATAGACTCTGATGAGCCAATAACTACTTTTTTCTTACTCGTTTTTTCAAAAGTGTTTCCATTTTCTTCAACAACGTCTTCTGGATATACCCATTGACCATCTTCTCTTTTAAATGTTTTATGACAGACCATGCCTTGGGTAAATAAACCCTTAAATGGTTCTGTAATTTCGTATTTAGTTTTCAAACTTATGGCTCTAGAAAAAAAGCGTGAATATAATAAGTGTAAAATAGCATGTTCTACACCACCGATATATTGATCCACAGGCATCCAATATTTTGCATCATCCACATTATATCCAACATTGTTATTGTTACTTGAACAAAATCTTAGAAAGTACCACGAGGAATCAACAAACGTATCTAACGTATCTGTCTCTCGTGTGGCTTTCATGCCTGTTTCGGGACAAGTAGTAAATTTCCATGAGGGGTGGTGTTCTAGAGGATTTCCAGGCTTATCAAAATTAATATCTTCAGGAAGCTTTACGGGTAAGTCTTTTTCTGGAACCGCAATAACAGCTCCATCTTCTCTATAAAGAATAGGAATAGGACAGCCCCAATAACGTTGTCTAGATATACCCCAGTCTCTTAAGCGAAAAGTAGTTTTTCCCTTACCTTTATTTTCTGATTCAAATCTTCCTATAATCTTTTCTTTGGCATTTTTGATGGTTAATCCATTCAAAAAATCAGAGTTAATTAGAATCCCATCTTCAATGTAGGCTTTATTTTTTATTTCAAAAGATTCTTCTTTTTGATTTGGTGGAAGAATGACAGGAGTTACTTCTAAGTTATATTTTCTAGAAAAATCTAAATCTCTCTGGTCATGAGCTGGACATCCAAATATGGCACCTGTTCCGTAATCCATCAGCACAAAGTTAGCAAAATAAACTGGTATCTTTTTATCTTTAATAAAAGGATGATCTGCTAAATAGTTGCTTTTAAAACCAAACTTATCAGTTTTGGCGATCGCCTCATCAGTATTACCTATTTTATAACACTGCTCCTTAAAGGATTTAAATTCATCGCTTTGTTCGTACTCTTTTGCAATAGGATGATCAATTGCAAGAGCAATAAAAGATGCTCCAAAAATAGTATCGGGCCTCGTAGTAAATATAGTTATTTTTTTATTTTCCTTAGAGGAAGAAAGATTAAATTCAATTTCACAGCCCTTGGATTTTCCAATCCAGTTCTTTTGCATCAACTTAACTTTTTCAGGCCACTCTTTTAATGTTCCTAAAGATTGATCTAAATCTTCAGCAAAATCAGTAATTTTAAAAAACCACTGTGATAGTTTTTTTTGAACTACTTCTGCCCCCGACCTCCAGCCTTTGCCATCTACTACCTGTTCATTTGCTAAGACTGTATTATCTACCGGATCCCAATTCACTAAACTTTCTTTTTTATAAACAAGATTTTTTTTATAAAGATCTAAAAAAAACTTTTGCTGATGTTTATAATAATCTTCATTACAAGTGGAAATTTCTCTTTCCCAGTCTATGGAAAAACCCAACAGCTTTAATTGGGACTTCATGGTTTCAATATTGCTATTAGTCCAATCTTTTGGGTGCAGCTTGTTTTGAATAGCGGCATTTTCTGCAGGCATACCAAACGAATCCCACCCCATAGGATGTAATACATTAAATCCATTTAACCTTTTAAAATTAGCAACCACATCACCTAAGGTATAATTTCGCACATGCCCCATATGAATTTTACCTGATGGATACGGAAACATTTCAAGACAATAAAACTTTTTTTTTGATTTATCTTCCCCTGCTTTGAAAATTTTATTTTCCTCCCAAAAGGAATGCCATTTTTTTTCAGTAACAGTGTGATTAAATTTTTCTAGTACCATTTTGTACAATTAGCGCATTACATTTGATCGTGCAATTAAATTAAGAAAACCTAAGCTTTTTTGAGTTTGTTTTTTACTTAAGTAGCTTTTTAAAGCAAAGCCAGAGAAGTTGAAAGATCGTACTTTATGAATGTTACTTTCATTAATCCCTCCTAAAGCACAAATATTAATTTTTGATGTAAAATTATTTCTTAAGAGATTAAATTTTACAATTCCCATAGGTTTTTTTTCTGGGTGAGAGGAAGTAGGGTAGAGAGGAGAAACAAAAATCTGTGAACAGCCTTGAGCTTTTTTTATTCTCACTTCCTGATGGTTATGAGCAGATCCAATAACCCTTATTTTTTTTTGGCAGCTATGATTTAAATATCGAAGTTGTTTATTAAAATTTGGGATATAAAGATTAGCATCTAGTTTCATGGCTAATAAAATATCGTTTGAAACAAAAAGAGAATGTCGTTGTTTTTTGGCAAACTCTTTTATTTTTAAAGCTCTAGCTATATAATCTTGTTTTGAATAGTTTCGATAAATAATAGATATATTTTTTAATTTTTTTAGTAGTGGAATATTGATACTATTCAGCTCTTCTAAAAAAAAATAAATTTGAGTTTTTTCCATTATGAGCAACATAGTACAAAATTTTTTAAATATAAGAGATGAATTAACTAACACAAACCTTAACCCCACTGTGATTGCTGTTAGCAAAACTTTTCCGCTATGCCATATCAAACCACTCATTGACCATGGCCATAGAGTTTTTGGAGAAAATAAAGTTCAAGAAGCAAAGCAAAAGTGGTCAGAGATGAAAGATTCCTTAAAAGACCTGGAGCTTCATTTGATAGGAGGATTGCAGTCTAATAAGTCCAAAGAAGCGGTGCAGCTTTTTGATTATATACATTCAGTAGACAGCATAAAGCTTGCAAGTGAGCTATCAAAAGCTGAAGCTAAACTGGGTGTAAAAAGAAAATATTTTATTCAAGTAAATGTTGGAATGGAAGAGCAAAAATCAGGCATTTCCAAAAAAGAAGTTGGAAATTTATTGAAATTCTGTGTCAATGAAAAAAATCTAAATATAATAGGGTTGATGTGCATACCTCCATTAGATCAAAATCCTACCCCACATTTTGATTATTTAAAAGAACTTAGTAATAATCTTGGTTTAAAATTTATTAGCATGGGTATGAGCGAAGATTATATGAATGCTGCAAAGTGCGGATCTACCCATGTCAGAATAGGTAGTAAAATATTTGGTTCACGATCTAACCAATAATTTTAATTTTTTCTTTCCTTTTTATTTTTTTTAATAAATGTAAAAAATCTTTTTTTGTAAGCGCTACACATCCTTGAGTTGGTTTATATTTTGGTTTTGCTATATGAATAAAAATAGCACTTCCTTTTCCC
>Ga0206126_10002383_pt1 | contig 20542 bp, 22 predicted proteins | sample Helgoland_Spring_5_FD_148621 | JGI IMG/M metagenome (GOLD analysis project Ga0206126, IMG submission 148621) | Pelagic subsurface seawater microbial communities from Kabeltonne, Helgoland, North Sea - Helgoland_Spring_Bloom_20160412_1 | ecosystem: Environmental > Aquatic > Marine > Epipelagic ...
CAAGATGGACGCCGAATGGGATGAGTGGGCTGAACCCTTCATCAAATATATTAACGACGAACGAATCGAACCCGTAGCCAGTGAGTTAATTACTTGGGACGAAGAGATTAAGGTTGCTGGTTCAGTGGACTTCATTGGCAAGCTAACTGATGGTAAGTATTTCATGGCTGACTACAAGTGCCGTGACTGCAAGGGTCGCGGTGGTAAATTCTACGAAAAGAAGGACTGCACTCAGCTAGCTATCGAGAGTTGGATGCTAGCTAGGATGTGGGACTTAGAGTATCTACCTACGATCATGAGCGTGTGCGTGGATATTAGATCCAAGAAGCATTACCACAAGGAGTGGACTTGGAAGCAAATGCAGAAGGGTATTGAACGCTTCAAGCTAACCTCCGAATTATATTGGATGGACTTCATGAATGTCTAGTGAAAGCCTATCTAATAAAGTACAGGGAGTTCGGTAAGGACTTTGTTCACGGGACTTGGAAGATAGCTAACTCGGAGGCGAACGCCATCAAGTTTGCTTTTGGCAAAGCCAGAAAAGGCAAAGAAACTACTATGGCGACTAAGCGTAACCTAATCATAACAATAACCGATATAGAAAAACATGAAGTATCTAAAGCATTCCCAATTAGCCCAATACCGAAACGAGAATCTACCAAGGGAGTGTCCAGTGATGAAGACTGGATGCTTTAATCCCTGTGTGGATCACAATCATGTGAGTGGTATGGTTCGCGGAGTTATATCAATGGAGGGCAACACCTTCTTGGGTCGTGTTGAGAATAGCTTTAGACGCTTCGGCACAAGCTCCGAATTGAGCTTATCGGAAGTGCTAAGAAACATTGCGGATTACTTGGATCAAGGTGATACAGATTACCTTCATCCAGTGGGATTAAAGCAATTAGCGTCTAGGTTTAATCGCTTAGTTCTTGAGGATCAGGTGTTTGCATTAAAAATGCTAAAAGCGAAAAAAAGTGAAATAAAAGCTTGCACTAACTCAAAACAGAGAACATCTTTATATCGTAAACTTATTACTAATGGAAAATAAAAACATACTATCAGAAATCCAAACGGAGTTAAAAGCTCCCAAGGGACAACGCAATAACTTTGGCAACTACGCATACCGCAGTGCCGAAGATATTTTAGAGGCTGTAAAGCCCTTACTTAAAAAGCACAATTGTGCGTTAATTCTTAGCGATGATGTCGTAAGCATTGAGGGTCGTGTATATGTAAAATCGATTGCAATGTTATTGAGCGACGGCACAAGAATCGCTGACTCCGTGGGGTTTGCTCGTGAAGCAGAAGCAAAAAAAGGTATGGACGAAAGCCAAATTACTGGTAGCTCCTCATCCTATGCTCGAAAATACGCTCTCAATGGACTGCTTTGTATCGACGACTGTAAAGACGCGGATGCTACAAACAAGCACGGAAAAGACTCTCAAGCTACCATCAAGGCAGCTACAAACAACAACCTAATATAGGGAACTAGAAAAATGGAAAAATACGATAACACAAATCGCGGAGCTATGTTTAAAAACGACCGCAAGAAGACTGAAAATCATCCAGACTTGGGTGGCACAATCGATGTGGGCGGCACTGAATATTACATCAACGCTTGGAAGAAAGAATCCAAGGCGGGTGCTCCGTTCTATTCGCTTTCAGTTAAGCTAAAGGAGCCCAAGGAGGCTGTAGCTAGCGAATCACCCTTTGAATAATCTGCTAGGGGTAGTAGAGGCGTAGTAATTAAGGGGCGGGGTTTTGGTATTCCCCGTCCCTTTTTATAACAACAATTAAATATAAAGAATAATGATTTCATCAGATATATCTACATTACCATCAAGTGGTAAAATGACAAACTTCTCTACTGGTGCAGTTAGAGACGCAATGATGGGGAAAGGATTCCCATCCCTAATTCCAACGGGTGCTCTTAAATCCCTAGCTAAACGCTTTGAGGACGGAGCTATTAAATACGGCAGGGATAACTGGCAGAAGGGCATTCCACTCTCGCGATACTGTGACGCCGCAAACCGACACCTATGGGCATTGTGTGATCAAAAGACAGACGAGGATCACTTTGGTGCTGTTCTTTGGAACATCGCTTGCTGGCAGGAAACAAAAAGAAGGATTGACTTGGGACTATTACCAGAGGAACTTAACGACATTTAATATGAAGGATTACATCGATAACTACAGGGAAGCATACGACAGAGAGTTCTCGGAGGACGGTGATGAGGATATCCGCAAGAACTTCTGGAAGATGGCACGCAGGGATATCATACGTGCAAAACGCACTGGGTTAATACAGGAGATCTGTGTTGAGGATTACATACAATCCAACTACAGACCATACTCAAAAATCTCAGAAAAAACTCGCAACATAATTGAAAAGAGTATTGATATTCCAGCGGCACTACTATCAGATCATTTAAAGGTATCCATTTCAGCAATCAGACAAATAAGGAATAAATATAAAAACAAATAGTTATAAAACTAAACCCCAATAAAAATACCATGAACGAACTAAACGCAATCGAGGCAGAGGAATCCGTATTAGCAAGCTGCATATCAGAATCAGATGGATCATTATACGATGAGCTATCGGATATTATAACCAAGGATGACTTCTCTAGTGGGAAGAACTCGGCTATATTCAGTAGCATTGGCAGAGTTATTAACAATAATGATGAAGTAAATGAGGTAAACGTAGCTAACCAGCTTCGCAGTAATAATATGCTGGATGATGTGGGTGGTGTTATTCGTATTATGACACTAATGGACTCCCCGTGTACTCCGCTGGCTGGGCGTGCTGCTGCAAAAATTGTTCTAGGTAAGAGCAGGGCTAGGCAATTATCTAGGCACTATAGAATGCAGTTGGAATCCTTGAATGAAAACGTGGACTCCACTGACGTAGCTTCAAAGACTGAGGCAGAAATTCGTAAAATTATGGATTCAAGTAAAGAATCCGACAACACATTGTCCACTGCGGCTTGCGATCTAAAGAAGAGGCTGCATAGCATTAGTGACGGGACTTACGTATCAAAGAAAATATCCACTGGTATACCGCACTTGGATGACAAGCTTGATGAGGGCGGCATTGCACAGGGCGAAGTGTGTGTTATAGCCGCACCAACTTCATGTGGAAAATCCCAGTTGGCTTTGAACTTTGTTCTTAGGAACTCTATATCTAGTAACATACCATCAGCTATCTTTAGTTTTGAGATGCCAGCAGAGCAATTAACCAAGAGGATGACTCAAACCTGCTCCGCCGTTAATCTAAAGAAATATGTAGATAAGACTATTACTCCTCACGAATCCACCCTAGTGGACAACGCTATTGATAAGATTGGTGAGGCTCCAATTTACACTGTTCACCATGTCCGTGGTATCGACGATCTTCGCTCGAAGGCTAGGTCACTCAAAAGAAAGCACGACATAAAAATTATCGTGGTGGATTACTTGCAACTAATACCATTTAACCCAAAGATGAGTAAGCATGAGGGCATCTCACAGGCATCACACGGCATTAAGCAGATGGCAATGGAGTTGGACGTAGCCGTAATTCTCTTAGCTCAGATTAACAGGACTGGTGCTATGCGGGATTCTGGGCTAGTTCTCTACGACCTAAAGGACTCTGGGGATATTGAGAATGACGCGGACATAGCTCTACTGATGTGGCCGAAGGGTGGTGACATTGACACTTGTAGAACCATTGATCCAAATGGAGTTAGCTACCTAGAGATGGACTACAACGTAGCCAAGAACCGAGAGGGCGAGCGTGATCTAAAGGGACGCTTCAAGTTTATCAATCACATCGGACGCTTTCAGTAGCGATTACTATGGACATTCCTATGAATAATTCTTTACAACCGCAACTACCACACGATTACTTACTTCACCTTCTTTGAACTTATCAACTCCTCCATCAGTGAGCAACAGCATCCCGTTGGATGCCTTTGTCTCCTTATAAAAAATATGATCCCCAACATTTGCGTAAAGCGTTTTAACTTTTGCGACGGAGTGCGTTAGCCCGTGATCGCATAAAATTTTTACTGCTGGATCGGCTAATAAAATTGATGGAATTAGGGTAGATAGGACGAGTAATAGTATTTTCATCCCTCTATATTAAACCAACAGAGGAACAAAAGATATAGAGTGAATCACGTATAAATCACAACCAAAACACCTATGGTAACAACAATAAGAGAACTAAGCGATATACTTCTTGCAATAAAGGAGGACTTCGCCTACATTAAGAATGAAAACCTTCGACTACAGGAGGAGAACAACCAACTAAAACAGGCAATAGCCGCACTAAATAAGGAACCAACAAACTCACTATGACCGATAAAAAACCAGTTCAAATATTTAAGCCAGACACAGAATCCGTTCTAGTTCGTGGACTCAATGCAATGACTAGATCCTGCGATGTTTTAAGTAAGCAAAACGAGGAACTAAATAAGGACATTGAGGGGCTCAAGAAGAAGATAGCTAGACTACAGGAGCGTGTTCTAGTTGATAGTATAGAGAAGGAATAGCTTGACAGAATCCATGGAATATAAACAATCCATGTTATAATTTAACAATGCCTAGAAACTATAGAAAAGAATACGATAACTACCAAGGTAAGCCCGAACAGCGAAAGCGTAACGATGCCCGAAAGAAGTCCAGACGGAAGATGGTTAAAGCCGTCGGAAAAATGAAACTACTAGGAAAGGATATCGATCACAAAGACCGCAACCCCCGCAACACCTCACGTGGAAATCTCCGCATTCAATCAAAAGCAGTAAACCGTTCTAGGAATAAATAGTTTATCGGTAAGCCAAGCGAGCAATCTTTGGCAGGGTGGGTTTTCGTTCTCTCCCTCCTTTATTAAATCCGATGAGAAAACACAACCTCCTCACTTAGCTAATACTGGGTGAGGAGGCCAACTTTAAATGGACTGGACTAAAGACAAAAGCTGGAAGCGAGGACAGGATACCGAACACGGTAGATTCCTAGATGTCTTCAGCTTGATAGATCCAGAACCCAGAGCTGCTACAAGGGAAGAGCAGTTCAAGCACATCGACTTCCATACCTGCATAGGTACAATTGACGTTAAGGCCATGAAGCGAATGTCAAGGGGCGGGAGCCTACAGGAGGAGTTCATGTGGGTTGAGTTCAGAAACACAAGTGGTCATGATGGATGGCTGTTTGGCGAGCAGGACTGGTTGGCATTTGAAATGTCCAAGGGTTTTACCCTCGTAAAAACAAAGCACTTATTAGAGCTAGCTAATGAGCTGTGCGATACAGATAACTTCGTAAGAACAGCGAAGGAAGCTATCTATAAGGTGTACCAGCGTAAGCATACTGATGACGTAATCTCAATGATTCGATTTAGTGACCTAAGCAGTATACCCCATATGTTTATCGGCGATCAAGGGGTGACTCACGTTCAGAAAGCGGACGAGGAGCATCTGGGTAATTCGGTTTTTCTCTAAGACGAGATAATCTTTCCTCGGTCTCAACGCCGCGACCCTCTGCCCAGTAGTATAGCTTGCCAACGAATGGCACGTACTTAACGCTACGCATATCTTGGATCCTCTCCATCTCTTGTGCATCCTTGAACACATCACTCATCATCCCGAACTGGGGTGGTGCAATTGTTTTTAGTGCAGCCGTACCAAGACCCTCTTTTCTAACTTGAACAGTTGTGTACTTGGTAATGCCAAAGATCCTCAGGAGTGTATTCCACATGAAGTCCTCCTCATCGATCTCTCGGTTGAATATAATCGACTTAAGAACATCTGAGCTACCATTAGCTAGGGTAGAAAAGGCTAAGATTTTCATCATATCAGTGGATGCCTCTCCAATCATCTTTGGATTTTTGGTGGCAATGCCCTGCATTAGCTTTGTCCATACTCGCTCACGAACAAAGTTAAACTGCTTAATGGTATAGGACTTTAGGCTATACATAATGCGAAGGTTTGGATTTCCCGCATAGGCTTCTGGCATCTCGGTAAGAGATATGGGTGCTACATCAGCAAGATTATTGTATATAGCCTCGATAACGTACTCACTCTTTACACCATTTTTTAGGTCAGCTATTGTCTTGTATGCATCATTTCCCTGTACCCTCTTAAGCCTAGCTAGGGTTTTCTTGTAGCTATTGGTGTTCTGTCCAGCCTTAGCACCCTTGGTTAGAACTTTGTGCGTGGCATTAATGTTTGTGTTCTTAGCAAGGCGATCCATTGCCGTTAAACCCGTCCATTTAAAGACATTATTCACGCTATTGGAGAACATACCAGCACCCTGCTTGCTATCAATCTCAACCATATCCTTAGCTATGCCCAAGTCCTCAACCGTAAGATCCTTGCGTCCCAGTGCGGCTTCCACCGTGGGTATTAAGCCATTCTGAACCATCGTAAAGTAAAAGTCACCCAACTGAGTGAGAGTTGAGCCCACATTTCCCATTGTTGCTATGTAGCCCATGTTCTTGGCTCCCTTAACAAATCCATACTGAGCACCGTGGCTTCCGAATCGTGCAGCTACAGCACCCCGAATAAGATTAATCTGATCGTCTCGCAACCTTCCCTCGCTGGCCATCTTGTCCATAACCTCACCTAACCTACCAGCCACTGGATCAGCACCCTGTGTCTTGCCAGACGCAGAGTCCCCAATGAGCTTCTTTGTCTCAATGGCATTAACCATCTTATCTATGTAGTTATCTAATGCTACTTCTGGATCAGCGTAGTATTTCATTTGGGGCTCCTGAATAAAGTCCGTAATCCGCTCCTTCATGTTACTTGGAGCACTCAAGCCACTGCGATACATATTGGATCTAGCTAGCTTCTCAAACATCATTTGACGCTCAATGTCCGATAGGGTTTGCCCCGTTGTCTTCTCGTAGCGTCGAATCTCTTGGTCAACTATACCAGTCTTCTGCCCATACGAGGATTTGAGGCCATCTAAATCCGAAACATACCTTGGGAAGTAATTCTCAATGAAGCTAGCATCCATACCTAGATCCTCATACTCACCCTTGATTCGATCAAGTACACTGCGAACGCCCTTGTAGTCCTCAGTCATGCCATATTTCTCTAGGATGCTCATGCCATCATTGGACAGCCCGCGTGCCATCTCCTCGTCACTTGCTGTTCTGGGTTTCTGGCGGCGAATGTTATTATCCTTTAAGCTATACTCACCATTGTTCCCAGTGGCTGACTTGACCCCATTTTTGTCCCAGATTGCTATAGTGCTTAGGCCATCTGCCTTGGTCTCCATCAGCATTGCACCATCAAACCCAAGGTCACTAAGTGCCTTTGTGGTTATCGCGTTCTCGATGAACCTAAACTCACCAGAAGCTATTTCCTCTTGGGTATAGCCGTAGTCACCTTCCCACTCTTTGTTCTTACGAAGCTTAGCCATTAGCTTACTTACGTGATCTGGGTTTGTTGGATCCCAAACATTCTTAGCATTTAGATACACGGGCATTATGCTCAATGCAAAGTTTCTTTCAAATGTTTGGGGAAGGACTCCAGTCTTTTCTTTTACGTAGCCATCCTCCCTTGTTAATCTGGATAGATTGTCGTCAAACTCTCCGTAATCCACCTTCTTATCTTGCTGACTAAATTCCTCGTAGTATTTTTGCAATCTATCGTCCGCATCCTTACCGTCTCTGTAGCCAGTTTTATGAGCGGCCATCTGCTCGGCTAGCTGTGGGTTCGTTGCAAAGTACAGCCAGTTTGGTGTAGACGAATCTTGGTCTAAATTTTTCTTGGAAGTAAACTCATCGAACTCTCCCTTCGTGCCGTGGTACAATACCATGGGCTCACCGTCATCATGGATCAATTGACCCTTGCCCATCCACTTTCTGAAATTAACTGATGCAGTTGATCTATCTAGCTGCTTCTTGCGTGCTGCCTTAGCTCCAGATTTAATTTGCTCTGCTGTAGCTGGCTTGGGTTTAGTTAGCTTAACTGGCTTATCCCTAGCTATTGCATCGGCTATCTGCTGTGGTGTAGTTTCCTTTAAGTCCTTACCATTGTAAGTTGCGTAGGTTGCTTGAGCCCCAACAACCTTAGCCCCAAGCTGCCCCTCTGAGATTGGACCCTTTGAAGTTTGGTTCTTGGGGTTTTCATATAACTCAGCCATGTAATCGTTTGACAGAACATCAATTGCATTGACCACCCTGTCTGGGGTTCCAAGAAACTTCCCCCCAACACCAACATTGTACGTGCTGTGCATCTTGTCGTTTATCCCAGTTTCTCCATTTGGAGCAAATACAGCATATATATCACGAACACCGAATCCATTTTCTGCCAGATGGCCATCTCGCACTTCATCTGCGAACGGAAATATTTTATTCATTTCACTCCACAGCTTTTCATCTGTTGCCCCTTGACCTTTCTTTGCGAGCATTCTATTGCTCAATGCTACATTAAATTCCTTTCTGGCTGGAGATCCCCTGAGACTATCTTTTGAATCAAATTTACTCTGTATTTCACCCAATGAGTTAGCTAGGGTAATGTCCGCAGTGTTTTTACTGCGTGATAGATTTTCTATAAATCTATCAACGGAACCCTGAGATGCCTCGACGTTATCATAGACAATATTAAACATCTCCTCATTAAAAAGATGCTGTGTTTCTGGATCACCAGAAACCATAAAAACTAAATCCGCTTTTGCTACCTGATTCGCCACTGACTCTGATCCAGTTGCCCAAGCAAATTTATCCCTACCCTTTACTTTGCTTTTTGCAAATCCAAGACCAGCATCCAATTCATATTTTTTACCAGTTACCTTACTTACATATGTGCCTATTCCAAGTTGATCCGATTGCCAAAGCACAACTTTTTTATTATTCGCAACAGCATCATTCAATAAACTGACTACATCCAGAGAATCACCTGAGTTTATGTTTGAATTTTTTCTTGGTTTTTTATTAAAACTTACCTTGGGAGCCATCGTTAAATCATTTAGCACAAACTTAGTTGCCCTAATTGGCTCACTTATAATGCTCCCTCCATTATTTTCATTTTGTATTACAGCACCAACCCGACCAGTAAGTGCCTCTGGCTTTCCAGCGAACCTAGCAAATGCATTTAACTGCTCAATGACCTCGGTGTCCGTGGCCGCTTCCTTAAATACGCCAGACACACCTAGCTTCTGCATCACTTGGTTTATCCAGACCTTAACACGTGTCCTTGTATTTATGTCCAGCGTCTCGTACTGGCTAGCTAGCTCGCCAACTGTTTGTGCTAGGAACTCTTCGTTCTGCACATTGGAATCATACTGGGATACAAATCCCTTTAGCTGCTCGTTGATAGATGATCCAGATACAGTAGCACGGATAACACTATCAAACATATTGCGAGTCATGCTCTGCAATTCTACATCGGTCTTTACGGCTTGCCCTAGGGCGGCGTGAAAGTATTCGTGTGCAACGGTTGTTGTATCCGCTTCAGCGGCACTAATAGCTATTGTATTGGTGCTTGGATCGTAATAAGAGTTACCAGACTCAACAACTTGAATCCTAGTCTTCAGACCAGAGGACTCAAGTGCCTTGCGTGCCAACCCGATCTGCTCATTGATGGTTTGTGCATTTTCATTGGTAGTGTCCAGTAATTGCTCACTAGCGGATCGCATGACCTCTGGCTGAAGCTGTGCCTTCTGTTCTAGGTCTTTTTGAACACTATTGGGTAGGGGTGCAGCTAGTTCATTGGCATTAGCTAGTGCCTGTGAAAGTATTTTGTAATCCTCTGGGCTCTTCTTCTTGAGCTCAAGCATTCTCTTGCTGAAGGGAGCTGTTGCATCCTTGAACTCCTTTAGCTTTATTCCAGTATTCATTTCGTACTTACGAAACTCACGAACAACTTCCTTGCCAGCTCGACCCAGCCTCTGGCTAATGGGTGTGAGTGTCTTGGATATAAAGTTAGACATACTCTTGGGATCAGTGATCTGTGCTTCCCGATACCCATCGGCCTCTGGTACACTATCATTCTCCATTGCAATTGCCGCAAACTTGCTACCGATGTCCTCATCTATAACATCTTTTGCGTTGATGCTTCCGTCCTTAACGCCCGCTTGCAGTCTGTCCGCTTGGGTAACAGCTCGCTCTACTGTATCAATACCAGCATTTACACCACCACCAACTAGGAAACCAATCAATGCGGACTCGGCCATTCCCTGCGTGATGGGACGCTCTGGATCATACTTACCAACGTAGCTAGCTATGCTATTAATGATACCCGACTGAGCAACTTCCGTAGCTGCTTCACCAGCACCCGCCATAGCATACTGAGAAATGCGTTGCATCACCTGACCCGCAGGTATAGCCCCACCCTTAAATGCACCGAGGATAACTCCAGCACCAAGCTTTTCTGCCATTGCAATGGGGATAGCACCAATAGCACCAACCTTGTTGCTTTCAGACATCTGCTCGTCTGTGGCTGTTTCTGAGGTAACGCCCTGCGTTCCCAAGTAATCATCGCGAACCTGTTGCCCAGCGGATGCCAAGAAGAAACCATTAGCACCAACCTTGGCTAGCAATGATGGTTTTCTAGCTAAAAGTGCAGCACCCAAGTAGGGGATTGTACTGCCCAATCCAGACGCAACCTTATAGGCAAAGTCACTCTTCACGGAATCTGGTGCATCACCCATGATCGCATCATTTATATCCGTGCGAGTTTCAGAAATACTCCTAGCTAGATCATAATCCCCAGTGAACTCACCGATAGCCGAAGCCAGTCCCTCCGCTGCACCCGCAGTGATGTCCACGGCTGTAGCTGGCACTGCACGAAGGTAGTCACCAATTGTAGAAAATGCGTTGTTAGCAGATGGAGTCCTACTCTTGGACTGCATGGAAATAAACTCCTCATCCGAGACCAACTCAGCTCCAACGTTCCCAGTGGATCCATCCGAGGATAGTTTTGAGGGAGCCTGCTTTCTCTTATTTTTTAGTTCCAGAAACTCTTCATCGGAGATTAACTCAGCCATATTGTTTATTAATTAAATTATTACCTACAAGACCTGCACCAGATCACCGCCCTCTTGAACCTCCCAAACCCTCTGGGTTCCATCCGTTGCTCGCACTCTGGCTCCCGCTGGTTGATTGCTTGCGAACTCCTTAACGTCCTTGGGTGCTGCTAGAAAAGATTCTCCTCCATCCATTTGACTTATCTTCTGGAAGAGATCGGAGTCTGGCCCTAGATTTATTTCCCCATCTGGACGAAGGAATTTTTCCTCAACGGAAGTTAGATTTCCAGTCTGAGGATCAACGCTAATACCCATGGAGTCAAGGCCCTTGACGAAGCCAAAGTAATCCTCTCGACTCATTTCATCTGGCTTTGGCATCATGTTAGCAATCTTTGATTGCAGTTCAATTTGTCCCTTAGTCATATTTAGCTCGTCCATTTCCTTTTGAGTAGCACGATCCTCATCAGCTTGCTGACGCTCCTTCAATTTGTCAGCAACATAGGTGCGAATCTGTTGCGGTGTGTACCCAGCCGCCCTAGCTTCCTGCTTAAGCCCAGTCACTATGTCACGCTGTGCTCTAGCTTCCTCTGTTGCTGTTACCATCTTGCCATCCGAATTACGTATCTGTGCTGAACCAAAATCTAGTCTTGCGTCCATACGAGCCTCTCTGGCTGCGGATTCCTTTTCGTAGTTAGATAGGCCAGCATTATTCTCTGAGCTTCGCATTCTACCCTGTGCGTCTGTCTGCATACCTCTACCCCTTTGTTGACCTCCCTGCTGACTAGCATTCCTTTCAGCATTGTATTTAGCTAGGATACTTGGATCAAACTCGCTGGTGTATCCCATTTCTGGATCAAATTTTCTGCCCATGGATGCAGCATACTCCTCGGCGGCACGAATCTTATCTGGAGTTATAGTCCCATCGTCCCGTGCGAGAGCAAAGTTGCCCTGAGACTCTATTTGTTTACTAGTTTGCGGTGCTTGCGTTGCTTGCGTTGCTATCGGTGCTAGCGGCACAGGGGGTCTATAGTTCAATGGCTGTTGGACGAATCCATCCGTTCCAGCTACTGGCGTGTAATCCCCCATGGGTACTGCGTTTGCATTAGCTAAACCCATCCTCTGTTCATTTGCATACGATGCATATTGATCTTGGGACATTGATTGCTTACCGCCCCCTACTAAATACCCAGTATACCCACCATCCTTATTCTGGGCAGCTCCTTCAAATTGTGCTGCGTAATTCTCTGTGGCAGCCGCAGCTAGATCCCCTTGTGACTTCTGTGCCATTGGCTCATACGCAATAGGGCTATCATCTTTTCCAGCTCCGTACTTACCAGTAATGGTGCTCAAGCCCATTGGGTTATCGATTGGCTTATTGGGGTTAAATCCACCATCTATAGCTTGTCTTTCGGATGGAGTAATTGGCCCCTGAACGATGTTACCCTTTTGCTCAACCGCTGGGTTTCTACCGCTATCTATCGCTAGTCTTTCCTCTGGGGTAATTGCTCCTGTATAGGTGTTTGCTCCCTGCAATTTTGCTAGAATAGGTCCATAAAAATCACCCATCGTGCCGCTAATATCAAACTTTTCATCCAGCTTTTTACCAACTCCGTAGCCACCCACGGCTGCTGTTGTGTGTGGACTATATCTAATTGCTGCTGTACCCAGTGTTTTTAATGCATTAATGCCAGTAACTTTACCAGCTCCAAGTAACGCGGATCCCAAAGCTATCTCCTCGCCACCAGCCATTGCCGCATCCTTCAGTGGATTTCCACTGGAGTCAGTTTCAGTCTTACTAGCATTAGCAGCGGCAGCTTCAGCTAATTTACGCTGTTCTGCTGCTAGTCTTTTCTTTTCTTCTTCTTCTTCTTTGTCTATGTAAGGAATTGAGGCCATGGTGCTATTGTATCATGATGGGTTTAGGTGAGTGGAAATTTTTTGTTAAGGTATTCTTTGCGTTTCTGGCAGGCTCCGCATCCTTGGATATTGGTTCCAGTAATCGAATCAATTGATTTGGCTATGGGCTGTGCAATCTTGTGCACGACATCGCCAATGCCAGTTATTTTCTTTTCGTTAAGTTGTTGGGGTTGGGGAACATTTATTGGTATTGGCTTCATTTGTATAATTCGTTAAATTCTATAATTGTTTTACTTACATCCATTTTTTCCTTAATATTGCCAACTAAATGGAGGAATCCAATTCTAGGCATAAGGCATTTGCTCTTTATTAGAAACCTAAGGTCTAGGTTATTCCAAATATTTTCTATACTATTTTTTGGCCTACTAGGTAAAAATGGCTCAATGTCCTCTAGTGTTGCAACCTTTAACCCGCATTGCCTTAATTTGATTGGCAAAACAACTTGCTCGTAAGTGCTTGATATGTTAAAGCTTTTAGCCCTAAAGTTCTTAATCTCCTCCCTTACTACATCCTTGGCCTTTTTAGAAAAAACTGTTAGTCCAGCATTGTATGCAATCGGAAATTTAATTTCATCAAAGTGCTTTAATCCATCCTTGTATATGAAATTACTGCACATTGATTCTCTCCTTTGATACAATACGTCAATTCCCAGCCTATCAAGCAATTCTGTAACTATCTTTATGTCATAATCCCACAACAAATCACAGTCTAAGTGTACTGTAAACCCTTCCGTTTCCCTTGAGATTTCACGAATCTTTACTAGCGGCCACTCGTGTGGGTTCCTGTCCTCACAGGATATTTTTAATAGCTCGGTTAAGTTACTTTTAGAGGCACAGCTTATTGCCGCTTCGCACAGGTCAACGTTAAGGGGGGTCCCCCCAGTATTCCAGTATGTAAATTTTATTTTATTTTCGACCATCATTCTTCTGTGCAATCAATTCTCCTGAGTATGGGACTTAGAACCCTGTATTCCTTGCCCTTTGTACTAGGCAGGGACGTGCTTGGATCAATGACAAGTGCATCTGGGTCGATTAGAATGCCAGTCTCTGGGTCAACTGGGAAGTAATCTGGGTAGTCGTATGGGTTTAAACTAAAGGACGCATCAATAAAATCTTCGTCGGAAACATTTAGGATTCCTCCTCCGAAAGTTTGAAAGACTTTACCTGCCGTAAATTCGTCAATGGGTACTATTGCATATCTTTGCCAAGGTGGCTCGGGTTCTGGGGGGAATATGGGGTTTAACTCTACGATCGGGGCGTCTCTTTGTTGGATTTCAATTATGCCTTCGTAACAAAGACCTACAAAAAGCCCAGTTGCCACTCCTTGAAATTTAACGGTGGTCTTTGTCCAAGTAAAAACTCCTGCCCCCCTGTTTGCGTCAGAGGAAACGCAGGAGTTTCCCTGTGTCCAATCCTCTATCCGATCCAATGCATTATCTTCGGTGTCTTCTGAAGATAACGTAGTTGTTGTACTAGCATAACCCGTAGACGTCCCCCCCAGCCCTTCATTCGTCCAGCTGTATATTTGAATAAATTCATAACTCGTAGTTATCTCCGTATCTGGTGTTTTAAGGATATTAGGAAAACCGCAACTTGCACCTGTGAAAGTGTAATTTATTTGATTATTAATTGATCCAGCCTCCTCAATAATACCACTTGTACTGCAACTATCATCACAGCCCGAAAGACTGCTGCTCCACGTTATATTAGAAGAAGTCAATTCACAGGGCATACCCTCGGGGTATGAATAGAATTTGTTCCAAGATACGGATGAATCTGCGGTGTACGGGGTAACCCCTGTGGTCGCATCGCACCCATCTGGAAGCGTTCCCGCCCAATTAATCGAAGTCGTGTTAGAAGAGTTAATCCAAGCGTATTTCTTAGGGTTAGGGTAAGTTTCTTCTGGATTAAATTCATTGAAACCACATAACGTAGCCGTCTTGGTTAAACTAACGCAGGCATTAAAGTTGACTGGACAGCAGGGGTTCATCGAGAATCCACCCTCCCAGTCTAGGCAACAAGTGTTTAGCCACCAATATTCATTATCTGGATCAGGCATTACTATTATTATTCTTGGTAATAAATTGTCAGCGTTTCGGATACTCCAGTTTCAGTATTGCAAACTAAAATATCAATTGTTGGTGGCAATTCACCACCACCCTTGTTATCAAAAGCATTGTCAATACTGTTGTCCTGTATAGTGTTGTCCTGACCTTCTAGGTTTTGCCTTTCAGACCCAGTGGTGCTCAAGTCATATATTCCGCTCTTATTTCTGGTATATTCTGATTTAATTTCACGAATAACCTTTGTGCCAGCATTTAGGTATTTGGCTCTATCAATCCTAGCTTTCCTTTCGGCCTTGATAGCCCGAGACTTATCGCGAATTAATTTAGCAGCTCCAACGTTTGATTTGGAGTCAGCGTTATTAATTTTATTTTCCTCAAATGATGCCATAATACATTAATTCCTACGCACGTGGCTAGAGGACCTCTTCCTCTGGCTCTGGCTCTGGTTGTGGTGTCGGTGATGTTGGTGGAGCAGTGGGTTCTGTGTTTTGCTGTACTGGAATATTTGCCACTATAATAACTTTTTTATAGCTAGTAGCTCCCTCTATGTCAACAAAGGCTGGGGTAATTTTTACATCAAGAACATATGTTTTTCCGTTTGGATCCTCTGGTCCTCCATAAACATTTAGTCCACCAGCAGTATCCTCAAATAGTAAATTTCCGTTAATGAGGAACTGATTGTCTGCGGTTTCATTTACTTCAACGACATCTGCGTCAGCACGATAACCCCTAAATCCCTTGCTTTCCGCAAAGGGCCTATAGGAGTAACCAACACCATAGGACTGACCCTTTGCCCATTCGGTTGGATTCCATAAACTAGTCGCACCACCGTATGTAAAATCTGAATTGCTAATTGTATTAGTATCTTGAAAAATAACATACGTAGTTGCCGTAACTAAACTTTGAACAGGTGCTGATAATCTCCACGAATACGAAGTAAAGCCCCCAGTGGGTTGACTTGCAATGTCTAATATGCCTGGATATGTAAAGCTAACCAATTGATCGTAGCTGTTAGCTAGCCTCTCACCACTTCCAATTAGGCTAATTCCCTCTGCCCCTTGAAGCGTTGTGACCGTAATAGTAGGGATACCATCTATGTTCCTCGTATCTCTTGCTACAACTGGACCAAATACTAGAGCATCATCAACCTCACTAAAAAATACCTGAGTTGTTCGTATAACTCCCTCGGATTCATTAACGTAGGATTCATCGATGAGCCCCCCTTTCCTTCCAGAAGGTATTCTTTCTGTGGGTATGCCGCCTAAGTCGCTTTGTGTTTTTTCAATTAAAACGTATTCTGGTTTTTCTTCTCTTTCAATTGGCTTGAACCATTCTTCCACTATTTCATTTAACCCTCCCTCAAGGTCCTCGGTGTGAAACAACTCGACATCTTCCTTAAGGAAAGTGAACCTCTTAGTGGGAATCCCTTCTACGTCAGAAACCTCGGTGCGGGCTACAGAGTAATCGGGTTCCTCTGGATTATCCGTTGGGTTAAATATTTCAGTGACAATTGCTAGCTGGCTACCCACCTTATCCTCATTGCGAGATAGTTCTGTATTATCCTTTAGGAATGTAAACCGTTTAGTAGGTATTCCATCCACGTCTGAGACCTCAATGCGTGCAACAGAATAACCATCTTCTGTCGGGTCTGCTTCGGGTTTAAATACTTCTGTAGTAATTGCCAACTGGCTGCCTACCTTATCTTCGCTGCGGGACAGCTCTACGCCATCCTTTAAGAAGGTAAACTTTTTTGTGGGTATTCCATCCACGTCTGAGGCTTCAATACGTGCAACAGAATAACCCGACTCTTCTGGGTCTGCTTCGGGTTTAAATACCTCTGTAACAATAGCAAGTTGACTACCTACTAAGTCTTCACTGCGGGACAGCTCTGCATCGTCCTTTAGGAGGGTGAAACGCTTAGTTGGAATGCCATCTACGTCCGAAACCTCGGTACGGGCTACAGAGTAACCCGACTCTTCTGGATCATTCGTTGGTTTAAATACTTCTGTAGTAATTGCCAACTGTGACCCCACCTTGTCTTCACTGCGGGACAGCTCTGCATCGTCCTTCAGGAAAGTGAACCTCTTAGTGGGAATCCCTTCTACATCCGAGACCTCAATACGTGCAACAGAATAACCTCCCTCCTGAGGATCAGTTTCTGGCTTAAATATCTCCGTAACAATAGCAAGTTGGCTGCCCACCTTGTCCTCTGACCGAGATAGCTCCGCATTGTCTTTTAAGAACGTAAACCTCTTGGTCGGTATTCCGTCAACTTCAGACTCTTCCTTGCGAGCCACAGAGTAACCCGACTCCTCTGGGTCTTCTTCTGGGTTGAATACTTCAGCGGTAATAGCTAGCTGGCTACCTACCTTGTCTTCACTGCGAGATAGTTGGACATTATCCTTTAGGAATGTATAACGCTTAGTCGGAATACCATCTACGTCTGACACTTCGGTACGTGCTACAGAGTAGCCATCCTCCTCTGGGTCTGTTTCTGGGTTGAATACTTCTGTTGTGATAGCTAACTGTGACCCTACAAGATCTTCATTACGGGACAGTTCTACATTTTCCTTTAAGAAGGTGAAACGCTTAGTGGGTATCCCACCAAAATCAGACACCTGTATATTAGCAATAACGTATAAGTCAATTACTGGATCATCCGTGGGGTTGAACCATTCCTGAACCTTTGATAGCTGTGAGCCAACTAAGTTTTCTGATTCACTAAGTTTTACATTATCCTTTAGGAACGTGTAACGCTTAGTAGGGATTCCATCAATGTCTGATACTTCTGTACGGGCTAGAGAGTAGCCTTCTTCTGCTGGTTCCTCGATAGGATTAAAGACCTCAGTAACAATAGCAAGTTGACTACCCACAAAATCCTCACTTCGAGATAGTTCTGCATCGTCCTTCAGGAAGGTAAACCGTTTAGTAGGAATACCGCTTACATTAGAAAACTCAATACGTGCTATAGAATAACCAACTTCTGTCGGGTCACTCTCTGGATTAAATACTTCTGTTGTAATAGCAAGTTGACTGCCCACATTATCTTCACTGCGAGATATCTCCCCCTCACCATCTGCAAAAATATTGCGAAATAAAGTGTATCCATCTTGTTCACGGGTAGTTTCTTCAATTTCTATGCCATCCGCATTACCAGCCTCACCAAGTGATTCAACTGTCGTGATTGTTAGTACATTTTCTATTCGTTTTTCTACAGTACGTGACACTTCACCTTGTCCATCAGCGAATACATTACGGAAAAGGGTATATCCATCTTGCTCCCTTGTTGTTGATTCTATTTCAACTCCTATAGCACTACCAGCGGAACCCAATGCTTCAACAGTAGTAATAGTAAGCTTACCTTTATTACGTTTTTCTACGGTACGTGAGACTTCTCCTTCACCATCGGCGAATACATTGCGAAACAAGGTATAACCATCTTGTTCTCTTGTTGTGGCTTCGATCTCAACTCCACCTGCACTGCCAGCACTTCCAAGTGCCTCAACGGTAGTAATAGTAAGCTTACCCTGATTGCGTGTCTCAGTAGTACGAGAGACCTCACCTTGTCCATCTGCGAAAGTATTGCGGAATAAAGTATAACCGTCTTGCTCACGAGTAGTTGCTTCTATTTCTATACCTGTCCCAGTGCCAGCACTTCCAAGTGCTTCGACAGTGGTAACGGTAAGTTTACCTTGGTTTCTTGTTTCAACGGTTCTAGAAACTTCACCCTGACCATCAGCAAAGACATTACGAAAAAGAGTGTAGCCGTCCTCTTCTCTGGTAGTAGCCTCAATTTCTAATCCTATAGCTGTACCAGCGGAACCAAGTGCTTCTACTGTAGTAATCGTAAGTGCACCATTATTACGTGTTTCAATGGTGCGTGACACTTCACCAGATCCTCCAGCGTATACGTTCTGATTTGTCGGTATGCCCTCTACATCGCTGACCTTCTCTGATATTAACACACCGTTAATAGTGCTGGTTGGATCTAAGTTAAAGGATTCAACTGTTTCAATTTTAAGGTTACCCTGATTTCGAGTATCGATGTTTCTGGATAAGATGGATGGCTTAAGGAAAGTAAATTGATTTGTCTGGAATCCCTCAAAGTCACTCTCTTTCTTGCTAGCCAGTAAGTACCCATCGGGCGTAACGGGATCAATACCAATAGTCTCAATGACCTTGGCCTTCTGTGAGCCCACACTGTCCAGTGTCTCCGACAATATACCCGCCTCTAGGTAGATTTCGGTAAGCTCCGCAAATGCTGTGTTGTCCTCTATCTGGGAGCTAGCTAGAAATTCACCAGAGGCCAGTTGTGTCACACCAATTACACCAGAACTAACAGTGCCTGAGATAGCACGGTACACCTTGGTTATTTGCCTTAAGCCATTCTCCGCAATGGAGATAGTGGGATCCGTTGTTTCCACAAATGAACCAGTAAGTGTCTCGTAGGTTTGTACTAGAACATTATCCTTACTGTCAGTTCCTGCGGATCTTTTTGTTACCCGCTCTACCTCTACTTCAATGAGTCGGCAGTTGGTGTATCCCTGATTTACTATTTGTTCGCCATCGGTATCTAGGTCACCAAAATCCCCAAGTAATGTGCCAAGCTGAGTATTATCAACATCCTCCCTCGTGAACTTCACGAAGCGACGAACGACCCGAATGCGGCCATTGGGTAGCTTTGTGATTTCTGGGATTTCTCCCTGCTGATGAATGTTGGTATTTCCTAAGCTCATTGTTTAATTTATTGACATTTCCACCTGCGTAGTGCCAGTGCCTTGCGTGTGGGCTTACCCTTGGAATCCTTCATTGGCCCCTTTACACCAGACATTCTAGCACAAAATGATTTCTTTCTGGCTTTCTTTTTACCAGTTGGGTTAGACTCAGTAACTGGGGCTTTTAAATTAGCTCCAGTCTTTCTCTTGAAGTGGGCTCTACCTGCGGCAGTAAGACCACCTTTAGTGCTCTTGTGAACCTTCCTCATTATTTAACCTGCGATGAACCGAAATAAAATCCAACAATTGCCAGTGCTGTTTGGCGGATTTCTGGTAGTATAACAAAACCCTGTACAGTGGACCATTCTAGACGCTTGAATAGCCCTAGAAAGCCCTTGGATTCCGATTGAATACTAACACCTATGTCCGTGAATGCGAAGACAAAGGGGGCTATTACAATAGCAAAGATAACTGCCGCCGTAATTGCACGACGCATATATACACCACCCCGTGCTGCTGCCTTATCCGCTGATTCATCCGCTACTGTCTGACGAGCGATCATACGCTCAAAAAGACGAGCCTGATTATCAGCCTGTGCCGCGATCATTTTCATGACGAATCCGCTTACGCCCCCGCCTAGCATTGCTAATAGTTCTGGTGTCATATGTTATTTGTCTCTGAGTTCCCTGATTACTTTTACTGCGGATGCAGTCATGTATATTAAGGTAGCTAATCCCACCAATGCCCCTAGAATTTCGTTTATATGGTTCAATTCAAATGTAGCTATAAAGCCACTCATTCCAATGAGTGATTTAAAAATAATATTCTCTAGAATTTGATCATTCATTAAAAGCGAATCTGGCAGTGTTCAAGTGTTTCGGGCTGGCGGCAA
>Ga0206126_10002385_pt1 | contig 20522 bp, 14 predicted proteins | sample Helgoland_Spring_5_FD_148621 | JGI IMG/M metagenome (GOLD analysis project Ga0206126, IMG submission 148621) | Pelagic subsurface seawater microbial communities from Kabeltonne, Helgoland, North Sea - Helgoland_Spring_Bloom_20160412_1 | ecosystem: Environmental > Aquatic > Marine > Epipelagic ...
ATCAAACGAAGATAGTTTGGATGGTTTTGATTTAGCTGAGTTTGAGCCAAGATAGGCTAAAAAAATAATATAAATATTGTTTAACTTTGTATAAAATTTAATTAAATGGAAATAAAAGTCAAAGACCTAGGATTGGTCGAAGAAAAATCTAAAGCTGAAATAGAAGAGCAACTTCTAAAAAAGCATGAAGAAAAGTTTGAAGAAACACCACAACAAGAACAAGTTGTGGAAAAAGTTAACACTAACGAACCTGTTCAGGAAGAAAAAACTGAACCTGTAGAAGATAAAACTCCGTCATTAGAGTTAAATGATGACAACGTTCTTTCTTATATTAAAGATAGATATAACAAAGATATAAATTCAGTTGACGAACTGTTTGCGGAAAAAGAGGCAAACGAACCATTACCTGAAGATGTATCTGCGTATTTAAAGTACAAAAAAGAAACCGGTAGAAACATACAGGATTTTTACAATTTGCAAAAAGACTATGATTCTATGGATGACAATTCTGTACTTGCTAACTATTACTCTAACACGGAAGAAGGGTTAGATGCAATAGATATTCAAGATATTATTGAAGATAAGTTTGATTTCGATGAAGAAATTGACGATCCGAAAGATATTAAGAAAATTAAGTTAGCGAAAAAACGAGAACTTGCGAAAGCGAAAAAGTTTTTGAATGAACAAAAAGATAAATATAAAGTTCCTCTTGAGTCAAGTGGGGATGGATTATCTGCTGATCAAAAAGAAAATTTAAATGCTTATAAGAGTTATCTTGATGAATCTAAAACTGTTAAGGAGCAAAACAAAAAGAGGTATGATTATTTCTTAAATAAAACCAACGAGGTTTTTAACAATGAATTCAAAGGTTTTGATTTCAAAGTTGGTGAAAATAATTTTACTTACAAGCCGGGTACTGCTGATGAGGTTAAAAATGTTCAAAAAGACATTGGTAATTTTATTAATAAGTATACGGATGAAAAAGGTTTAATGTCAGATGCTAAAGGTTATCATAAAGCTTTATCAGTTGCAATGAACCCTGAAAAGTTTGCTCAGTTTTTTTACGAACAAGGTGTTTCAAGCGCCGTAGATAATGTTACTAGAAAATCTAAAAACATTAATATGGACATGAGACAGGCTCCACAAGCCGTTTCAAAAGACGGTATGAAAATAAGGCCCGTAGGAAAAGTTGATAGTGGAAGAGGACTCAGAATTAGAAGTATTAAAAAAAGTTAAACTAAAAAATTAAAAAAAAATGGCAGTAAATTTAACCCCAGGTTTTGACTTACAACCAAGTGCACAACAAGTGCCTGTAAGTACAAACTACATCAATAATTTTGATTTCTTAAATCAGTATCTACCTGATACTTATGAAAAAGAATTTGAAAGATATGGTAACAGAACAATTGCATCTTTCCTTAGAATGGTTGGTGCAGAAATGCCTTCTAACTCTGACCTTATTAAATGGGCAGAGCAAGGAAGACTACACATTAAGTACACAGGATGTACTTCAGGACAAGCGGCAGCGCAACCTGAAGGAACATGGACTATTCCTAACGCTAACTTTAATCCAGCGCTAGGATCACAAAACACATCAGCTTTAAGAGTTGGACAAACAGTTATGATCAGTGACAAAACTCCTGGTTCTAACTTATCTAACAAAGGTATTGTAAAAACAGCTTCAACAGCTGGTGCAGCAGCACAAACAGTAGAGATAGCTTACTATGAAGCTGGCGGTCAAGCAGTGGCAGCTGGTGTAGAATGTGATATATTTATATATGGATCAGAATTCAATAAAGGAACAAACGGAATGGTTGGTTCTAACGAATCTGATGACTTAATTTTCGACAACAAGCCAATTATTATCAAAGACAAATATTCTGTTTCTGGTTCTGATATGGCTCAAATCGGATGGATTGAAGTTTCAGGTGAAGACGGCGTAAGCGGATACTTATGGTATTTAAAGTCTGAGCATGACACTAGATTAAGATTCGAGGACTATTTAGAAACAGCAATGCTAGAAGCAGTTCCTGCTGATGCTGGATCTGGTGCTGGTGACCTTTTACAAGGAACAGCAGCTGGAGCATCTTTAGCAAACCTTAATGGTTCTGACGGTGTATTTTATGTAGTAGGAAACAGAGGAAACGTATGGGGTGGAGGAAATCCACAAACACTTTCTCAGTTTGATAGCATTATCCAAAGACTAGATAAGCAAGGTTCAATTGAAGAAAACGTAATTTTCGTAAACAGAGAATTCTCTTTTGATATTGACGATATGCTTGCTGCTCAAAACTCTTACGGAGCGGGTGGTACATCTTATGGTCTTTTCGACAATGATAAAGACATGGCTTTAAATCTTGGATTTACAGGATTTAGAAGAGGTTATGACTTCTATAAGTCTGACTGGAAATACCTTAACGATCCTACAATGAGAGGTGACGTTGTTGGTGGAGCAATCAATGGTCTATTAGTACCAGCTGGTTCAACTACTGTATACGATCAAATCTTAGGTAAGAATGCTAAGAGACCTTTCTTACATGTTAGATATAGAGCTTCAGAAACTGAAGACAGAAGATACAAAACTTGGATCACTGGTTCAGCTGGTGGAGCAAGAACTTCTGACTTGGATGCAATGGAAGTAAACTTCCTATCTGAAAGAGCTGTATGTACTTTAGGTGCAAACAACTTCTTCTTATTCCAAGACTAAATTGTTACATAAATTTTACCCTCGTTGTTAAGACGGGGGTAATATTTATTATTATTAAATCAAATTAAATTATATTATAATGAAAAACACTACACCCCTTAAAACTAAAGCGTATAGACTTAAAAGATCTGAAAGACCTTTGTCTTATATGCTATCCTCAAGACATTCAAACAGATCACCTTTATTATACTTTGACGAAGATCAAGGTGTAAACAGGCCTTTAAGATATGCAAGAAACCAAAAAACTCCATTTGAAGACGAGCAAGATGGTAATGCTATTTTAGAGCCTATTGTATTTGAAGACGGTATGTTGGTTGTACAATAGAGCCTATTGTATTTGAAGACGGTATGTTGGTTGTACAAAGAGAAAATCAAGTATTACAACAATTCTTACACTATCATCCAGGCAATGGAATGGTATTTGAAGAAGTAGACAACGCAAAAGATGCGTCAGAAGAATTAGCTTCAGTAGAGTTAACTATAGACGCACAAGTTTTGGCTAAAAATTTATCAACAGAAAAATTACTTTCTGTAAGTAGAATTTTAATGGGAGCATCGGTCAACTCCATGACTATACCGGAATTAAAAAGAGATATTTTAGTGTATGCTAAAAATAATCCTGAAGAATTAATTGACATTGTAAACGATCCGTTATTAGAATTACAAAACGAAGTTCATTTGTTTATTGATAATAACTGGTTGTCGTTTAGAAATAACAGAAGAGATGTTTATTATAACCTGCCTGGCAACAAAAAGAAAATGATGAGTGTTCCTTTTAATGAGGATCCTTACAATTCCATAAGCGCCTACTTACAAAGTGACGATGGTTTAGAGGCTTATAAGTACCTCAAGAAGCGCTTAAAAAAAGATAAATAGAAAGCGTATCTTTGTGCTTTATTAACCCATTAACATTATTACCTATGGAAAAATTTATTAAACTACTTATATCAGGCACTGGACAAGATGCTGGATATAAACTAATCCCCGTGAACGGAATCGTGGAGATTAAACAAGAAAGTACAACAAAAGTTAACATTTTCTACAATAGTATTTCTTCTGCACAAGCAGGATATGCTATTGCTAATGACGGTTCGGCTACAGTGCCAGCTGAAACTAATGTAGTGCAGTCTTTACAAATTACTCATGATGCAATTGTGGCTAATTCTCATTTATGGAAAGATTTCTTAAATGATGCGGTAGAAACATCGCTTCAGCTTTCATGGCAACAACCAGTTTACACTCCAGGAGGATACCCTAAGAGTGCTGCATCTGGTACCCCACCTTCTAAAATCACTGCGATTGTGACAGGTGTAAAAGCTGCTTCATTACAAACATAAGTTTTTTTACTTATTAAAAATCAGAGGTTACAAAAAAAGTGACCTCTTTTTTTTTGACTATATTTGTAAAAAGAATTTAACATGATAAACTCTGTTAGAAATACCGTGCTTGCTATAGCTAATAAAAATAATTACGGATATATATCTCCGCAAGATTTTAATTTATATGCGCAACAAGCGCAAATGGATTTGTTTGAAGATTATTTTTATCAATACAATGCTTGGACTAATAAAGAAAACCAAAGGCTTTCAGGATCAGGATATGCTGATATTGTAAAAGGATTGGTTGAGGTAATTGATAGTTTTTCAGTTACTAGAAGTTTAGCTCAACAAGGAGCTAATTTATTTAATTTACCTAGCGATTATTATTTAATTAATAAGGTAAACTATTTTCCAACTCAAATAACATCAGGAACAAGCACTGCGGCAGGCGTAAACACATTAACTGATACAGCAGCTACATTTGTGTCTAGTGGAGTGAAGGTAGGACAACAAGTAGTAAACACTACAGCTTCATCAAGCTACTCAGGATTTAGTGCGTTTGTTATAAGTGTTGATAGTGAAACTCAACTTACATTATCATACTCGCCTTTTGGAGTAGCAGCAACTATAGGGAATAGTTATGGTATATTTAATACAACAGGTATTGTTGAAGTAGAAAGAGTTAATCAAAACAAAATATTTTATTTAAACAATTCACCGCTTACCGCCCCATCCACAGGCTTCCCAGCTTATGTGTTAGGGGGAGCAACTACATCAGTTATTGGTGATGCAAACACTGGTCAATTAGGTAATACGATTACGGTTTATCCTACAACAATAACAAACAATGGAAGTGTAACTGCTGAATATATTAGATACCCTTTATCGCCCAAATGGACGTACCAAACACTTAGTTCTGGTGAGCCATTATTTGACATTAATCAGGCAGATTATCAAGACTTTGAATTACCTTCTTCAGACGAGCCTGGTATTGTAGCTAAAATATGTCAGTATATAGGTATAGAGATTAGAGAAGGAGATGTTTATCAGTTTGGTAAACAAGAAGAAGTACAAAATAACCAAATACAAACGTAAGATATGGCTTATATAAATGACTACGCATATTACGCAAATTCAGGAGCAATACCTCAAGATAAAAATTGGGGATCATACCAATACGTTTCATTAAATGATATTGTAAATAATTTCATGTTAATGTATCAAGGTAATCATGAATTAATTAATAATTTAAATAGATACCAAGTTTTATTTCACGCTAAAAGAGGAATTCAAGAATTGAATTATGATGCCATGAAAGAAGTGAAAGTATTACAAATGGATTTAGATGATAACTTGAGATTTATATTACCCTCTGACTATGTAAACTGGGTAAGAATATCACAATATTTAAATGGCGTATTATATCCTTTAACAGAAAACATACAAACAGGATGGGCATCAACATACTTACAAGACAATAATGCTAAGATTATATATGATCAAGATGGTAATGTATTAAAGCCACAGTTTTCACAACTAGACATGTCTTTTACTAGCGGAGCTAAAACCATTTATTTAAATGAAAGTAGCGCATATAACAATCAATCAGGATGGAATGTAGATGGCTGTTGGTATTTTGACTTTGGAATAGGAGCAAGATTTGGTTTAAACACCGAAACAGCTAACGCAAATCCAACGTTTAGTATAGACAAACAAAGAGGAGTTATTAATTTTAGCTCTATAGGTAACGGAGCTTCAGTTGTTGTAGAGTATGTTTCAGATGGTATGGAGAATGGTGAAGACGGAAGCATCAGCGTTAATAAATTGTTTGAAGAATATTTATATGCTTATGTAAAATATTCTCTTTTAAATGGTAGATTAGGGGTACAAGAATATATTGTAAATAGAGCAAGGAAAGATAAGTCATCGTTGTTAAGAAATGCAAAAATTAGATTAAGTAATATTCACCCTGGTCGCCTTTTAATGAGTTTGAGAGGCCAGGATAAATGGTTAAAGTAAGATGCCGATAGTAAATACAAATTTTGTTGCGGGTAAAATGAATAAGAGCGTTGATGAACGTCTTGTTCCTCCAGGCCAATATGTTAATGCAATTAACGTAAGATTAGGATCTACAGAAACCACTGAGATAGGTGCTGTAGAAAATTCAAAAGGTAACACACAGTTAACTACATTAGCTTATGGCGGTCAAAACTTATCTAATTCAGCAATATGTATTGGAGCTTATCAAGATGGATCAAAAGAAACTATATATTGGTTTATTCATGACGCAAACAATCCTGTTGTAGGATCAAAAGAAACTATATATTGGTTTATTCATGACGCAAACAATCCTGTTGTAGGCGGTAAGTTAGATTTAATTGTTTCTTTTAATGTACAATCACAAGCTATAACATATCATGTTATTAGTAAACAAGTATTAAAGTTTGATCCTAAGTTTTTAATTACTGGAGTAAACAAAATAGAAGATTTACTTTTTTGGACAGACGACAAAAATCCTCCTAGAAAAATAAATGTAACTCAAAACTATCCAGATCCGGCAGGGGTAAATGATGGTATTAAAGAAACTGACATTAGTGTTATTTTAAAACCACCAGGGTTTGATTCTTTAGACACATTGCCTGCGCCAAGCGTAGAGTTTTTAAACGTTCCTGGAGAAGAAAATTATTTAGAAACTAGATTCATAACTTTTGCTTATAGATATAGGTATGTAAACAATGAATATAGCGCAACGTCGTTGTTTTCTACAGCAGCTTTTCAACCAGGGCCTTTTGATTTTGATGTAAACAATTTTAATAATGCTTCAATGAAAAATATATATAACTCTATTGAGGTACAGTTTGAAACTGGATCAGATAAAGTTATTGAGGTTGATTTATTATTTAAACCAAGTAATAGTAATTCTATTTATGTTATAGAAAGGTTTAAGAAATCTGACTATGGATGGGCTAATAATTCAAAACAAACATATACTTTTACAAACAGTAAAATATATACTGTAATAGGAAGTGATGAGTTATTAAGATTATATGATAATGTTCCTAAAGTTGCACAAGCTCAAACAATACAAGGTAATAGGTTAATTTATGGTAACTATACTGATGGGTATGATATAATAAATGCAGCTGGACAAGATATACCTATTAACTTTACAACATCATTATTTACTAACGATATATTATTTGACGACTTGCCAGAGGCAACAATGTCGACAGGAGCTGTATATACTATAAATCCTAACACAAACACAACTGTACAAAATTCTAAAATTAGTTTTGATTTAAGTGATTTTGCTAATAGACTAGTCAAAGGATCTTCATTAGCTTTTACAGTATTTATACAACATTCTCAATTAAATGGAGATACCGGTGATGCGTGTTATGACTCAGCATTTGAAAACACTCCGTTTGAATTATCTGTAATATTTCCAGTAAATAGAGATTATACTTCAGTGTATGAAATGGTAAATTCACTAGAATTTGCTGAACGTATTGGTACGGTTTTGAATACTAATTTTCAACCTCTAGCAACATCGACTCAAGGTAATTCGTTAACAGACTTATTTAACACTGTTACAATAGTGCCTACTAATTGTGTATTTACTAAATCAAACAGTAGTATAGATTCTCAAACACAACAAGGTTTTAGAATAGGATCTACAGTAGGATCAAATGTATTTTCCTTACAGGTGTTGGCTATGAAGTATAATTCAGGCACGACTGATGTGTATGAATATTTTTATTTTACAAGAGGTCAGGGAACTTTTACTTCTAGTCAAGACACATCATCTTTGCATAGTAATAGAGATTATGAAACAGGAATTGTATATATGGACGATTATGGTAGGGCTTCTACAGTATTAGTGTCGGAGTTTAATACAACTTTTGTTCCAGCTTCTGCTTCTGTTGATCAAAATAAAATAAAAGTTAATGTAGAGAATTATCCACCTGCATGGGCTACAAAATATAAGTTTGTTTTAAAACCAAGTGAAGGAGGATATGAGACAATATACTCTAGTTTTTATTATCAGAGCCAAACAACAAGAGTTATATACTTTAAGCTAGAAGGTGATAATCAAAACAAAGTACAAAAAGGTGATATATTAATTGTTAAGACTGACGCAAGCGGGCCTTTAAATAGAGAGGTTACATGTCAAGTGTTAGATGTTAGCGCTGAATCATCAAATTTTTTAGAAGTTGAAGGTGAAGCACCTACTGATTCTAATCAGCTAGCAGGGCTTTATATGCAAATTAGAGCTCAAAACTTTAGTATTAATTTAGACTCGAACGCTGTTGTTGATGCGGGTGAAAAAACTGCTTCAGGTACTAACAGATCTTATTGTACTCCTTATTTACAGTATCCAGCTTTTACTACTGACTCTAATAGTGTTACTGATAACTATACAATACCAGCACAGTCTAGTGTAAAAATAAAATGGAGAATAGGAAGGCATGATGCAAGCGGTTGTCCTGGTATAGATTATATATGGGAAAACACTTATGTTGCTTCACAAGATTATGATGATTTACACGCTTGGTTTCAAGGAGATTTTATAAACCCAGCAGCAGGGGATGTTATTGACGATGGGGATGGAAGATTACAAAATCCTGTTTTCATTAATACAATCGCTACTAGTCCTGGAGCTGTGCAATGTCCGGCGCCATGGACTCCTAGTTTCCAGTTTTGGCAAGCAATCCCAGGCGACGCAGCTTCTCCATTATATTTAGCTTGTAGAAGTGGTGTAATTGCGTGTGCTAACGGAAGTAAAACTTGGTTTATGGAAGCTGAGATAGTAGTTACTAGAGCTAATAATTTAATTGTTTGGGAAACAAAACCTGCTGATGCTGATCCTAATTTATTTTATGATTCATCTGAATCTTATGACGTTATAGGTGGTTATCACATGGGTGGTAATGGTGATGGAGACCAAGCTCAAACTGCAACGCAAGACGCTATTGTAACGCTACCGTTTTTTAATTGTTACACTTTTGGAAACGGAGTAGAAAGTTATAAAATATTAGATGCATTAGATGGTCAAGCTGTAAACTTAGGAGAAAGAGTTTTAGCGGTGTCAAAAGAAGATTTTAAAGAAGCAGATAGATTTGCTGAATTAACATACAGTGGTATTTATAGTAGTAATTCTAATTTAAATAACTTAAATGAGTTTAATTTAGGGTTGGTTAATTATAAAGATTTAGAAACTAGCTTTGGCCCTATAATGAAACTGCATTCAAGAGAAACAGATATTCTTGTATTGCAAGAAGATAAGATTAGTTATGTGTTAACTGGAAAAAATCTTATTAGTGATTCAACAGGTGGTGGTGTTATTGCTTCAGTACCTCAAGTTTTAGGAACACAAATAGCTAGAATAGAAGAGTACGGTATTAGTTATAATCCAGAAAGTTTTAGTTCTTGGGGTTATGACATGTATTTTACCGACACTAAAAGAACTGCTGTAATAAAATTAAAAGGTACATCAGCTAATAATGATGCGTTAGAAGTTATATCTGACACTGGAATGAGATCATGGTTTAGAGATCAATTTAATGTTCAGTTAAATACTCAAAAACTAGGAGCTTATGATCCTTACATGGACGAATATGTATTAAGCACAAACGGAGACACGGTACCATTACCTCCGGTAATATTGCCTTGTGGAACACAAAAATCATTAGTAAACTCTACAAGCGCTCAAGAATATACAGTAGAAATAGGGAATGTAATTGGTAACGTAGTGTTTGATTATACTATTGCGTCAGGAACTATGAGTGTAAGTATGGTTTGGGATGGCACTCAAGTAGCTTCAGTAACTGATGCTACAACTAGTGGAAGTTTAAATTTTAATAAAACTAAAAATAATCCAACAACTGTTTTAGTTACAGTTACACCAAATCCATCAGCCGACTATGATATAACATGTAACTGTCCTACAGAAACTTCTTTAGTAGTGGTTCAGGTAGGTATAAGTTCAAGCGAAGATGTTGGTAAGTTTATTCATAACGAATTTAAATGGGACGACGCAAACATTTCAAGTCCAGTAGCATCAAACATGATGACTTTTGGATCAGACGTTCAAATAGCTTCACAATATTTTATACAATCAGGAACAAGATCAATAGGTGTATACCCATACTCAGGATCTAACGTAACGGTAAGGTCAAATAAAATTAATTTTGATGACTATACATGGGTTGTAAATAATGATAATTTCGCATGGCTGTCGTCAAACACTTTATACGATAATAACAGTACCGATATAAATGCGTTATTGGCGGCTGCAACTACAGTGCCAAACTCAGCTGTAAACAGTCCTTCAAGTGGATTGTATCAAGCAACAATATCTTCAATCAATTTACCTGTTGGAAACCAATACTTATATTTAATATACGATTACAGAACAACAAACTCTGCTTCGTTCTGTTATGATGCTAGTGTAGTTGGTGATGCGTGTTGTGGTTGTGGAGATTTCTGTACACCATATTTATCAAGCACAGTACAAGCTTCTATAGCTATAGCGTGTGTACAGCCTGCAAGTCAAACATATTATCATGATGGTGTGAATGTATTACCTTCAATTGGAGATACTGTTTATTCTTCTTCAACATGCGATGACAGTGCATCAAGCACAAGATTACAATCTGGATACTATGAAGTGGGAAGTAATAATGAGTGGATACAAGTTAGTAGTAGCGGAGTGGTTGTGAGTAATGGAAGTTGTGCGATCAAGGCATTTAATTCTAGTGTAAATGATCCGCAAATATCAACTATCTGTACACAATCAATAGATCAGACATACTATCATACTGGAGCAAATGCAGCGCCTCAAGCTGGAGACTTTTGTTATTCAGATCAAGGACAAACTAAGTTGACTAACGGATACTACAGAATATCTTCAACAGAATTTATTAACTTAAACTTAGGTACTGGACAAGTATATGCGGTAGTAACATGCCCTACGGTAACTTACTATCCGTTCAACACTAAGCAACAAGCAAACCCTCAAACAGCGTGTATGTATTCTGGAGTTTTAGACGAAGTATATTATACTACATCAGGAACAGGGCCAAGTGACGGTGCTGGAACTACTATATATAGTGATAACACAGGAACTGTTGCTACAGGTATAGTGTTATTATATAGCGTAGGAACTAATGGAGCTGCTAACGTATGGTTTGGAACTGACGGCTCAGGAGATATAGACGGAAATGGATTACAAAATTGTTAAATAGATTATGGCAACAAGAGCAACATATTACTTTGATGGATTAAGTTTTGCAAATGCAATTTCTTTATACACTGATCAAGCGCTAAACACTTTAGCTGCTGACGGTTATTATTCTTTAGGTACTATTGCTCGTAGACAAGTAAATGGTATTCTTCAAGCAGCTGCAAATTGTCCAACCTGTGGAGACGCATTGTCGTTATGTTACGACTCTACTTCAGCATCTGAAGTATGCTGTGTTGGTTGCGGCACAACACTCACTGCTTTTACTGCAACAATAGGAGGAACTTTTAACGGAATATGTGGAGACACTAATTATACAGAAACATATTATCATAACGGATCTGGAACTATACCAGCCGCTGGCGAACTAGTCTACTCTGATGCTAATGGTGTAAACCCTTTAGCTAATGATTATTATCATACTAATGCGTCTGGAACAAGTACATTTTTTAGAATTACAAACAATACAGGGTTTGTAGCGTTACTTGAACCTTGCGTAACTCCTTAATCCACCTTAAGGATATTATATTTTTTTTTTGTAAATTTACAAGAATAAAATTATTACTTTATGCCAACGCAGGGAACCTATTTTTTAAATGATACAGTTTGGGCTTCAGGAAATGCCAATACTGCTACAAATATATATACAGAAGCAACATTAACAACAGCTGCTCCTAACGGATGGTATAAGGATAATAACAATGTTTATAGAGAAGTGACTGGAGGTAATGGTACGCTAGGAACTTCAGCTGCATGTACTACATGTGGAGTTGTCTTGACTTTAGGTTACGGAGCTTCAGCATTCGCAGCATGTTGTTCTGGAACTACTTCATCATTTTATGTAGAAACTTCTTTTACAGCAACAACAAGTATTTATACAAACCCATTATTGAGTAGTTTTGCAGCTAATCAATTTTATTCATATTCTTCTCAAAGCAGAGAAAAAACAAGTAACGCAACCGATGGTTCAGGATTAAGCACAGCAGTATCATGTGCTACATGTTTCCCAGCAGTAGGGTTAACATTTGGTAGTACAGCAGCAATAGGATGTTGTACAGGTGTGTCAGGTACATATTACATGAACCAAACAACTTTTGCAGCTTCAACAATATTATATAGCACTGCTGACGGAACTACAGTAGCAAGTAATGGATTCTATTCATTTAACCCTGGTAACGGAGGAGCTATTGTTTATAGAGAAGTAACAGGAGGAACAGGAACTTTAGGAACACAAACTACATGTTCAGATTGTGCAACTTCAATTAGCTTATGTGTAGGAACAAGTGCAGATGATGTATGTTGTACTGGATGTTCAAGTTTAACATCGTTTACAGCTACAATAGGTGGTAACTTCCTTGGAGTATGTGCATTAACGCCAGGAACAACTTACTATCATAATGGAAGCGGAACTTATCCAGCAGCAGGTGACACAATGTTTACAAACTCAGCAGGTACAGCAGTAGCTGATCCAAAACATTATCACTACGAAGATGGTGGAACTGATAAAAAGATTCATATTACTGGAACAGATGGGTATGTAGCGGGAATAAGCAATTGTGCCCCATAAATAAAATAAAATAAATGCCCACGCAAGGAACCTACTTTTTAAATACAACTTCCTTTGCAACCGCTACAGCCATATATACAAATGCGGCATTGACAACAGCGGCTCCAAACGGTTGGTACAAAACGTCTAGCAATACATTTAGACAACAAACGGGTGCGCCTAGCACACCTGTTTTAAGTACAACATATACTTGTGAGTGTACAACATTCAGTTCTTCTACGGTAGAAACAAGCGAGTCAGCTGCATGTGGAGCAACAATAAATCAAACATATTACCATACAGGCTCAGGAAGTACGCCTGTTGCAACTAACGTATGTTATTCAGATCCTGGACAAAATGTTTTAGGGAATGGATATTATAAGCTAACTTCAACTACGTTTATGCAAATAACAGGTGGTTCAGGTGTTGTTGCTAGTGTTGGTACAATTTCAGTAGGAATAGCGTTTACATCTAGTTCAGTTCAAGCCACTTCTACTAATGCGTGTTCTGCAACTATAAATCAAACTTATTACCATAACGGATCTTCCGGTCAACCCCCGGTTGCAACAGATGTATGTTATAGTGATTTATGTAAAACAACAGTTTTAGGTAATGGTTTTTATAAAATTGCTACAACTGGAAGTGGGATTTATATGCAAATAACAGGCGGTTCAGGTGTAGTTGCGTCAGTAACTAATTGCCCAGCATCATTAACATCATATAGCTCGTCGACTATGAGTAACTTTAACGGAGTATGTCCGTTCGACGGATCTAATCCTCCTGCAAATCAAACTTACTACCATGATGGAAGCGGTACATTACCTGCAACAGGTGATACTTGTTACAGTAATTCTGGTGGAACAACCACTCTAGTTGGTGGTTATTATTATTTAACTGGAACTGGAAGTAATAACAGAGAATATATTGAAGTAAACAGCAGTGGTGTTGTGAATTTTGGTTATCCTCAACTATGTTAAATAAAAAGATATGGCGATAGAAACATTACAAACATTATCATATAGTGACGGCAGCAAAGGCTGGCCATCGTTCTATACTTTCTATCCAGATTTTATGATTGGCATGAATAGTTACTTCTATTCTTTTAAAGGAGGTAATTTATATCAACACAATACTAACTCTTTGCGTAATAACTATTATGGCATTCAAGGAACATCATCTATTACTAGTGTGTTTAATCCTAAGCCAACATTAGATATAAAATTATTTAAAACATTATCTCTAGAAAGTGATGACAGCTGGACTGTCACTGATTTAAACACAGATTTAAACAGCGGATCTATGGCAAGCGCATACTTTGAAAAGAAAGAGGGAGAATGGTTTACATATATTAGAAGCAAGGCTGACACTGTAAACTGGAACTTCAGATCTGCAAATGGATTAGGTTCTGCAACAGCAGTTGCTGGCCCTGCAAACGCTACAGTTATAACATTCACAGAACCTTTAGGAAGTATATTAAGTATAGGTGACACTATAGTGGGGTATGTTACGTCAATGACGGCCACTACAATAACCGTAGATGCATCCGCAGCTGGAGCGTATATCCCTGTACAAGGAAATTTTATAATGTCTTATAAAAACAGTATTGCAGAATCGCATGGTGTTCTAGGTTATTACATGGAATTTACTTTAACAAACAGTAACACCAACCCGGTTGAACTATTCTCAGTGGGTAGTGATGTCATGAAAAGTTATCCTTAGAATTTAGTATCTTTGTGTATTCTAACTATTAAAAACTATTAACATGCCTAGGTGGAAACAAAATCAAAATAAAGACCGATATAAAGACAGTGGCAAAAGTGCTGAGGAAATTTTTGGAATGGTTTCTGGAGGAATTGGAGCAGTTTCAGGTTTAGCTAGTTTTGGAATGGGGATTGACAGCATGATTACAGCAAGACGTAAAAAAGCTGAAGCAGAAAGAAAAAGTGAGCAACTTATGGCAGAAGCAAAAAGAATGTCTGAAAAAGATTTTTATGCTGGAGTTAATGTGCCGTTAGATGCATTTAGCAAACAATTTGAAGAAACTTTACAACAGCAACAACAATCATTACAAGCTTTACAAGAAGGTGATGCTAGATCAGTTGCATCAGGTGTAGGAAGAGTTGGAGCTTTAGCTGGTGAACAAGGTGAAAAAACTAGAATAGCATTAGGCGAGGCATTGTATGCTAATAACAAAATGAAAGCTGACTCTAAACAGTCTATAAATCAACAAGGAATAGATTTAAACATAGGAGCTGCGCAAGATCAATCTTTGATGGCTAAAGATGCTAGCAGGCAAATGAATCAATCAATGGCTGGAGCACAAGCAGGTTTGACTTCAGGACTACAAAGTGCTGCGGGAATGATTCCTACTTATTTAGAAGGTAGAGGTGATAAATTAACAAGTGATTTAATGAATCAGATAGCTGGCATGGAAGAATTTTCTGATTTTCTTCCTGCTGATTTTGATGCAAATAACGCGGCTTCAAGAAAGTTATTTAGTGATAACGATGTTTTTAATAAACTTAAAGGAGGGCAATTGAAGCAACTTTTAGAAAACCTTAAAGGTGGTGATGTAGAAAGTATATTAAATATTAAAAATATTTTGAATAATAAATAAAGTATGGCAACATCTAACAGAAGTAAATATTCAGTATATGCAGGATTAGATAATGATCCGCCAGTGAACTGGGGGAGTATTGCTAATACAATATCTAAACAAATAGGAGTATTTCAAGCTGAAAGAAAAGCAAATCAACAAGCTGTTGAAGATGCCACACAAAAACAAATAGAAGATTTAAATGAACTACCAGATGTAAACACTGAGTCTTTGGGCAAGCATTTATTAGACATGTCTAGAGAACAGCAAGGTCAACTTATGATGAACATGAAACTTGTTCGTAAAGGTGTGTTTAAAATGCATGATTACAAGATTAGAATGAATGAAATGAAGAATGACATGTCTAACTTGCATAATATTACTAAAACGTATGATAAGTGGTATCAAAACAAACAAGAAAAAATAGATGCAGGTACAGCTTCGGAAGCTGACATGGCGTTTATGAAGCGTATTGAATCGTTTGGAAACTTAAATAATAAAAAATTTATGATTAATCCTGCAAACGGACAAATGCAGGTGGTAACAATGGGGTATAATGAGGAGACTAAAAAGTACGACGTAATGCCTGATCCCAAAAAAAACCCTGATCATTTTCAAAACCCTGGAGTAATTTTAGATTTAATGAAATATGACGGTGGTGTAGCAGCTGATCTAGATGCGGACACTAATGCGATAGTAGACAGCCTGGGTGAAATGGTTACCGCTTATGTTACTCCGGATGGAAAATCATATTCTTTAAAAGATTTTCGTCAAATGTTTAAGAATCCAAAAAACTTAGAAAAATTAGGCTTGCCAGAAGGCGTTACAACATTCGATCAATGGTTAGATTCTGAAGCAGATGCGCTTGTAGCAACTGACGAAAAGATGGTTCAAATTTTAGCAAAACACGGAGGGTATCAATTTGATGATCCAACAAAGCCTAAATATATTGAAATGAGAGGAACCGGAAACTCAGTTGTTTTTGGTAAAGATGGTAAAGGTTTGTCTGAAGCTGATAGAAAAAAAGCAAGAGAAATAGTAAAAAATAAAATTGGAAACAAAATAGATTCAGTTCAAAAAGCTCAAAGAGGATTTGACACTAGAGATGATGATAAAGAGAAGGAAGACAGAGGTATATCGTTTGATATTGCTTATGATGTTACATCTGGAGGTAAACCTTCTAGCGCTGCAATAGAAAAAATAAAAGCTAATAACGATACCATTTCTAATATATACAAAGATCCTACAACCAATGAATTTGTTATACAGTATAGTGATGGAAGCAGTCCAAAAAGAATTAAACCTGCTACAAAAATGGTTAACGGAGAAGAAGTTTATGATGCAAAAGAATCAGCTGTATCATTAATGGCGGCAGTAACACCAGGGGGTGATGTTGTGACAGCTGAAAAAGCTAGAGACGAATATAAAGGCGGTGATAAAACTTATGTAAATGAATTTAACATAGACAGAATTAAAGTTACACCATCTAACGCATCAACTGGATTCATGAATACCACTAAAACAGTGAACGGTAAAATAGTTCCAGTTAGTATTGCTGATGAAATGGCAACAATAACAGATAACGATTATGATGAGGATGGTTCAGCTAAATTCCAAAATTTATTACAAGGATTAGGTGTTGAAGAAGGTACTGAAAACTTAGTCAATAATATTAAAGTATATCCTTCGCCTAGAGGCACTGAATTTGACGAAGTAATTAGAATAGATTTACCGCCTGAAGTAATGGTGTTAATTGATAAAACTGATACTATTTTTGGTAGCGATACTAAACAAGGGGATGATTTTGTAGAAATTAATTTAAATCCAGGGTTCGGAAGCGAAGATAAAAATAGAGCTGCGGTAAAATATATAATTAATAAAATATTACAAGCATCAGCAGACCAATATAATGGAGTTTCAGGAACATCATCAAGCAATTCTCCTGATAATATTAATAGATAATATTAATACAGGTACATATAATACATCTAACTAGAAATGAACGAACAAGCTTTACAAGATGCGTATACTTTATTCACTTCTAAAGGATACAATGGTACTATAGAAGAATTTAAGGTTTTAATAGAAACTAACGACAATGCGTTGCAGGATTCGTTTACTCTTTTTAAATCCAAGGGTTACAACCAAGATATTGAAAGCTACAAAACCTTAATAGGGGTAAAAAAAAAAGACTCTCCAGAATTACCTGGCACTTCTCAAGAGGTCGATACGGAATCTCTTACCGAAACAGTCGTGGAAGAAAATACTTCTTCGGACTCACCTATAACCGAAGAATTAGTATCTAAAGCCGAAGAGTCAGTAGTTCCTGAACTAGAATATTTATATCCAGAAGCACAGGCTCTACAGACAATGATACTATTGGAGATTTATTTGGAAGAGATGATGGAACACTAACTTCAAGAACAAAAGCTATACAAGATTTTATCAAAGACAATTCTGCTAAACCAACTAGTGGTTTAAATAAACTTGAAACTAATTTTAAAGAAAAAGAAGTAAAGTTTTATGACAAAGAGGAGTATGATAATTACGTTCAAAGCTATCAGGACGAACAAGAAAAAATAAATTTAGAGCTAAAACTATATCTTAAAGATTATTATAGTCTACAAAAAGAAAAAAATTATTTCTTCAGTAATGATTATAAAACCTTAAAATCTACCAACCCTTTACTTGCTAAACAACAGCTAGAAGATTACAAACAAAGGCAAACAGAAAGTCAAAATAAAAGAAGTGATATAGACAAAATGCAAGAAAAGTCTAAAAAACAAACTATAGACTATAGAAAAAACGTAGGTAGATACATAGAAAAAGAAGGAGAAAAAGGAACATGGTATGGTAATATATTAAATAGCTTAACTACCGGAGAAGGCGGAAGAGAATCAGGACTTGTAGGAATAGCAACAGATTTATTAAGTACGTTTTTACCTGAAGGTGCGTTTGGCCCTACGTTTGACAGAGACATGATTGAAGCTTTAATTAAAGAAAAAGGTAGTGTCGCTGAAGGTTTAGGTTTAGATCCAAACAGTGAAGAATACAAAAAAATAGATCCTGACGGTTTGTTGAAAAACATGGGTGACCTTACTTATGATCAGTGGCGTTTATCTTTAAGCCCAGAAAGATTAAAAGAAATAAGAGACGGAGCAAAAGGCAGGAATAAAGATACCGAGTTAAGGTATGCATATCTAGATGAAAAATATAAAGACATTCCTTTAGATTATTTTACAAAAGTTAGAGCAAACTTTGATAAAGATTTAGATAAAACTTTAACTAAAAATGTAAGAAACCAAGGGAGTAAAGATGTGAAGTCTACTATGTTACCTGTAGTTAGGGATGGTTTTACTAAAAGTTTTTTTGGAGGCTCTGGTGCACGAGATTTTACCGGAGTTACTGAAGAGTATTCAGACGCAATGAAAGAGACTCTTGTTGGTGGTGGTGTGTATGGAGCTTTTGAAAGTATACCTGCGTTAATAGGCCCTGGACTTGTAGGTAAAGCTGCTAACTTTGGCTTAATACAAAGTGATGCTATTTTTGAAGAAATGTCAAGGGATCCCTCGTTTGATGATGTTCCTGAAAATCAAAAGTATTTAATTACAGCTCCGCTTGGAGTGGTTACAGGTATACTAGAAGCCTACGGTTTTAGAAATTTAACAGCAGGCTCACCTTTTGTAAAGCAATTAACACTTAGGGGATTAAAAAAATTAGGTCAAGGAACAGGGAAATCTAGCGCAAAAGAGTTTGCAGAAATAATACAGAGAGAAGTAAAAAATGATATATTAAGAGGAACTTTAAGAGTAGGTTCAGCAGCATTAGCTGAAGCAGAAACAGGAGCACTACAGGCAGTAGCAGAAATAAATGCAAAAAGATTATGGAATGCAGCTTCTGAAAAAGGAACATTTGATACTCCTGAAGCATGGAGTTCTGAATACTACAATCAAGTTTTTAGATCTGGAGTCCAAGAAGCTATTGGAGGTATAGTGCTAGGATTACCTACAGGAATATCTAGCGCCATCAATGGCCCTACAGGCCCCAAAGGTATTAATCAAATGAACGATCAGTTGTTTAAGTTATTTTTAGATACTTCAAACGACAAGAATTATGATAACATAAGAAAAGCTCAAGTAGGTTCTATTAAAGAACAGATAAACTTAGGTCGGATAACCAAAGAAGAAGGTGAAAAAATGCTTCAAGAGTTTGATCAAATAGTTGGATTAGCACGAAAAATAAATCCAGACCTTGAGATTAAGGATCAAAAAGAAATATTGTCTTTACTGTTAGAGGAACAAACATTGCAACAAAAAATTGCCGGAAAAGATCCTAGAACTGTTGTAGAAGAGCAAGCTCGTATAAAAGAGATAAACGAAAGTATAACTAAAATATCAGAAGATGGTATTAAAAAGTTAAACATAAATGAAGAAATTACTGTAGCGGAAGCAGGTAAGAATGAAAAGGTAGATGGTTTTGATAAAGCTCCGGTTTATAAAACAGGAGGTAAACCTGTGTTATTTCATGGTTCAACTAAGAAGTTTACTGAATTTGATATTAAAAAAATTGGATCTGGTGCTGATGCAGGAACAGCCAGGGGTATATTTTTTACTAGCGATCCTGAAGTAGCTTCATTTTTTTCTAAAGAAACAGGTAGTTTTAAAGGTAATGTAATACAAAGTATTAAATCATTAACAGGAAGGTCAGAATCTACTATATATTCAGGTGCGTTAAACACTGATAACATTAAGACTGTAGATTTTAATGGTCAGCGAACTAGCCCTGAGTTTGATAAAAACAAAACTATTCAAGAAGCTTTTGATCAAGGATTTGATGCGGTAATTTTAAAAAATATTGTAGATGGTAATAATAAAGTTCAAGATGTTACTGTTGTAAAAGATATGAGTGTTATTGAAGAGTTCAAAGACACTCAATTGTCAGGAAATAAATTAATAAAAAAATATAACCAAGATGCCATTCAAGAGTCAAGCACAAAGGGCGTGGATGTACAAAAACAAACCGGAGATGGCCAAAAGGTGGTCAAAGGAGACACCACCGGGGCCGTTACCAACCAGAGCCAAAAAGAAACAGAAAGTAAAACAGAAGTCAAA
>Ga0206126_10002386_pt1 | contig 20517 bp, 15 predicted proteins | sample Helgoland_Spring_5_FD_148621 | JGI IMG/M metagenome (GOLD analysis project Ga0206126, IMG submission 148621) | Pelagic subsurface seawater microbial communities from Kabeltonne, Helgoland, North Sea - Helgoland_Spring_Bloom_20160412_1 | ecosystem: Environmental > Aquatic > Marine > Epipelagic ...
TAGTAGTTAATCGCTAAAGGATTAGTACATCCATATACAGTTGCAATACAAGAACCATCATCACAAGTAGCTAATGAATTATAGTTAGAAGCAGTTACATCAGTACAACCGTAAACAGTATTACAAGTACCATCATCTGTATTTGCTAATGAGTCATAGTTACAAGCAATAGAATCAGTACAACCATTTACAATAATAATTGAGCAAGGATAAGTATGCACACCAATATCAGTCCAATTCTCATTGGATAATACTAGCCATTCTGAACTTATAGAATCAACTCCTGAAGAAATTGTCCAATCCGTATTGCCTAAATCTACTACACATTTACGCACCAAAACATGATTCTTTGTTGCTTCACTTATTCCTGCAACATCCCATCCATTTCCAGCGACTCCATTAAAATCACCAAGTACATCAAGTATTACATATTCATTTCCTGCTGCAACTGGTATAATAGGCTTTACTCCATACACCAATGCAAATCCATCATCTCCATTACTTAAAGTTGAATAAGTCATATCTGCTTGTGCAAGAATGATAGAATCAGCTGAAGGATGAGCAATTATATAAACATCATTAGCAAGGATTACTGCACCCGAATCAAAAGCTAGCCAATATTCGTACACTCCTAACGTTGTAGGTGCATTAGAAACTCTAGCTAATGCATAAGCTGATAAATCAACAGCATTTGCTGTAGCATTATAAATTTCTAAGTATTTATTATTTGAATTTCCTTCTCCATATTCTGAGAAGAATAAAGCTACTTTATCATTTAGGTAAATACAACTTCCATCACTAGTATTTGCAATAGAATCATAATTCATTGCTGTATTGTCCGAACAACCTAATATTACAGCAATACAAGTTCCATCATCATAACAGGCAGTAACATCATAATTTGTAGCCAGTATATCAGTACATCCACTTATATAACAACAAGTTCCATCATCAATATTTGCTATTGCATCAAAATTAAAGGCTGTTGTATCCGTACACCCTAAAACTAAAGCTGTACAACTCCCATCATCAATAGTAGCTAAGGAATCAAAATTAATTGCCAATGAATCCGTACACCCATAAACATCAACCGATAAACAAGGTGTAGTATGTTGTCCAATATCAGTCCAATCATTTTGTGATAAAACTACCCATTCGGAACTCATAGAATCAGTCCCTGAAGAAAGATTCCAATCTGTATTTCCCTGTGTAACTGAACATTTTCTCACCAAAGTATGATCTTTTGTTCCATCAGTTATTCCAGCTACATTCCACCCATTTCCAGGGTCAGGCCCATCTTCACCAATCACATCAATTAAATTTCCATTATAAGCAAGTCCTACTGCGTCATCGCCAGTCCAAACTGCTTGACTCCAGTTTATATCACCTACAGCACTAATTGTAGAATTAATATTTGAGCTAGAATGATGTATGACATAAACCCCTCCAACTGCTAAACTTCCTGATAGAGATAAAGTGTTTTCCGTCCAATTTCCTCCATTTGTAATTGTCCATAACTCGTAATTAGCTAAATTAATAGTAGCACTTGTCCCATTATAAATTTCTATATATTTATTATACCCACTTCCTTCTGCATATTCTGAAATAAATAAATTACCATAAAAACAACTACCATCATCAACTGTTGCATTAGAATCATAGTTAGTAGCTGTAGAGTCGGTACAACCAGCTATTGGTACAGAGCTTGCAATAATTACACCAACCATACCTCCACTAGCATGTGGCTGACAAACATAATAATAGGTTTGTGGGTTAGTAGGTATAAACATTCCTGTCGCACCATAACCAAAATTAAACCCTCCATTTGAAACATTACCAGATGCTAAAAATGTAGCTTGATCTACCTCTACTGCATTATGATATCCTCCTAATGAAAAATTAATTGTATCTCCAACATCACAAAAAATAGTATCTGGAGAAAAAGCCATACCAACAGTTGTTATGAAATAAGATGTATAATCACAACTTCCATCCTCTGCTGTTGCAGTAGAATCAAAATTGCTTGCTAACGGGTCAGTACAACCATAAGCTGGTGGTAATCCTGATTGAATAGCAGAATTTAATAAAATTTCTATAGTTGTAGAAGAACTATTTTCATTACAGAATGAAGGACAAATAGTAGTATAACTACTATCAGGATATATGACATAAAAACTAGGCTGATAATACATTTGATAATCAATTCCAGTTGGAGAAATATCATTGCAGATGGGGAAATTTACCCCATAAGTATTAGCAAAAATAGTTAAATCTGAATCAGTTGTACTAGCATTTACTTCCAAAGCAAGAAACTCAGCTACATCAGCTCCTGAAGGGCCATAAGTTTGATAAGCATTTTCATTTCCAGCAGTATATTGCTGACAAAACCCACAAGTGGTACTCATTAGTTCTAAAACAACTATTTTTCCATTGCCTAAATAGGAATACAGATTATGAGTGTTGCCGTTTATATCATTAACCGTTATATCTGGCGCATATCCTGTTCCGTTTAATAAGCCTGATTGTGCATTTACAAAAAGTGTAATACAGGCAAATAATAAAGTCAATATTTTTTTCATAAGAAATTATGTTTTTGAATTTTCTCAAACATACAAAATTATAATTATAAACACAATAATTTGTTTTTATATATTTTATTAGACACAATCAAACACTAATTTTGCTAAGGAAATAAACCTAAAATACTAAGAATATTTTCCTACAATGTTAAAAAGATGCCTGCAATGCTCATAAAGCAAGTCGTAATGCCTATAAAAATTAATCAATCTTTTAATGAGCAACAAATAGTAATTAACAAATATACTTTCTATTAAAATAAATTCCATTTACTACACAATAAAATCATTAACTATCGTTTACTTTGCATCAAATATTTTAAAACAATGAAGAAATACTTTTTTATTCTAGTAGCTATACTATTATCACTTAGTAGCTTTGCACAAGAAAAATATACTATTAGCGGCTATGTTCAGGAGGAATCTTCAGGAGAGAATCTAATTGGAGTGTCTATCTATGATAAGCAAACATATAAAGGAACTGCAAGCAATCAATACGGATTCTATTCTTTAACACTTCCTCAAGGAGATTATATAATTATATATTCATTTATTGGATATAAATCAATTACAAAAAATATTACTTTAGATAAAAATACTAGATTAAATGTGTCGTTAACTAGTGATGCAATAATTACAGAAGAAGTGATTGTTACTGGTGAAAGATTAGACAAAAACGTAAGTAGTTCTAATATGAGCCAAGCAAAAATTGAAGTTGATAACATTAAACAATTACCTGTAATTCTTGGAGAAGTTGATATATTAAAATCTGCTCAGCTTTTACCAGGAATTCAATCTGGAGGAGAAGGGAATTCAGGGCTATATGTAAGAGGTGGTGGCCCTGATCAAAACTTAATATTACTTGATGAAGCAGTGGTCTATAATGCTGCACATCTTTTTGGTTTCTTTTCAGTCTTTAATGCAGATGCTATTAAAGACATTAATATTATAAAAGGAGGCATGCCTGCTGAATATGGTGGAAGACTTTCTTCTGTTCTAGATATTAGCATGAAAGATGGTAATAATAAAAAATATGAAGCAGCTGGAGGAATTGGCTTATTATCCTCACGTTTAACAATTGAAGGTCCTGTTCAAAAGGATAAGAGTTCATTTATTGTTTCTGGTAGAAGAACCTATATAGATGTTTTATCTAAACCTTTTTTGAATAATGATAATGCTTTTAGTGGTTCAGGTTATTATTTTTATGATTTAACAACTAAAATTAATTACAAAATATCTGATAAAGATCGATTATATTTGAGTGGTTATTTTGGAAGGGATGTCTTTAGTTTTAATAATTCCGATAATGATATTGGGATAGAAATCCCTTGGGGAAATGCTACTAGTTCATTAAGGTGGAATCATTTATTTAATGATAAATTATTCATGAACACATCACTTATTTTTTCAGATTATCGTTTTGAATTTAATATAGCTCAACAAGATTTTGAATTAAAGATATTCTCAGGAATTAATGACTGGAACACTAAAGTTGATTTTCTTTATCAACCCAATCAGCGACATACTATAAAATTTGGTTCTAATTATACATACCATGAGTTTACTCCCGGAAATGCTTCTGGAAGAGCAGGAGAAGTAGTTTTTGAAGCGGACGAAATATTTAAACAATATTCTAACGAAGGCGCATTATATTTCTCTGATGATTTTGAAGTTACTGATGCATTAAAGGTACATGCAGGTTTGCGCTACTCCTCTTTTCAGCATAGTGGCTATATAAGTTTTCGTGATTATATTAAAAATGATTTTCAATCTAATGACGATAATTATAGGCATATTGAACCAAGAATTTCATTTAGATACAGATTATCTCCTTCAAGTTCTATAAAAGGTGCATATACTCAAAACTATCAATATGTTCATTTAGCTTCAACATCAAGTGTTAGTTTACCAACCGACCTTTGGGTACCAAGCTCTTCAGAAATTAAGCCAAAATTTGCTGATCAATATGCTATAGGTTATTTTAAGAATTTAAAAGATAATATTTATGAAACCTCAGTTGAAGCATATTATAAAGAGATGACGAATCTACTTGAATATAAGGAAGGTATATTGCCTGAAGATAATACTAACTCAAGTAGTGATGGTTCATTTGCCTTTGGTGATGGCGACTCATACGGAATAGAGATTCTACTAAAAAAGAATAAAGGTAAAACAACAGGATGGATTGGTTATACCCTTTCAAAAACAACAAAATACTTTGATGAAGTAAATGCTGGCATTTCATTTCCAGCTAAATACGATAGACGACATGATTTATCTATTACGGCAACTCATAAACTATCTAAAAAATGGACACTCAGTAGTGTTTTTGTTTATGCTACAGGTAATTCCATAACACTTCCGTCTGAGAGATATATAATAGGTGAAAATGTTTATACTGAATACACATCTAGAAATGGATTTAGAATGGACCCATATCACAGACTCGATATAGGAGCTACATATACTCGTAAAAAAAGAAAAAATATTCAATCTTCATGGAATTTCTCTATATACAATGTATATAGCAGAAAGAACCCCTATTTTATTTATTTAGCATTAGAAACACCTGAGGGGGAAGATGGAAACATACAGGAAGGAAATTTATCACCCAAAGCCTATCAAGTATCCATATTTCCAATTTTACCATCTATTACCTGGAATTTTAATTTTTAATTATGAAAAAATACATCTATATTATAAGTCTTTTATTGATTTCTTGCCAAGAAGAAATTACACTTGAATTACCACAATCACAAGATAAAATTGTTGTAGAAGGTTCAATTGAAAACGGATTCCCTCCATATGTCATTTTGACTAAGAATCAAGGTTATTTTGAATCTATTGATGAAAACACCTATAATAATCTTTTTATTGATGCAGATACTGTTAAAGTTTGGTATATAAATGATGCTGGCGAAAAAGAAATTAAATTATTAGAAAAGATAATGGGGATTGATTCATTACCACCTATTTATACAGATAAAGATCATTTAAATAATCTAGTTGCTACACCTGACATACCTTATGATTTTAGTCAAGAAGGCCGAACATATTATTTAGAAATAAAATGGAATAATCAAATTATTTCAAGTTCAACAACAATTCCAAAAGTTACTCCATTAGATTCTTTATGGGTTGAGAAAAGTGAAAATGAAGATAAAGAATTTAAGTATGACATAAGAGCTTTATATTCAGACCCGGCAGATCAAAATAATAACATATTATTAAAATCTAAAAGAGTGCAGCATTATGAAATTAAACGTGAAGATACATCATCATGCGAAGTAATTAACTATCCAGACTTTTCATTAAAATTAGTTGATGCAGGATCAGACATTTTAATTAATGGTCAATCATTTGAAACTTTTTTTCCTAAACCTAAAGACAATGGTAATCCTTTCTCTGACAGAAGTTATAATGCAGATCATACGGAAATATGTGATAATGGAGATACCTTAGTTTTTAAAAATGATATAGTTCTTATTAAGTATTGTCAAATTGATGAATCTTCATTAAAATTTTGGAGAGGTTTAATAAGACAAGTTGGAACAAATGGGAATCCATTTGCAGAACCATTGAATCTTGTTAGTAATATTACAAATGGCTTAGGAATATTTACTGGATACGGATCAGCATATTATATGATCCCAATTGTAAAAGACACAGTGATTTTTGAACAGTATACACCAGAAATAATAGATATATTTTAATTTTACAAAAAAAAGAAATGGAAAAAGAAATGGAAAAAGTAGAAACATTAATTATCGGTTCAGGCCCTGCAGGATACTCTGCAGCAATTTATGCAGCTCGTGCTGATATGAAACCAGTTGTCATTCAAGGATTGCAACCTGGAGGACAATTAACTACAACAACTGATGTAGATAATTATCCTGGATACAAGGATGGTATTACAGGCCCAGAGATGATGGAGGATTTTAAAGCGCAGGCTGAGCGTTTTGGCACGGACACAAGGTGGGGAATGGTTACTAAAGTTGATTTTTCTGAACGTCCATTTAAAATTGAAGTAGATGAGAAAGAGACAATTCTTGCTGAAACAGTAATTATTGCTACAGGAGCATCAGCTAAATGGTTAGGAATGGAGGATGAAAAAAGATTAAATGGTTATGGCGTATCAGCCTGTGCTACTTGTGATGGTTTTTTTTATAAAGGAAAAGAAGTTGTTGTTGTAGGTGCTGGAGATACAGCTGCAGAAGAAGCAACTTACTTAGCTAAGATGTGTACTAAAGTAACTATGCTAGTGCGTAGAGATGAAATGCGTGCTTCAAAAGCAATGCAACATAGAGTATTTAACACTCCTAATCTAGAGGTGCTATTTAATCATGAGACTAAAAGCATTAATGGAGAACCTGGTGCAATTGGAGTTGAAAGCGTAACAGCTGTAAACAATCAAACAGGAGAAGAAAAGGTTATTCCTGCTTCAGGATTCTTTGTTGCTATTGGACATAAACCAAACTCTGATTTATTCAAAGGACAATTGACTATGGATGAAAGTGGCTATTTAATTGTAGAGCCAGGAACTTCTAAAACAAAAATACCTGGAGTATTTGCTGCAGGTGATATTGCCGACCATGTTTACCGCCAAGCGGTTACATCAGCAGGTACAGGTTGTATGGCTGCTTTAGATGCTGAGCGTTTTATAGCTGATCAAGAATAAAGAAATTTATATTTAAAGATAAGAGCCTCTAGTATGTAGGGGCTTTTTTTATTTTATATTTTGTACTTTTGGTTTTAATGGATGCTATTGATGTATTGATAAAATATTGGGGGCACACTCAGTTTCGCTTAAAACAAAAGGAAATTATAAATCAAGTTATTGACAAAAAAGACATACTTGCATTATTACCTACAGGAGGTGGAAAATCAATTTGCTACCAAGTACCCACACTTATGCAAGAGGGAGTTTGTTTAGTTATCTCCCCTCTTATTGCATTGATGGATGATCAAGTTCGTTTTCTAAAATCAAAAGGAATAAAATCAATTGCCATTACTTCAGGAATGCATTATAATGAAATTGATACCGCTCTTACTAATTGTATTTATGGTGGTGTTAAGTTTCTGTACTTATCGCCTGAAAGACTGCAAAATGAATTAGTTCAAACCAGAATTAAGGAAATGAAAATTAACCTTATTACTGTAGATGAAGCTCATTGTATTTCAGAATGGGGACATAACTTTCGCCCAGCTTACAGACATATTTCTGAGATAAGAGAAATAATTCCTGAGGTACCTATTTTAGCGCTTACAGCAACTGCAACTACTAGCGTAATTGATGATATTCAAAATAATCTTGAATTTAAAGAACATAACCTAATTCAATCCACATTTATAAGAGAAAATCTTTCCTATGTAGTTGATAATATAGAAAGTAAAAAATTACGTTTATTAAAATTAGTTGAGAAAATAAAAAGTCCAGTTATTGTATATGTAGGTAGCCGAAAAGCTGCTAAAGAAATTACTGAATTTTTAATATCAAATAATTATTCAGCAAACTATTATCATGGAGGATTAACAGCAAAAATTAGAACAGAAAGGCAAGGAAGCTGGACAAAAAACCAAACTAGAATAATGGTTGCTACTAATGCTTTCGGTATGGGGATTGATAAAGGAGATGTTAAATTGGTTGTGCATATGGAGTTACCATCCACCATTGAAGCCTACTTTCAAGAAGCTGGAAGATCAGGAAGAAATGGAGAACAAGCTTATGCTTTTTTATTAGCCAATAAAACCGATATAAAAAAGCAAAAAGATTTATTAAAATTAAGGTACCCAACAATTAATGAGATAAAACAAGTGTACCAAAAACTAGCTAACTATTTGCAATTAGCTGAAAACATATTACCCATGGAGCCACTACCATTTGATATTGTAGATTTTTCTGAACGCTATAAAATAAGTAACTTAAAAACATATAATATACTTAAATATTTAGAAAAAGAGGAACACCTAAAACTATCTGATGCCGTACATAGTCCATCAAAATTAATGGTAATTATAAGCAATTCTGATTTATATAAATTTCAAATTGCAAACCAATATTATGATAGTTTTATCAAGTTGCTCTTGCGTTCCTACGCAAATTTATTCAACAACTATGTTGTAATAAATGAAACTGAAATTGCTAGAAGATTTAATATTTCAGATAGTGAAGTAAAAAGATTGCTGAATAAACTAATGCAACTAGAAATATTAAGATATCTACCTAAAAATAACAATGGACAAATTACTTATCTAAAGGAAAGAAAGGATATTGATTTCCTATACTTAGATGAAAAAAAATGGGAGGATAGAAAACAGTATGAAGAAGAAAAGCTTACAAAAATATCCAACTATATAACAGAAAAAAAAGAATGTAGAAGTAAGTTGTTATTACATTATTTTGGAGAAGAAGAAAGTAAGAAATGTGGAAAGTGTGATTTTTGTATTTATGAAAAGCGAAAAAAAATAAAAGAAGTTGAATATCAAAAAATTACGAATAAGTTAGCTGATATCTTACAAAATAAAGAACTTACAATTGAAGAAATTTGCATAGCATTACCTTCAATAAACGAACAGCAACTTATTAATATCATTCAGTTTTTATTTGACAATGATAAAATTGGAAAGTTTGGAAACAAATACCAATGGAAAGGAATTTAGTTACAGCTATTTAATAGCTTTGTATCCAATTAAAAACCTAAAGATGAGAATTGTATTTTTTGGAACCCCTTACTTTGCAGCCACTAACCTAAATGCGTTAATTAATGCTGGGCATAAAGTTGTAGGAGTTGTATGCCCTCCTGATAGCAAAAAAGGAAGAGGGAAGCAATTAAAACCTTGTGCTGTAAAGGAGGTAGCTTTAGAAAATAATATTCAAGTGTTACAACCGCTAAAACTAAGAGATGAAAGTTTTATTGAGGAATTAAAGTCCTTAAATGCTGACCTTTTTGTAGTAGTTGCTTTTAGAATGCTTCCAGAATCTGTTTGGAGTTTACCTAAAAAGGGAACTATAAATTTACATACATCCCTCCTACCAAACTACAGGGGTGCTGCACCCATTAACTGGGTATTAATTAATGGAGAAAAAGAAACAGGAATTACTACTTTCTTTATTGATCAGCAAATAGATTCAGGGGCAATTATACAACAAGAGAGAATAGATTTAACTGATAAAACTACAGCTGCTGAATTGCATAATATTTTAATGAATAAAGGAAGTAATTTGCTTTTAAACACTCTTAATTCAATTAATACTAATTCCGCAAGTCAAATTCCTCAAATGCATAATTCAACTATGCAAGAAGCTCCAAAATTATCAAAAGAATTATTAAAAATAGATTGGAATAAATCAGCAAAGGAAATACATAACCTAATAAGAGGATTATCTCCTTTTTTGGATAATAACACAAAATTGAAAGATGTTGCTATTTGCCCATCTGCTTGGTTTTATTTGCAAGATGATAAAGGAATACAGAAAAGAATAAAAGTTCATTTATCGAAAGTAGTTAACAGTGAGTCCAAAAACGTACTCAGTATAAAAACAGACAATAAAACTTACTTAAACATTGTTACAAAGGAGAATGAAATTGCAATATTAAATCTGCAAGCTGAAGGGAAAAACCCTATGACAATTCAGCAATTTTTACAAGGAAATAAAATCAATGAAAACTATAGTGTTTTATGAGCACGTTAGGCAATGATTTAGTCAATTACCTAAAAGAGTTTGTGGTGAAAGATAGGCGTGAACTTTTTGAAGAAAAGATTGAAGAAAGAACAAAACATATTACTGTTGTTCTAGAAAATATATTTCAGGGAAGAAACATTTCTGCCTCTATCCGATCAGCTGATTGCTTTGGAATACAAGATGTGCATATTATCGAAAATGATAATATCTTTAATGACGATTCAGAAGTATCAATGGGTGCCGAAAAATGGGTTTCAATTACAAGGTACAATAAGAAAAAGCATAATTCAGCTGAAGCAATTAAAAAGCTAAAAGCTGAAGGATATCAAATTATAGCAACTACTCCACATAATACCGATTGCAACCTATTTGATTTAGATATTAGTAAGCAAAAAGTAGCTTTATTTTTTGGAGCTGAAGTATTGGGTTGTAGTGATGAAACTTTAGCCTTAGCAGACAAAAGAATGAAAATACCCATGTATGGTTTTACTGAAAGTTTTAATATATCAGTGTCTGTTTCCTTATGCTTACAACACTTAACTTACAAGTTAAGAAAAGCTAGTTTCGACTGGAAAATGACTGAAGATGAAAAAGATGGAACAATGTTACAATGGTTAAGAAATAGTATAAAATCATCTGCCCAAATTGAAGAAAAGTACCTTAACAAACACACTAAAAAATAATTTATATATTTACAAAAATTAAATAAAATATGGGAAAAGGAGATAGAAAGTCAAGAAAAGGAAAAATATTTAAAGGGAGTTATGGAGTGGTAAGGCCTAAAAAAAGTACGATAAAAGCTTTTGTTCCAACTAAAAAGAAAGAAGTAAAAAAAGAGGTAGTTGAAGAAAAGCCAGCAACTGTTAAAAAAAAGGTAGTAGCTAAGAAAAAAGCTGCTCCTAAAAAAACAGCAACTAAAAAGAAGTAATCTTTACTTTCAGAAAATAATAGGTTAGTACTTAAGGTGCTAACCTTTTTTTATTCCAAATTTCTCCATTAAGCTCATAAACCAATCTATCGTGTAATCTGGAAGGGCGTCCTTGCCAAAACTCCACCTTATTAGGCGATATAGAATATCCACCCCAATGCAATGGACGCTCTACTTCCTTTTCTTTAAAAGTGCTTTCTAACTTATTTAAAGTATCCATAAAACTATGATACAAATTAATAACCTTACTCTGTTCAGAAACCCAAGCTCCCATCTGGCTTTCTCTAGGCCTACTTTTAAAATAAGTATCTGATTTCTTTGCAGAAATCTTTTGAGCAACACCACTTATCCTTACTTGTCTTTCCAACTCTGGCCAATAGAAATTAAGTGCTACATTATTGTTGTTTTCAATCTGCTCAGCCTTATCACTAGTATAATTAGTGAAAAATGTAAAGCCATTTTCGTTTACAGCTTTTAACAAAACTACCCTTGAATCTGGTTTATTCTCATTTGAAATAGTTGAAAGAACACAAGCATTAGCTTCATCCTTATTTACTTCTAGTGCATCATTAAACCAATTCATAAAAAATTGAATGGGATTATCTTCTAAATTACTAAAATCAATAGTTGATTTTTTATAGTTTAAGCGTAAGTTTTTGATATCCATAGTTAATATTAATTGGCTTTTTATATATTTACAAAAGTTTAACAAAGGTATTTATTTATGTTGAAAGCCAAAAAAGGCAGATTATTAATTTCTGAACCCTCCTTAAACGATTCATTTTTCTTTAAAAGTGTGGTTTTACTTACCCATCATAATGATGAAGAAAGTATAGGATTAATACTAAATCAGCCCACAAAAATTAACCTTAACGAGATATTGAATAATATCCCTTTAAGTGATTTCCCTGTGTACATTGGCGGGCCAGTTGCAAAACAATCCTTGCATTTCATACATACACTAGGAGAGCTTATCCCTAACTCAAAGAAAATAAATGATGGCATTTATTTTGGCGGAGATTTTGAAACCGTATTAGAACTAATGCATGAAAAGAAAATCACTAAAAATGAGATTCGATTTTTTGTTGGGTATTCTGGCTGGGGAGAAGATCAATTAAACAATGAGATAAGGGAAGATGGTTGGATTGTACAAGATGCTAAGAACAAATTATGTATGAATTATTCTACTCCAAAACTTTGGAGTGAAATTATAAAAACAAAAAAGATGGAATATGCAATCTGGGCAAATATGCCTAAAGATCCGAACTTGAACTAATTAATTTTTCCTGCAATTTACTAGCATAACTAAAGTTAGTAAATCTAATATTATCTATCTTATTTATTGATGTTATTCCGCTAATTGCATTGGTAAGAAACACCTCATCAGCACATTCAATATCAATGTGATTTAATGACTTTTCAATAACACTTTCTTGTGATAAAACCCAATTACGCATTGTACCATCAACACAGCCATCTGTAAGAGTTGGAGTGTATATTCTCCCTTCTTTTAAAATAAAAAGATTTGAATTTGAAGTCTCAATATAATTACCGTCAATATTTTTCAATATAGCATTTTTAAAACCTAATTCCTTGGCACAAATTGCACCCAATACTGAAACTAATGCATTAACAGATTTAACATTGGAAAGTTTTCCTTTTGTTTTTACCTCATCAGAAAAAACACACAATGATATTGGAATATTTTGCTCAAATCCCACCCCATTATTAGTATTAATTAAAATTTCTGAACTATCAGAATTAGGCAGGTATTTACCCCCATTACTCCTTCTAACATGAATTTTAACACTTCCATTAACTATTTTATTTTGCTTTAGCAATTCAGTTATATTCATCAATAAGCTGCTTTCCGTTTCTGTATTTTTTAATTTTAAAACTGAACATGCAAATAAATATCTATTGTAATGAGCCGAAAGATTAAAAGGTTTTTTATTAATTATTTTAATTGTTTCAAAAAAACCATCACCATAATTAAAAGCTCTATTTGAACCTTTTATTATTAAATCTTCCTCTTTTATAAATTCTGAGTTTTGAAAAACTACTCCCACTGTACTTATTATTTGTAATTTGCGAACCTACTGAAAATTACTTTATGAATAAAATTTTACTTCTGACTTTTATATTGCTTTGCCAAACTGCTTATGCTCAAATACAAATTAGTGGAACAATAATTGATGGACAAACAAAAGAAACCCTAATTGGTGCTAATGTAATTGTAAAAGGAACAAATAATGGTACTTCAACTGATTTTAACGGAAACTATATCATTTCCTTATCAGGAAAACTTCCTATTATTTTAGAGGTGTCTTACCTTGGATACAAATTAACAGAAATTGAAGTAAAAACAAAAAACCCAAAACCTATCTCGTTATTTCCTGATAGCAAGAGTTTACAAGAAGTAAGAGTAGTGGACAGTAGAATTACTCAAAAGCAAAAAGAAGCAGCTCTTACTGTTGAGGCATTAGATATGATTGCTATTAAAGAAACGCCATCTGCCAATTTTTATGATGGTTTAGGCGCACTTAAAGGAGTAGATATTACAGCTGCTAGTCTTGGCTTTAAAGTGATAAACACCAGAGGGTTTAATAGCACCTCCCCTGTTCGTTCGCTACAAATTATTGATGGAGTAGATAACCAATCACCAGGGCTAAATTTTTCTTTAGGAAATTTTTTAGGTTCTTCTGAATTGGATATCATGAAAGTTGAAATCATTCAAGGAGCAAGTTCTGCTTATTATGGTCCTAATGCATTTAACGGAGTAATTAGCATGACTACTCGTAACCCGTTTATGCAACCAGGACTTTCTATACAATATAAATTTGGTGAGCGTCAGTTATTTGAAAACTCTATTCGATATGCTGAGAAGTTTCAGAATAAAGCTGGAGAAGATATTTTTGCTTTTAAAATCAATCTTTCCTACATGCAGGCACAGGATTGGGAAGCTGATAATATGGCAGCAGTTGACGGTACAATTTCAAGTAACAACCCTGGAGGATATGATGCTGTAAACAGATATGGTGATGAAGATACTGATGGTAGTTTAAATGATGTTAGGAATAATTTTGATTTAAATTATTTTAAATATCCTGGTCTTGGTAAATTTAACCGGACAGGATATATGGAAAAAGACATAGTTGATTACAATACAAATAACTTAAAAGCTCAAACCTCCTTACACTATATGTTAAGTCCTAAAACTGAGCTTATTTACGGAACTAATTACAGTACAGGTACTACTGTTTATCAAGGTGATAATCGTTTAAGTCTAAAGAACATTCAGTTTTGGCAAAACAAATTGGAAATAAGACAGAAAGATAAATTCTTTCTAAGAGCCTACAGAACAAGTGAAGATGCTGGAGATTCTTATGATGCCGTATTTACAGCCATCAAATTACAAGAATATAATCGAATAAATAATGAAGATTGGTATATTAAATATAAAGAAAATTGGAGGAAAGAGGGATTTGATTGGGAGACCATAAATTGGTCTAAACCAGAATTAGTATTTGACCCTATTACTTTCCAAACTGATTATTACTTTAATGGAAATCCAATTGATATACTAGATTGGATGAGCATGAGTGATTCTGTGATCAATGCTAATACTGATATTATTATTGCGGCTCATGATGCAACAAGAGCACAAACTGATTTAGCTACAAACAGACTTGTACAAGGAACAGAAGCATTTAATGAGAAGTTATCTGAAATTACCTCAAAAATTCCATTAGATGGTGGTACTGGATTTTATGATAAATCTGCTTTAAGCCATATTCATGCTGAATACCAATTTACCCCCGATTTTGCAACTATAAAAGTAGGTACTAATTTTAGGCAATACACTCCTGACACTAAAGGCAGTTTGTTCATAGATACTGCAAATAAAATCATAAACAATGAGGCCGGAATATATTCTGGCATAGAAGCTGATTTATTAGGAAATGTGCTAAAAATAAGTGCGACTATAAGAGCTGATAAAAATGAGAATTTTGATTTAAACTTCTCACCTGCTACTTCTTTGGTTTACAAACCAACTGAAAAAGATATTATTCGTTTATCCTTTTCCTCAGCTATTCGTAATCCTACTTTAGCTGACCAATATTTATATTACAATGTAGGTAGAGCAATATTAATTGGTAATTTGAGTGGACATGGGAAAGACTATGGAGAAAACCTAGTTACTATTCAATCGCTTATTAACTACTACCTTCCTGCTGCTCCTTCAAAAGATAGTCTAAAGTTTTTCAGTGTAGCACCTATTAGACCAGAAAAGGCAAAATCTGCTGAAATAGGATACAGAACAACAATTTTTAACAAAGTATATATTGATGCTAATTACTATTACTCTCGATATACTGATTTTATAGGTTATAAGATTGGTGTAAAATATGATACAATAGGTAATAGTAATACTGATGCATATGAAATATCATTAAACTCAATACAAGCTTACCGTATGGCTGCTAATGCAGAGAATACTGTAACTACCCAAGGTGCTTCAATCGGAATAAATTACTACTTACACCCTAAGTATTCCCTAAATGGAAATTATTCTTGGAATAAATTGAATGAGGAAGGAACGGAAGATCCAATTATCCCAGCTTACAATACGCCAGAACATAAATATAATTTAGGTTTAGTGGGTAGAAATATCCATTTTTCTAATACTAAAGCTTTATTTAGAAACTTTGCTTTTAGCATCAATTACAAATGGGTGGAAGGTTTTACTTATGAAGGATCTCCTCAATTTACTGGAAATGTACCCACTTATGATTTAGTTGATATGCAGATAAGTAAAAAACTTCCTGAACTAAATGCTACTTTAAAAGTTGGTTCATCCAATGTGCTAAACAATAAACATTATGAAGTTTACGGTGGACCTTACATTGGAAGAATGACTTATTTCTCCCTCTTATTTGAACTCAACTAATTTTTTTGTATTATTGTAGAATACTAATCAACTCAACATAATTATGAAAACAACTTTACAATCGATACTTGCTATTGCTCTTATTAGTTTAGGCTTTTCAGTAAGCGCACAAACAAGATATCTTGATGACATCTTCCCAACAGCACATGTTACTAATGATGTAATTTACGCAACAAATATCAGCATATTACCTATGCTACAGGGGCTACCTCCAGGTCCTGTAAATTTAAAATGTGATATATATGAACCAGGTGGAATATGGGATAGTATAACCAATAGACCTGTTATTATTTTGATACATACTGGCAGTTTTTTACCTGCAGTACTTAACGGGCAGCCAACGGGTTCTAAAACCGATTTATCAATAGTTGAACAATGCACAAGGTGGGCAAAGAAGGGATATGTTGCTGTTGCTATGGATAATCGTTTAGGATGGAACCCTACATCTACTGATCAAAATGTAAGAACATCTTCCCTTTTACAAGCTGCTTATAGAGGGATACAAGATGCTAAAGCCATGGTTAGGTACATGAGAATGACTGAAGCCACAGGGAACCCTTACAGAATTGATGAATCAAGAATTGTATTAGGAGGACAAGGGACAGGAGCTTACATCTCATTAGGTTATGCTACTCTTGATACTATAACAGAGTTATATTTAACTAAATTTTTAGATTTTTCTGATCCTACAAACCCTACTCCTTATGTTTATCCTCCAGTATTTGGTAATATTGATGGAACTGATAGTACTTATGCTCCTATTTATGATAGTACAGGAGCTTTAGTTGGAAGTATGCCTTTTAATATTCCAAATAACCTTAGTTATAGTGATGATATAAATATGGTATTTAATTTAGGAGGTGCTATTGCTGATATTTCTTGGTTACAAGCTGGTGATGTACCTATGGTTTCTTTCCATTGTGAAAAAGATCCCTACGGACCAATTGATACAGGAGATGTAATTGTTCCTACAACAGGAGATTTTGTTGTTGAAGTAATGGGAAGTAGAACAGTACAATACAATGCAAACCAGTATTTAAATAATAATCCTTTTGCTTTAGCAGGAATCACAGATGTATTTACAACTGCTGCTAATATAAACAATGGAGGATTAGAAGGTTTATATGTTTTTAAAACTCCTTCTCCATCTACCACTCCAAATGCGTTTGGTGAACTAGAAGAAGAACAAGGTTCTCCTTGGGACTGGTGGAACAATACTAGTTATGATGCAATGTTCCAAGCTGTAAATAGCGCACCAGCAGGCTATGGTGCAGCTAATTCATTATTAGGGAACCCTAACATGTCAGCTACAAAAGGGAATGCTTATTTAGATACAGTACAAGGTTACTTAAACCCTAGAATGTATGAGGTGTTAGATTTAGCTAATCATATTCCAATCATTAGTAGTATAAATCACATTAAAAATATATCAGTAGATATCTATCCAAATCCTGCTAAAAATACAATTAATATTATTAGCTATAGAGCAGAAATTAATAGAGTAGAAATTTACAGTATGAATGGTCAGTTAGTATTGGCAAATGAAGTTCATGCCAACCAAACTAGATTAAATACATCTACGCTTTCAACAGGAGTATATATTATAGATGTTATATCAGAAAAGACATCTATAAAAAGAAAATTAATTATTGAATAATTAGAAAATACAATAAATAGAAAAAGGGAAGCAAATGCTTCCCTTTTCTTTCAATAATGTGCATGTTCTTTTCCATAATTAGTGTGTTTTAGTCATGTTTGTTGGTGTAACGATTATAAAGTCTGCAATACCAATTTTTTCATTATCTAATTCTTGTAAGGAATCTTGTTCGTAACTAGAAATAGTTATAGTTTTTATCCTTTTATTTTCTTGTTTCAAATACCAATTTATCCCTTCATAATTTTTAGAATGAAAAGCACCATGAAAATGAATAAAAGTTTGTCCTTTCTTCCAATTATCAAGAATAAAATACGCCATAGTAGCATCCTTTAATGCTTGTGATTTAGGAAGGTTATCACCCCCATGTCCCATTCCCATAGCTAACATTTCTTGGTAAGACGATAAAGAAGTATCATATAAAATAGGAAGAGGTGCCATAAAACTTTTTGCTTCATTTGATAAAAAATTCAATGTGTCTAATCCGTGTTGATATACAATTGAAGCATATCTTCTAGGGACATTAGTAGCAATAAATAAGAGCTTATTGTCCTTAGAAAACTGAATTAAAGGTAAATAATCAGTCTTAAAATTTGGCCAGATTTTAGTCTCACTTTTCAACTTTGAAACTGAAACTATTCCTGATAAATATTCATCAATCACTAATTGATTATCTGATTCCATCATTTCTGCGCCTAAAACTAATTTATCAGAATTATTAAATAAATCTTCCGTTAATTCTAGCTGCAACCAATGGTTTATCGGATTATCATGTAGTTCTCCAAAAAGAACAATATCTGCATCTTTTGTTTGATTAAACAACTCTTGATAAGTAGTTTGATTTCCTTGACTATCAAATATCACAAAAGCTTTCTTCTGTGCAAAAATTATCGAACTAAAAAAAAGGAAAAGGAATAGTAGTTTATTTTTTTTCATAGTGGTGATTTTTATTTCTTAATTAAAATCATAAACAACTCTCTACCAAGCCTAGACTCGATAGAATTGTATGATATTTGGAATACTTTAGTATTAAAATAAGCTTCAAAATATTCTTTATATTCACTTTCACTACCACCAAAAGGAGGGTGATTTTCATTAAGTGAATCATCAAAAAGTAATCCAACTAATTTTCCGTTAGGATTTAATAAATTATTCATCTTTACAAAATAATCATTTCTTCTACTTTTATCAATTGCACAAAAAAACGTTTGTTCAATAATAAGATCATATTTTCCTTGAACATCAAAAAAATCGATATTCAGCAATTTACTTTTTGAGAACCCAGGAACTCTCTTACTAAAATTATTTAGTGCATGATCGGAATAATCAACTACATAAGTATTTAAGAATTTATTTTCAAATAAATACTCTGCTTCATATGAATTACCACAACCAGGGATCAATATTTTTATTGTTTTATCATTAAGCTGATCAAAATATTCTTTTAAAGGGGTGGTTATTTTTCCAACATCCCATCCTGTTTTAGATGCAATATATTTGTTGTTCCAGAAATCCTTATTTAATAATAAACTATCTTTCATATTTTTATTTACATAATACTTACTAATCTAATTCTTTTTCCATTAACAAAATTAAAGTTTCCTCTAAAACTAATTTCATTATCTATCTTTTTCCTAAAAGATTCTAGAAACTTTTGAGGTACTTCAATCTCAATATTATCCATATAAAGATAAGTCCTTTCATTTAACTGAGTTAAAGTGTAGTTAGAAATCCCATCTTCTTCTAATTTATGATAATACCTTAAAGGATCTATAGACATACTAAATATTACCGTATCAGATACCTTATCTTTGGAAATGACTTTTAACAAAGAATACTCATAACGAGTTCCATCTGACAGCATCCCTACATCAAGCTCTTTAACTCTTAAAGTATAATAATACCCCCATTCAAAATCAAATCCATCAATATACTCAACTTCAGAATCAAGAGAATTAAGTACCAGTCTTTTGAAATGCTCATAATTCTGAGTATACATGTGAGGTTCAATTTTTATTTCTTTAATTACTGCTTGCTGACCAAATATGAATATTGGAAAACATAATAATATGAGATATAATTTATTCACGATACAAACTTACTTAATAATTTTCTAAAAAAGTTCAAACTTAGAACCGAGAGACCCACCAAATATAAACCCACTCAATTGAGTGGGTTTTATCTTTTATTTGAATAGTACTCTTATTGTAAAATCAACTTCTTATTGATAACCCCATCATTAGTCTCTATTTCTAAGAAGTAGATACCTTTTGCATTATTGGTTAAGTCTATCTGCTTAGTGTATTTACCAATAAACTGTTCTAAGTTTTCACTTATTAACTCCTCTCCTATTACATTCATTATTCTAACTCTTAAGTTCTGTTTGTCTTCTAATGTGAATGATATGTTAAAGATGTCTCTACTTGGGTTAGGGTAAATATCTAAATTATTGATTGTTGAAGATCCATCAAGCTTAATTACAGAGCCTGGTTGATTCCAGAAAATAAATGGAGTCCACCATGATCTGTGAGCTGAAATGTTAGGGTCACAGTAAGCTCTTGCTCCTGCTCTGTAACTCTCACCTGCAACTAAACCATATTTAATCTGAGACATAGTTGGTGCATATGTACCAAACCCACCTACTGTCTGCCATGCAGCTCCTGTAGTATCTACTCTTAAAGCAACACGAGCATAAAGGTAAGCTCCTGTACTATCCCAAGTAAA
>Ga0206126_10002387_pt1 | contig 20517 bp, 24 predicted proteins | sample Helgoland_Spring_5_FD_148621 | JGI IMG/M metagenome (GOLD analysis project Ga0206126, IMG submission 148621) | Pelagic subsurface seawater microbial communities from Kabeltonne, Helgoland, North Sea - Helgoland_Spring_Bloom_20160412_1 | ecosystem: Environmental > Aquatic > Marine > Epipelagic ...
GGCATCCAAGTCTTCCAGTCCAACCAAGACATGAAGAAGCTGTCTATAAGAAACTTTCTACCCATCTTCGGATAAAAAATTAACCTGACTTCAAATTGGACGAACGCGCTGAGCAAGCAAGAAATTTGAAGCTTGATGCCTGATTTTAGGCACGCATCATTGACGAAGCAAATTCCGTCTCGCAGCGTCACAGTCTATTTGCGCAATTGTCATGCAATTGAGACGTAAGTGTCGCAAGTCTGTGATGTTCACCGCGTATCCTTCAGCCAAACTTGGGGGCGATATGCTAAGAATCGACACATTGACAAAACGTTTCGGAGACAAAATAGCCGTGGATGCGGCCAATATCTCTGTCAACGAACCATCCATGATCGGAATCATCGGGCGATCTGGTGCAGGAAAATCCACGCTGTTGCGGATGGTCAATCGCCTAAGTGATGCGACGTCTGGTACAATCACGTATCAATGCGAGGACATCACCTCGTTGCGAGGAGCCGCGCGACGAAATTGGCAATCACGCTGTGCAATGATCTTTCAACAGTTCAACCTCGTACCACGCATGGACGTGGTATCGAATGTGCTCCATGGAACGCTGAACAACCGCTCGACTGTCGCAACCCTTTTCAATCTGTATCCGCAGGCTGATATCCATAAGGCAATCGAAATCCTTGATCGCCTTGGTATTGCCGAACAGGCGCCCAAGCGCGCAGAAGCATTGTCGGGTGGCCAGCAGCAGCGCGTCGCGATTGCGCGGGCCCTTATGCAAGACCCCAAGATCATTCTGGCGGATGAGCCGATTGCTTCGCTCGATCCGATGAATGCGCAGGTGGTGATGCAATCGCTGCGCACGATCCACGAAGAAGACGGGCGCATGATTATTGCGAACCTTCACACCTTGGATACCGCGCGTCGCTATTGCGACCGCGTGATCGGGATGCGCGATGGGCGGATCGTCTTTGACGGAACGCCTGAGCAGCTAACCACAGGTGTTGCACGCGATATCTATGGAGCTGGCGCGAATTTTTCCGAAACCGCCACGTCAACAGAAATCGAAACACTGGACAGGTCGGCAGCGCAACAAGTTCAAGTCTTTGCCTGAGCCAGCTAAACCCCGCGCAAAACGTGGGCTATCTTCATCATATTTAACGGAGAAAACGATGAAAAAGACTGTCGCTATGGCGCTTGTCGCCTCAACAGCCCTAACATCCGCTGCATTCGCAGACGGCCACGCAATCACAGAATTCCGTATCGGTGTTCTTGGCGGTGAAAACGCGCAAGACCGCATGAACAGCTATGTTTGCTTGCAGGAATACGCAACCGAAGCACTTGGCGTTGAGACAAAGATCTTTGCTCCCGCTGACTATAATGGCGTTATCCAAGGTCTGCTTGGCGGTACGCTAGATATGGCTTGGTTGGGCGCGTCATCTTACGCCGCAACCTACCTGCAAGACCCAGAGGCGGTTGAGCCTGTGCTGGTCAAAGTGAACCTCGACGGTTCTATCGGCTACCATTCCATCGGTTTTGCCCGCGTTGATAGTGGCATAGATAGCCTAGACGCCATGGAAGGCAAAGTTTTCGGCTTTGGTGATCCAAACTCTACATCCGGCTACCTGATCCCATCTATTGAGATCCCGCAGTACAAAGACGGTATCACAATGGAATCTGGTGAATACTTCGGCGAAGTGAAGTTCACTGGCGGCCACGAGCAGACGATCGTTGCCGTCGCAAATGGTGACATCGACGGTGGTGTGACTTGGGCCGCTGGCCTGAACGACAACTGGGAAGATGGCTACGATTCAGGCGCGTTGCGCAAGGCTGTTGACGCAGGTCTCGTTGATATGAACGACCTTGTGCAGATCTGGCAGTCTGCCGTGATCCCTGAAGGTCCAGTCGTTCTGCGTAAAGCACTGCCTGTAGACGTCAAAGCGACGATGACCGAGCTCGTGGACAGCCTCTACGAAAACGACCCAGAGTGCTCTTATGGCGTATTCTCAGGTGACGGCTTGGGCGCACAGCCAGTGACGCATGAAACATACATTTCCATCGTTGAGGCTCGCCAAGCCAAAATCGGCGGATAGGTCATTTTGATGACGTTTCCGGTAGCCCTTTGGGGCTGCCGGTATTTTTGTATTCGGGGGCAATATGTCAGATCTAGCACTTAGTGGCGCACCGCAAACGGTGAGCGGTATCCAATCAAGCTACATGGCACAGGTGCAGCGACGCCGTCTTTATGGCGGTCTGACGCTTTTGCTCTTTGTTGTTTTGATGGTCTCTGGCTTTAGTGTCGCCGACGACCGCAACGCCGGTGGATTTTGGGAAGGTTTACATCAGGTCGGTGACTATCCTGCTGATGTTTTGTCCGAAGCATGGGCAAAACGGGCGGATTTGCCGTCTTTGATCGTGAAGTACTTCCCCGCGTTGGTTGAGACGATCAATATTGCAGCTGTTTCCACCCTCATTGGTGTTTTTGGTGGTCTTTACCTATCGCTTCTTGGGACACGTGGTCTGGCGAAATGGCCGCGTTTAATCCCCGTCTTTCGCCGTATCTCTGATATTATGCGCGCCGTTCCTGAAATTGTCATCGCGCTTGTACTCATCTTTGTTCTTGGCGGCGGCCCCGTACCCGCAATGATCGCGATATCTATCCACACAGCTGGTGCCTTGGGTAAAATGTTCTCAGAAGTGGCGGAGAACGCTGACTTGAAGCCGGTTGAAGGACTGGTATCGACAGGCGCGACATGGTCCCAGAGGATGCTGCTCGGCGTATTGCCGCAGGTCACACCGAACTACATCAGCTATTCGTTACTACGGTTTGAGATCAACATCCGTGCGTCTGCAATCCTTGGCTTCGTTGGTGCTGGCGGCTTGGGGTACGAGCTGCGAAACGCTATGGCGTGGGGGCCCGGTCGTTTTGACGAAGCCGCCGCGATCTTCATTCTCCTCTTCGGTACGATTGTCTTCTTTGACCAAGTATCGAGCCGCTACCGCAACCGTTTGACAGAAGGACAAGGCCAATGACAGCCGTAGACCTCGATACCACAAAATTCGAAGCGGAACGTTTGCTTAATCGCAAACGGATGGTCGGCTTTGGCATTCCCGCCGTAATCTTCGCCTATCTCATCTATATCTTCTTTGCCTTTGACGTTTCCGGCCTCGCTGGCCGCGCGAATTGGGATAATGCCGTCAAACTCGCGTCTGACAGCTGGTCGTATAAAGTACATGTCACGCGTGATAACCGCTCTGGCGAAATCAGGTACGCCGTTGAGGGCGAACGCAAAGGGTCTTATCCCGTAGGTGAACGACCCGATTGGGTAAGTGGTGACGAGGTCATCACGATCGACCTCGGTGGCGATCATATCGTGCGCTACCTGTCCGAAAATCGAACAGAGATTCAGATTCCCGGATTTCAACTGATCGAAGTGCAGGCCGAAGGTCGCAGCCTGACGAGCAATCTTCCTGAAGAGCTGCCTGAATGGATTTCGGCCTCTAACCGCCGGATCGGCATCACCACCGAAGAAGGTCGGATCACGTTGACTGGTGCGCGTACTGAAGTGTTCAATTATTTCCCCGGATGGGAGCTATTCTGGTTCACACTCGACAGCCCATACTACGGGCAAGGCATTGGCACTATCCTGTTCGGCGACCGTATCGATCCAGAGCGCAGCAATATCTCAGGTGCTTTTTCTGATTGGTCGAACAACAAAATGTGGCGGCACAAAGATGTCGCATGGGCGATTGGCGAAACAGTCTTGATGGCTTTCTTGGGCACAATGGGCGCGGCAATGTTGGCACTGCCTCTCGCTTTCCTTGCGGCCAAACGTTTTTCCCCGATTATGGCGCTAAGAGCGGCCACGCGCCGGTTGTTTGATTTTGTGCGGGGTGTGGATGCGCTGATATGGACGGTCGTTCTGGCCCGCGCCTTTGGTCCGGGACCACTAACTGGCGCTTTGGCGATCCTGATTACAGACACTGGCACATTCGGCAAGACATTCTCCGAAGCCCTAGAAAACGTAGATCAAAAGCAGATCGAGGGCGTGTCCTCTACAGGTGCGAAACCCCTCCAACGTTATCGCTTTGGCGTGATTCCGCAGGTCGTTCCAGTACTGTTGGCGCAAATCCTATACTTCCTCGAATCCAATACGCGCTCGGCCACCATTATTGGTGCGATAACAGGAGGCGGCATCGGATTGATGCTAACGCAAGCCATCCAGACCCAAAAGGACTGGGAAGAGGTTGCCTATTACATCGTGCTGATCATCGCTATGGTGATGTTCATGGATTGGTTCTCTGGCTGGTTGCGCGGCAAACTGATCGGGCGAAAAGACTGATGGCCCGTATCCTGATAAACGGCAGCAATCGCGGGATTGGGGCTGCACTTGCCGCTGAGGCTGAAAGCCGCGGACATGCTGTTTTGCAGGCAACGCGTACAGGCCAAGGAGGCGACGTCATCTTCGATTTCAGCGATCCAATGCAGGTCAAGCACGCAATTTTAGCCATAAACCAGCCCATTGATGTCGTCATCAACAACGCAGGTATCATTGGTCCAGACAGTCCCACGACCGATATCGACTGGACTGCAATGACGCATACCTTTGCCGTGAACGTCACTGGTGCCCTCGATGTGAGTACGGCTTGTCTGAACAATTTACCGCGTAGCACCAGCCCCCGCATCCTGACGATCTCGAGCCAGATGGCCTATATGGGCTATGCGAAATCTGATTGCATCTCCTACCGCGCGTCCAAGGCTGCGGTGAATAAGGTTATGCAAGGATTGGCCACAGATCTCTATCCAAATGGCATCTCGGTCGTGCTTGTCGATCTCGGTTGGGTCCAGACCGATATGGGCGGCGCAGAGGCCGAGCTTGACCCGAAAGAGGTCGCCACAGGGATTAATAATCTGGCAGAGGGCATCACGCTTGAGGACACTGGCAAATTCTTTCGCTGGAGCGGCGAGGAACGCGCGTTTTGACCGAGACGAAGCTCAAGCCCGACACCCCCTTTGTTCATCCTGATTGCGAGATTAAAGATGCGACATTTGGCAAATACGTGGAAATCGGACGGGGCAGCCGCGTGGCACATTCCAGTTTGGACGACTACTCCTATTGCGACCGGTTTGCCGACATTGCCAATGCCTCCGTGGGAAAATTCTCCAACATCGCATCCTTCGTGCGACTTGGCGCCACAGACCACCCAATGCAGAAAGCCAGCCTGCATCACTTTCACTATCGCTCGGCCGATTACTTCGAAGATGCAGCTCATGATGACGCTTGGTTCGCCTTAAGGCGCGGCCGCCGCACGGTAATTGGTCATGACACATGGCTGGGCCATGGCGCACAGGTGCGACCCGACGTGACCATCGGCCACGGGGCCGTTGTCGCAGGTGGTGCAATTGTGACCAAGGATGTCCCCCCCTATATGATCGTTGCAGGCATCCCCGCCGTACCAATGCGCCGCCGCTTTGCCCCCGACATTGCCGAACGAATGGTTGCGCTGGCATGGTGGGATTGGCCCCATGACCGCCTACGCGCCACGCTCGATGATTTCCGCGGCCTCAGCGCGGAAGCGTTTCTGGACCGCTATGAAAGCATAAACTGAACAGTAATGTCACAAAGCTGTAGTGAAACTGCGCTAAACTTCGGCGAGGGTATCACAAGGATCGGTGCGGATGGACAAGCAGGCCCCTTCACAGATTTCCTATGCTAAAGCGGCACAATCGCGGGCAGGGCAAAATGTCATCAAGCTGATTGAGAACGCCATGGGTAGGCAAGGTCTCATTAACCGCGCACAGGATTATGACATCGAAATCGCACAAGGGCGCAGTTTTTGGGAAGTGATGCTCAGCCGTTACGGGGTGAGCCTTGATCTGATTTCAGGATCTTTGGCGGATATTCCTGCACAGGGGCCCTTGGTTCTTGTTGCAAATCATCCCTTTGGTATTCTTGATGGCCTTGTAATGGGGCATATTCTATCCATGCGGCGGCCCGCGTTTCACATTCTGGCAAATAGCGTCTTTCAGAATGCTCCCGAACTTGCAGGGACTGTTTTACCCATCAGTTTTGACGAGACGAAAGAAGCGGTGAAGCTCAACCTTGAGACACGTGCCGCGGCCTTGAGCTCTCTTAAGGCCGGTGGTGCAATCAGCGTCTTTCCGGGCGGGACCGTATCCACTGCGGCAAAGCCGTTCCAGCGACCCATGGACCCGAGCTGGCGGCGCTTCACGGCCCGCATGATTACCAAATCCAACGCGACTGTGGTCCCTGTCTTCTTTGATGGTCAGAATTCAAGACTTTTCCAGTTGGCCAGCCATATCCACTACAACTTGCGCGTCGCCTTGTTGCTTAAGGAATTCGGCAGGCGTGCGGATCAGCCCGTGAAAATTGCGGTCGGCAAACCCATATCCCCTGAAACGATTGCAGCCTGTTCGCATGATGCACAGGCGATGATGGACTATCTTCGAGAACAGACATACGCGCTCTCCCCTCAGGGCGTTGCCAATGCAGGTTACGGTTTTGAGTTTGAAGAAAAATACAAGGTCTGACGTGCCCCAGCGACTATCGGGCATAGGCGATCAGACGCGGCTATGCCAGGCAACGCGCAAGGATGCGCCATTTATCCTGCTTTTGGAAGAAGATGGAATGCGCAGCTATGCAGAAGCTCTTTGGGGCAAATGGATACCTTCTTCTAACCCAGAATCGCTGCTACTTGAGGGTCATGAGATAATCGAGTGGAGCGGAAAACTGGTGGGCTGCGTTGCCTGCGAATGGCAGGCCGATCATCTACGTATCAAGAAACTCTATGTGTCACCGCAGTATCGCAGACGCGGAATCGGAGCTTGCGTTTTAGGAATAAAGATTCGGCAAGCTGCGTGTCGTGGCCTCACTTTAAGGCTCACGGTCTTGAGTCCCAATAACGATGCGCGGCGTTTCTATGAGCGTGAAGGCATGTCAGTCGTCGACCGGACCGAAGAGCGTATTACCCTGAAATTTTAGGGGCGTGATCCAAAAAACCTCGGACACGGAATTTTCATAAACCATGGAACTGGTTTCTCGATTTCTTATTTAATCGCCAGCTTCAGAAAACCCACGGCAACGGCAGACGTCGCAATCATGACTGTCGCCGTACCCAGCATGAGGGGCAAGCCGCCCACCTGATAGGTCAGCCCTGACAACAGCGTGCCTGCCAGCCGTCCTGCGGCATTGGCCATGTAGTAAAAACCGACATCCATCGTCACGCGCTCGGCCTTGGTAAAGGACAGGATCAAATACGAATGCAGCGATGAGTTCACCGCAAAAACTGCGCCAAAGCCCATCAATCCTGCCACGAGGGTCACGGTCAGCCATGTCTGCTGTTCCCCCGCGAAAAGGGTCGCAAAGGTAAGAACCATCGGTACTGCCACTAGCCCCCAGCCCCAGGTGCGGGCAGCACCCATCAAATCTGTGGCAGAGCGGTACTGTGCACGCAGCAGGCGCGGCGCATTGGCCTGTATGAGGCCATAAAGGATGACCCACACCGCCATGAACGTACCGATCATGAAGAACGCAGTACGGTTGCCCCCCGTCGTGCCATCCGACAGCACCGCGTAGAAATAGATGGGGATGCCAACCACAAACCAAACGTCCCGCGCGCCAAACAGAAAAACCCGCGCCACACTAAGCCAATTGACGTTGGCAGATTTTGAGAACACTTCCGCGAATTTAACGCCTTTGCGCCCTTGCGCGAGTCCCGCAGGCATGGACACCAAAATGGCCAACAGGATCACTGCAAGGAACGCAGCCATCCCTAGAACGGCCCAGACAAACCCAACCGTTGCAAGCAGCACCGCGCCGAGCAAAAAGCCCGCACCTTTCACCATATTCTTGGATCCAGTCAGCAGGGCAACCCATCGAAACAGGCCTCCATCTTCGGGCGGGGCCAGCAGTTTGATCGCCGATTTAGACGACATCTTAGCAAGGTCTTTGGCAACACCACTCGCTCCTTGCACAAGTATGACAAAGACCACAGACGCCCCGACCGCCCAAGCCGGGTCAAGCTGCGACAAAGCCAATAGAGCAAGCACTTGCAGCGCCAGCCCTGCATACAGCGTCGAGGTCAGACCAAACCGTGCGGCGATCCAACCGGCAAAGAGGTTCGTCACAACGCCTGCGATTTCATACAGCACAAACAGATAGGCCAGCTGGACCGGCGAAAAACCCAGTGTGTGAAAGTGCAGTAGCACCAGCATCCGCAACGCACCATCGGTCAGCATAAAGGCCCAATACGCCGCAGTCACCGCGATATATGCAGAAAGGCCCTCGGGGCGTGCAGCCGTTTGTGTCACAAGCTATCGCCAACCATGACAGCGACATCGACTAATCGGTGTGCATAGCCCATCTCATTATCATACCACGCATAGACCTTTACCTGGGTGCCATTGATCACCATCGTTGAGAGTGCGTCGATGATGCTGGAGCGTTCATCATTGGTGTAATCGGTGGACACAAGCGGACGTTCTTCATAGCCTAGGATACCTTTCAACGGCCCCTCAGAAGCGGCTTTGAACAGCGCGTTGACCTCTTCTCTCGTAGTCTCGTGCTCAACCTCGAAAACGCAATCTGTAAGGGACGCGTTCAGGAGTGGCACGCGTACGGCATGGCCGTTCAAACGACCTTTGAGTTCAGGATAGATGAGTGTAATCGCCGTGGCACTGCCAGTCGTCGTCGGAATAAGCGAATTCAGCGCCGAGCGTGCGCGGCGCAGGTCTTTGGCAGGTCGGTCCACAATGGTTTGTGTGTTGGTGACGTCATGGATCGTCGTGATGGAGCCATGCTTAATGCCCAGATTTTCGTGGATGACCTTCACCACAGGCGCCAGACAATTTGTGGTGCAGCTCGCCGCGGTTACAATCCGGTGGCGGTCAGACGCGTAGATGTCATTATTGACGCCGATCACAATATTGGCCGCATCCCCGTCTTTGACAGGTGCCGACACAACCACCTTCTTCACGCCTGCTTCAAAATAGGGGGCGAGTTTTGCCTCTGTTTTGAACGCGCCAGTGCAATCGATTACCACATCCACGCCGTCCAACGGCAGATCGGCAATGCTGCGGGTCCCGATGAAGGGGATCTTCACCCCGTCAATTGTCACACTGTCTGCGTCATGGGATAAATCCGCCTGCCAACGGCCATGAACCGTATCGAACTCAAACAAGTGGGAGTGCATTTCAGGGTCACCCACGCCGTCGTTGATCCATGCGATTTGGGCACCGCGCTCTAGTAGAGGTCTCAGAGCAAGCTTGCCAATGCGGCCAAGGCCGTTGAGTGCGTAAACAGTCATTTGAGTTTTCTTTCTTCGTTTGTTCGGCCGATGTCGTCGACGGCCTTTTGCAACGATATGCGATCCAGGGACGCGAGCGGCAGGGAAGTAAATGCGATCAGCCGGTTGCGCAGCGCGCCATAGGTCTGATGAAAGGCAAGGCTTTTTTCAGCATCCGACCCAACAACGCTGACGGGATCAGGCATCCCCCAATGGGCGCTGATAGATTGCCCTGACCACGCGGGGCATTCTTCATTCGCGGCCTGATTACAAACCGTGAAGACAAAATCGAGGACTGGCGCGTCTGCTTCTGTGAATTCGGATATATTCTTGGATCGAAGGAGGGAAATATCATGCCCCTTTTGCTCCAGCACCCCCAGCGCAAAGGGATTTAACTCCGAGCGCGGATTGGTCCCCGCTGAAAATGCTATAAACTGATCATCGGCAATATCGCGCAATATGGATTCCGCAAATATGGAACGGGCAGAATTGCCGGTACATATGAACAGGACATTGTATTTTTTGTCAGTCACGGGTGAATCTACTGACGCATGAGAATTGACAGTCGGGACGCAGATTTCGGGTCTGCCGCGGCAACAATCGTGGAGTATGTACTCAATAGTCTCGCGCGCGGCGTCCATGTCGATGGCATAGCGCAGGGACGTGCCAACCCGTTCTTGGCTGATCAACCCTGTCTGCATCAGCGCATTGACATAGGTGGACAGTGTATTGGGCTTTAACCCCAGTGCCTGCGCCAGTTCCGTCGCTGGCACACGATCGGGGTAGCGTCGCATCAGCAGCCGAAACAGCGCCAGCCGTTGCGGATGACCGAGTGTCGATAGGCGATTGGTAATCCGCAAATTCATAGTTCATGAATATGTGAATTATGGCGCCATGAAAAGTGAAGTTTTTGTGACGCTCGAGCCAGATGCCAAAGACAAGCTCACCCAGTGCATGGGTCAGGAAGGAAAAACATCGCTGTTCTCGATCGGGCATCGGGGCGCGCCGATACAGTTCCCCGAACATACCGTCGAATCCAATGCGGCCGCAGCACGCATGTATACAGGCATACTCGAATGCGATGTCACCTTTAGTTTGGCGCGCAAGCAATTTATCTGATGGATGAATACAACATCGAAGGCTACTCCCCGATGAATGCGAGCACATGGCCCAACACCATGAAAGAGCTGAAATCGATAGGTATAAATTATATCGCACCTCCAACATCGATGTTGGTCACAACATCTGCGGACGGCGAAATCATCTCGTCCGAACTAGCTGTTCAAGTCAAAGCAGCAGGGCTTGAGATCATTACATTGATGATCGAGCGGTCTGGCCCGCTCAAGGACGGCAGCCGATGGTAATACCAGTCGATCTCGGACCTGACCAACAACAACGGAGTTATATACGAATACATCGACGCCTTGGCTCAGGATGTGGGCGTTGTCGGTATATTTTCAGATTGGCCTGCACCAGTCACCTACTATGCAAACTGCATAGGGCTTGAATAGTCTAGCACCTTTTCGCAATACGCTGATCCTCCCCCGTCCGTATCATGCACTCCTACCAGCCCCTGCCCTTTCCGGCGGGGGCTTTTTCTTTCAATTAGGGTTCAAAGCGTAAGCGTTATCCGGTCTCCAACAAACCAAGTACGCCCATATTCTACCGGAGCGCCTTTCACGCATTGGTTAACACTGGAGGACCTCAGTAGCGGATCACCTTCTCCAACTTGTAACAGCAGCGCATGTGTGGCGGTTGCGCGGACAGCCGTGAGCCGGGTTGAGTTTCGCGTATAGTCATCTACACCGGCAATACTCAGCGCTAGTGTGACGCTACTTGTCTCAGAGAATGCTGCGATAATTCCCGGAAGCCTCAGGATCGGGAACAGGCTTTCAAACACCGCAATTGGCTGACCGTCTGCCAATGAAAGCCCATGATAAGCACAGACCGGATCGCCCGCCTCGATCTGCAACGCCTGACCCTCGCCAATCGTCGCGACACGCTTGTCCAAGGCCAGCACGCGCTTTTCGGGTCTGCGGCCTGCGGCGATCAGGTTTTCGTGGAACCGCACCCGATTGCCAATTGGGTAGTCGGTCGGCGTGGCCACCACAAAGGCCCCTGCGCCGCGACGGGTGCGCACCAGCCCTTCCTCAACCAATACCGAAATCCCATGGCGCACCGTGTGGCGGTTCACGCCAAAGCGTTCGGCCAGTGCAGCCTCGGTCGGCAGCTTGTCCCCCAGCGCATAACGTCCTTCGGCCAAGTCACCGCGCATTGCACTGGCGATGGCTTTCCAGATCGGGGTTTTATCAGAACTGTCACGCAAACTTCACAAAACTCTTCTGTCATGAGGGCATCAATATGGTAAGGTATGTATAGTTGTATAGAAAAGAGACAAGTTGTCGAGATGAAAGACATTGTGAGCGAAAATAATCTCCGCAAGGCGTGGATGAGTCTGCTGGCCAAAGCGCCCAAAGGCCGTGTTGCTGCCCTGTTGGATGCTGAAATATCGCGCCCTGCTTTTACGTGGCTGCGTGCACCAGAGATTGGCAGCACGATGGTCCGCGCACGCGCAGGTGCTACAGGCGCACCATTCAATCTGGGCGAGATGACGATAACCCGCTGCGCTTTGACCTTGGACACCGGCGAAGTCGGGCACAGCTATATTCAAGGGCGTCGTAAAGCAGATGCCGAGGCCGCTGCTCTAGTCGATGCGCTTATGCAGACCGCAATGGCAAGTAGGCTGCGCGAGACGGTTCTTGACCCTTTGGAAGCAGAGATGGCCACCATGAAAGCCGCCCGCGCGGCCAAGGCAGCCGCGACAAAGGTTGATTTCTTTACCATGACCCGAGGAGAAGACTGATGCAGGCAAACACATTGTCCGGCGGCTTTTCCGATCCGGCCACCCAGTCAGCTCACGCCTTTCGCAGTGTGATGGAGGCCATGGCGCGTCCCGGCACCATTCAGGATATCGAAGGGTCAGCACCCCCTGACCCGCTGTCGCCCGCCATGGGCGCCGTTCTGCTGACGCTCTGCGATACGGAAACACCGGTTTATCTGGCCGGTGATATGGATTGCGAAGCGGCGCGGGCGTGGCTGGCCTTTCACACAGGTGCCCCTTTTGTTGGCCCCGCGCATTGTATGTTTGCGGTTGGCAAGTGGGACGCGCTCGCGCCGCTCGCGGTCTACCCGATCGGCACGTCCGAGTACCCTGACCGCTCGGCCACGATCATCGTCGAATGTTCCGAACTTGCCGCTTCGGGCGATACATTGACGGGTCCCGGCATCAAGAATCAGGCAACGCTATCCTTGCCAGACGTGGAAGCGTTTCAGGCCAACCGAACCCTGTTCCCGTTGGGGCTGGATTTCATTTTCACTTGTGGCGAACGCCTCGCGGCTTTGCCCCGCTCAATCAAAGTCTCGCGCTTAAGTAGCGAAGCGATAGCGCAAGTAGGAGCATCCTGACATGTACGTAGCCGTCAAAGGCGGAGAGCGGGCAATCGAGAATGCCCATGCCTGGCTCGCCGAAGAGCGCCGCGGCAACACGGATATTGCGGAACTCAGCATTGCGCAAATTCGCGAGCAACTAAGCCTTGCCGTCAATCGCGTCATGGCCGAAGGGTCGCTTTATGATCCGGACCTTGCGGCACTTGCAATCAAGCAGGCGCGTGGCGATCTGATCGAAGCGATCTTCCTCATTCGCGCCTATCGCACCACGCTGCCGCGCTTTGGTGCGTCCAAGCCTGTCGATACCGGTATTATGGCCTGCGACAGGCGCATCTCGGCCACGTTCAAGGACTTGCCCGGTGGGCAGGTGCTCGGCCCGACATTTGACTACACGCACCGTTTGCTTGATTTTAAACTGGCCGCAGACGGTGAGGTTCTTCAGGCTCCGTCTCGTAATGCCGAGGCTGGCAATGTCCCGCATGTCACCGAATTCCTGAACCGTGAAGGGCTGATCGAAGAAGCCCCCTCTGACGATACGTCGCCCCCCGATCTGACACGCGAACCGCTGGAAATGCCCGCCAACCGCGCCCTGCGCCTGCAAGTGCTGACCCGCGCGGACGAAGGTTTTACCCTTGGCCTCGCCTACTCCACGCAGCGCGGCTACGGGCGCAACCATGCCTTTGTGGGGGAGCTGCGGATCGGGTCAGTTCCGGTCGAGATGGACATCCCCGAACTGGGATTTGCCGTCGAGATCGGAGAAGTGATTCTGACCGAATGCGAAACCGTCAACCAATTCACCGGCTCGAAAACCGAGCCGCCACAGTTTACCCGCGGGTACGGGCTGGTCTTTGGCCAGACCGAGCGAAAGGCGATATCTATGGCCTTGGTCGATCGCGCGCTACGCTGGGAAGAATTGGGCGAGGATAACGTTGGTGCACCCGCACAGGACGCAGAATTTGTTCTGTATCACGCCGACAACATTCAGGCGACGGGGTTCCTAGAACACATCAAACTACCCCATTACGTCGATTTTCAGTCTGAATTGGAACTGGTGCGCAAGCTCCGTCGCGAAGCGGGTGCACAACATGTGCAGGAGGCAGCGGAATGACCGAGTATAACTTCGCCTATTTGGACGAACAAACCAAGCGCATGATCCGCCGTGCAATCCTTAAGGGGCTTGCCATTCCCGGCTATCAGGTCCCTTTCGCCTCTCGCGAGATGCCAATGCCCTATGGCTGGGGAACAGGCGGCGTGCAGGTGTCGGCTGCGGTGCTGACGCCCAAGGACACGTTCAAGGTGATCGACCAAGGGGCCGATGACACCACAAACGCCGTTTCAATTCGGACTTTCTTTCAACGCACTGCTGGAGTTTCGACGACCACTGCGACAAGTGATGCAACTGTGATTCAGACCCGGCACCGCATCCCCGAAGAGCCGCTGCACGAAGGTCAGATCCTTGTCTATCAGGTGCCGATCCCTGAACCGCTACGCTTTCTCGAGCCCCGTGAAAGCGAGACTCGCAAGATGCACAGCCTTGAAGAATATGGACTGATGCATGTGAAACTTTACGAAGATATCAGCCGCTACGGTCATATCGCCACCTCTTACGCCTATCCGGTCAAGGTCGAAGGGCGCTATGTGATGGATCCTTCGCCGATCCCCAAATTCGACAACCCAAAACTGGGCGATATGGCCGCAATCCAGCTTTTTGGCGCGGGACGCGAGCAGCGAATTTATGCACTTCCCCCCTATACCCAAGTGGTCAGCCTAGATTTTGAGGATCATCCGTTCGAGGCGTCCAAGGCAAATCAGTGCTGCGGGATGTGCGGTGCAACAGACAGCTATCTGGATGAGTTGATCATCGATGATGCAGGCGGGCGGATGTTTGTCTGCTCTGACACCGATTATTGCGAAGCGCGCCAGGCGGCCGGCCACAAAGGAAAGGACGCAGCATGACACCTTTGCTTTCCGTTCAGGACATCACCAAGCGATATGGTGCACATATCGGGTGCGCCGATGTGTCTTTCGACCTCTATCCTGGCGAGGTTATGGGCATCGTTGGCGAAAGCGGATCAGGCAAATCCACTTTGCTCAATTGTATGGCTGGGCATTTGGTCCCAGATGCGGGACAGGTCGTATTCGACACCCGTACCGACGGCCCGCGCGACACAATTACCATGTCAGAGCCAGAGCGGCGGATGCTCGGTCGCACCGATTGGGCCTTTGTCCACCAACACGCCCGCGACGGGTTGCGTATGGGCGTGAGTGCCGGTGGTAATGTTGGCGAGCGTTTGATGGCGGTGGGCGAGCGCAACTACGGCGACATCCGCGACAAGGCCACGGACTGGCTGGGGCGGGTCGAGATTGATGCGTACCGTGTAGATGATCGGCCCACAACATTCTCGGGCGGGATGCAGCAACGCTTGCAGATAGCGCGCAACCTCGTGACGGGCCCGCGTCTGGTGTTCATGGACGAACCCACAGGCGGTCTTGATGTGTCGGTTCAGGCGCGGTTGCTAGATTTGCTGCGTGGTCTCGTGCGCGACATGGGGTTGTCAGCGATTATCGTAACCCATGACTTGGCTGTGGTTCGCCTGCTGGCGGACCGCCTGATGGTTATGAAATCAGGCCGCGTGGTCGAGGCGGGCCTGACAGATCAGGTACTGGACGATCCGCAGCACGCCTATAGCCAGCTTCTTGTCAGTTCCGTTTTACAGGTGTGAACCATGATTGAACTCAAAGACGTCTCCAAAACCTTTACTCTGCACAATCAGGGAAGTGCCGTGATCGAGGTGATCAGCAATGTGTCCTTCGCAGTTGCCCCCGGTGAATGCGTAGCACTCACCGGAGCTTCGGGTGCTGGTAAATCCACGCTGATGCGTATGATCTACGGGAATTACCTGACGCAGACAGGTGAGATTCGCATTGGCGGTTTGGACATCGTGAGGTCTGAGCCGCGCGACATCATCAAATTGCGCCGTGATGTGCTAGGCTATGTTAGCCAGTTTCTGCGTGTGGTGCCGCGCGTGCCAACGCTCGATGTGGTTGCTGAGCCTCTGCGCGCTTTAGGAGTACCGGCAGACGAAGCGCAGGACCGCGCAACAGCGCTTCTGACCCAATTAAACATCCCCGAAAGGCTGTGGTCCTTGTCTCCCACGACCTTCTCAGGCGGCGAGCAACAGCGAGTCAATATTGCACGTGGTTTTGCCCACAGCTACCCTGCGATGTTACTTGATGAACCCACCGCGAGCCTAGACGCTGCGAACCGCGAGGTGGTGCTCTCCTTGATCGAGGACGCCAAAGCGCGCGGCGCGGCCATCATCGGTATTTTTCATGATGAGGCAGCCCGTACCCGTGTCTGTGATCGCGAAATTGATGTCGGCCGATTTACGCCCGGAATGGCCGCATGACGCTTGCCTCAAAGTCTGGCGGACGCCTCATCGCGGTGGTCGGCCCATCGGGTGTCGGCAAAGACAGCGTGATGGCAGGCCTACACGGCGCAATACCCGATTTGTATCTAGTGCGCCGCGTCATCACACGGGTGCCCGACTTGGGCGGCGAGGATTACGATGCGGTGTCTCTGTCACAATTTGAAGCCATGGTGGAAGATGGGGCCTTTGCCGTGCATTGGGGGGCGCATGGGCTGCATTACGGCATTCCCATCACCGTCAAATACCAACTTGGCAAGGGCACCGATTGCCTTGTCAATTTCTCCCGCAAGGCTCTGGCCCAAGCGACCGAGATTTTCCCAGGCCTCGTCGTTCTCAACATCACCGCGAAACCAGAAACGCTTGCGCTCCGTCTCGCCGCGCGGGCCCGTGAGACGAAAGAAGAGATCAGCAAACGCCTTGCCCAGGCTGACAAACCCTTGCCGGCTGGGCTCAAGGTGATCGACCTCGCCAACGATGGCCCGCTGTCCCAGACCATCGCCCGAGGGGCGGCACTGCTTCAGCCGGTGAGTTTGTAGCGATGGATCACTTCGAACCGGCCATCTTCACGCTCACCGCACAAAGCGATTTGATCCAACACAAAAAGGCTAGGCAGCTCCGGCAAATGAAGCCGTACAACGGCCGACCATGCGGCAATGTCACCCTGAGGCAGCCGCGCAGTCAGGGTCATATGGAACCGAAACTCCTCCATCACGTAAGGATAGCCCCATTGCGCCAACAGCGCCTCTTGCGGCGAGCTCAGAATGGCTTTGCGACGGCGCGCGAGTTCTGCCTCGGAAGCTGGGGCGCGAAATCGATCAAGCTCGCGCACACAAGCGCCAGCAACCCGGCACACTGCTTGCATATCACCTTGCGGAGTCAGCGCCAGAAAACCGCCCAAAGTCGTCAATTCCAATTCGTTGCATATGGCTGGCGCGAGGCCTGCAGCAAGGTCAGATGCAGCGGCTTCCAAAGCTTTCACATCTTGCCCTTCAGCCAGACGAAAGGGCGGCTTCAATGTCGCATGAAACCCGTATTTGCGCGGTGTCATCGTGATGTCATCCAAACCCGGCATATTAGGCTGGGGTGCCTCACGGCCATGCAAAACATCCCAACCGAGCCAGGACGCGCCGAAATCGGCCAAGGGCCCATTCGGCGGCACATAGTAAATTGCGAATCGAGAGTATGACATGAATTCCCTTTTTTCCACGACCTCGTTAACGAAGGCTTGTGACAACCATGTGTCAGGCGACCTACGTCTCGCCAATGCACAGCTTGTGTTGGAAGATCAGGTGATCACTGGTGCGGTGACAATCGAACAAGGCGTCATTTGTGACATTACTGAAGGGGATCATGTCCCGACCGGTGCCGTGGATTGTGACGGTGATCTTGTTATTCCCGGTCTTGTTGAACTGCATACAGATAATGTCGAACGCCATATCGAACCGCGTCCGGAGGTGGACTGGCCACATTTGCCCGCCCTGATCGCGCACGATGCAGAGCTGGCATCCACTGGCATCACGACGGTGTTTGACGCCATGCGGGTGGGGTCCATCCATAGCGGCAAAGGACGTTTCATCGACTACGCTCGAAAGCTGGCGGATGAACTCTTGGCAGCCCGCGTCAAAGGGTATTTCAAGATCAGTCATTTCCTCCATCTCAGGGCCGAAATCTGTTCAGAGACGTTGCTTGATGAATTGGCGGCGTTCGGTTCGTCAGACCGGGTTGGCATCGTCAGCCTTATGGATCACACCCCGGGCCAGCGCCAATTCCGTGACCTGACCGCGCTCAAAACCTATGTCGCTAAGAAACGCGGGATGAACGACGCGGAGTTTGCCGAACATGTTGAGACCCTATTGGGTCTGCAAAAACGCTTCGGGGCAAAGCACGAGGCGGGTGCAGTGAAAGAGGCCCGCCGCCTGGGTGCAGTTCTGGCCAGCCATGATGATACCACGGCCGATCATGTCGGCACCTCTGCGGTGAACGGCGTGGGTTTTGCCGAGTTTCCCACAACGGTTGAGGCCGCAGCCGCCTGTCGCAGCCACGGCATTGCCGTGATGATGGGTGCGCCCAACCTGATCCGCGGCGGATCCCACTCCGGCAATGTTGCGGCGGAGGCTCTCGCAAAAGACAATCTTCTCGACATAGTCTCGTCAGACTACGTGCCTTCGGCGCTGCTTTTGTCGGCCTTCCGCCTTGCAAATATTTGGAATGACCTGCCCCGCGCCATTGCTACAGTCACCAGCAACCCCGCGAGTGCCGTGCGATTGCATGACCGTGGTGCTTTGAAAGCAGGTTTGCGCGGTGATGTTCTGCGTGTGCGCAAAATCGGCGAAACGCCCATGCTCCGCGGCGTCTGGAGCCAAGGCAACAAAGTTGGTTAAGACTTTTGGAGGTACGACAGCATGTAGATATGCCGTTACTCGCGAGACATTTTCTTTAACCTCCCAGTTTTGGCAAGAAGGAGATGTTTATGAACAAGGATCAACGCGAATTTGAACGCAAATTGCGGATACTGCGGTATGCCTAAGAGATTGGCCACGTTGCCAAAGCCTGCCGGTATTTCAGCATAGGTCGTTCCAGCTTCTACCGCTGGCAACAGGCTTACGCTGAGGGCGGCGAAGCTAGACTGGTCAATGCTCCTACTATCCCCAAATGGCACGCAAACAGAACGCCTCCGGAATGCGAGGAAAAGGTGATATATCTTCGTCGCCAATACCACTTCGGTCCCATGCGGATCGTTTCGTATCTTGAGCGTTATCATCACATTCGGTTTCAGGGGCGTCAGGTGCCAACCACTTATCACGCAAGTACACGGCATTGATGCCCCGGAGAGCAGACAGCTTTGCCGACGTAATTCCGGTGACGAGCGGCGTTGTGGGCAGCAAGCGGCCCTCGTCCGGCCGACCGGATCGGTCGCCGTACGGTGAACTGTGCGGTGCGCGATGTTGACCGTTACGATCGTGCGATCGCTGTCTGCACCCAAGACAATCATGACCTGAACCGCTGGCTCGTCAACGAAGGTTACCGAGGTTTTCCGGCAGGCAGCCCAGAGCAAGATCATCACAACGGCGCATGCCATCAATGCGGGCCGCTTGCCCGATCTTGGCAAGCCAGATGGGGAGGCGGATTTCTATTTCGTCCCTGCTGCGGATCAAGAGCAAGCTGTACCGCGCATCGTTGAGCTGGTTGCGAAGCGCATCCCGCAGCGTTTTGGCTTCAATCCGATCAAGGATATCCAGGTCCTCTGCCCAATGAACCGCGGCGGCGTGGGCGCGCGGTCCCTCAACATCGAGCTGCAGGCCACTCTGAACCCTGCCGGCGAGAAGAAGGTCGAGCGCTTTGGCTGGACCTTCGCGCCAGGCGACAAGGTCATGCAGATCGAGAACGATTACGATAAGGACGTCTACAACGGGGACATCGGCATGATCGAGGACGTGGACCCCGACGACGGCGAGGTGGCCGTAAACTTCGACGGCCGCACCGTGACCTTCCTCTTTGGCGAACTCGATACAGTGGTCCCCGCCTATGCCGCCATGATCCACAAAAGTCAGGGGTCAGAATACCCCGCCGCAGTGATCCCCATCATGACCCAGCACTTCGCGATGTTACAGGGCAACTTGATTTACACCGGCGTCACCCGAGGCAAGAAGCTGGTCGTTCTCGTTGGCCAAAAGAAGGCAGTGGCGATCGCGGTGAAGAATATTTCTGGGCGGCGGCGCGGCTATGATGGCATGTGGACTATCCCTCTGTCGCGCGCGGAAATGGGCACAATTGTGCACCCAGCGTCAGGGCCGTTTCCGGCGCATCAACCCAACGGCGGCAGCGCTGCGCAGGTCATAAATGGTTCGGTCAGGCTCTGAAGGCTTTCGAAGCGCCGTGCATGAACCGACAAAGTGCGGGACGAAGGTGCCCTTCGCTGCAGCCGAAGCCAGAGCGTCAGCCTATGACAGCAGTGCGCAGGGACGGGACCTTTGCACAGTCTCGGGCGAACGACAGCATGGCACACGTGACCGGCCCAACCTTTCGATCGCGGCCGCGGTATTGCGCGCGCTATAGTTGCCTCTCTGCTTTTGGTTGTCTTTCGCCCTCCAGTTGTACATTTCGCGCCAAAGGTGTGACGTATCGCGCCATTTCTAATAAAATAGTTGCAAGCGCATACATTTTAATCACCGTGAGAAAAGCGACAACTTAAAGCACTGGGGAGTGTTGTCAGGGTTTCCTAACATTCTGATGAATGGGAGAATTTGTATTCACACAAACTGCGTTTGCGGCCACGTTAATGAGGGTCATTACCAAATCAGTCGCACAACAGGAGAGAAAATAAATGTTAAACCTTATGCAACCCTAC
>Ga0206126_10002389_pt1 | contig 20516 bp, 13 predicted proteins | sample Helgoland_Spring_5_FD_148621 | JGI IMG/M metagenome (GOLD analysis project Ga0206126, IMG submission 148621) | Pelagic subsurface seawater microbial communities from Kabeltonne, Helgoland, North Sea - Helgoland_Spring_Bloom_20160412_1 | ecosystem: Environmental > Aquatic > Marine > Epipelagic ...
GCCTTTGAACTGCATTGCAATGGTATACAAATAGGCTGCTTCCTCGACCGAGGCGTTGCCCGTGACCGCGCCGCTACCTCGCGTATCACTGCGCCAAATATGAGGAATCGATTTACGTAAATAAGGCCAAGCAACAGGCCACGGAGACTGGGCCTGCGCATACGGGAAAAGTGACAATAGGTTCGGTGAAACAAGCCCTTCAGGTAAATAATCGTAGCGTTCAATCTCAACCTTACCCAAAGGCTCAGTTTTTACAGCCCCTATGCCCGTGTAGTCTATGGGCCAGAACATGGGCCGCTGATAGCCGGCCTCATTACTATCAAAATAGGCATCGACAGCCTCTTGTGCACCCAACCAGTGACCATAGTCATCAATGATTAACATACCCCCAGTACGCAGACGCGGGTACAACTGTGTGAGTTCATGATAAGTGCTGTCGTAAAAATCAGTGTCTAGACGCAGCAACGCTATTTGCAAGGTTTGCGTTTTAGGCAGCGTATCGCAAACATCCCCAGCTACGAAACGGACCAACCGCATGTCGTAACCAGTCGACGTCATATTTTCCAGCACTTCAGCTTTGGCTGCCGACGCTTTGAACTGCTGAGCTTCTGCAGAACCGGACGCTCCCTGCAAAAAATAGGACGCATGTTTTCCATCTCTCGTACGATCGCGAGGGCCCGGCTGAGTCATTCCACAAAACGTGTCAAACAGATAAATTGGGCGATTCTTGACACCCCGCTGCATCAACGTTAACGCAATGAGCATGGCACTTCCGCCACGCCAGACGCCACATTCCACCATCGCACCATCGATGTCACGGTCAACTACCGCATTGACCGCCAACCAAAGAGCATAACCCCTCTCTGGACCTGTCATGGTGTACGCCTGAACAATCTCCCAGAGCGCTAAAAAGCGCTCCTCTTGTTCATATGCTGGCCGATTTTGTGTCAAGTAGGTCGCTCCTTAAATCAACGGCGGGCCTTTGCAAGCAACGTCTTGAGTCGCGGCGTGATAGCTAGATTCGCGCGGCCTAAGAATTGAAGATAATCTGCAAACAGTTCTTCCCTGCGCTCCAAATAAGTATTGAGCGCATCTCTGGACAAGCTCTCTTCTAACCATTCTTCTAAATTCAAAGGAAGAACATCAATACGCACCGAGGGCAAACACATCGCCTCACAAAGCTCATCCGTTCGAGCATCATGCACACAAAACAAGGTTGGCCTCCCGGCTTGCAACGCAATCATATTTCCATGCATTCGAGTGCCCAGCGCCAAATCATAAGCCTTGGCTTTCTCCAACCACGCGCGCGCATCAAAGTACGCAGTGACCGACTGCAAAAGAGAGTCCAAACTTCTTTCGGGATTAACCAAAGGCGCCAAGAATTTATGCAGGCGCTCACGATCCAAACCCGCATCCACATCAGCATCGTTACGCGCCAATTTCAGCAATTCCAGCGGCGCCTGCACAACATTCTCAACATGCGCGTTCGGAAAACTGCTATTTATGGCCTGATTCAAGGCATTGGATACGTTCGAGTAATCATTGCTCAACAAAATTTTGTTGACAGCATGGCCTTTCCAGGGCGTTAACCTATGACCCAAATCCGAGGTCATGAAATTAGAAACACAACCTAATACCGCGGTGTTGTCTATGCCAATATCATGCAGCGCTTTTGCCGTTTGCGCACCGCGTACGCCAATAGTTTCAGTCTTGCTCGCGAGCAGCTTTAGGTATTCAACGGAGCCCTCGGGCAGACTCCCTACCGAGCTGTCCAGCTTGGCCTGAAGTCCCAAACCAAGCGCAATCACCGGCACTCTAACCGCATCTAAACGATCCAGAAGCGGACCAAGATCAAAATTTGAATTCACATGATTGGCGTAGAGAATCACCACCGCATCACATTTGTTGACCTCCACCGGATTAAAGTGAAAAGGAAAATATTTTTTTTCATGCGCCACGACATGCGATTGAAACGCATACCAGAACACTAAATTACCCGTATTGTTACCACATCTGCCAAACAGCGTTTCCGTTCGTGTTTGATAGGATCGGTCAATAAAACCCGGGGTACCCACAACAGCAAGTTTCATTTATCCGGCAACTCCAACCATGGAAACGTTTTGTTAAATTGCTTAATCAACTTATATTGCCCTTCGTCGGTATTTGTATTCGTGCGTAACATTGAAGCGCCGTGAACTCGGTAACGGCCCAAAATTTCAGGGATGTGGATGCCGAAATGTCCGGCCTCTTCCAGTCTAAGCCAAAGATCATAGTCTTCCCAACCCTCCCGGATAACTTTATACCCTCCCATCAACTTGAGGTGCTCTCGTTTAATCAGGGCCATCGCATCAATATAATTGCCTTTTTTAAAACGATTCCGACTGAAAGTTGCGGCGCCCATGATGCCGCGTTCATTTTCAAACATCTCCAGAATCGAGTAAGCAAAAGCTGCCTGACTCTGCGCGAGCGCCTCAACATGTGTTGCAACACACCTGGGATAAATCAAATTGTCAGCATCAACAAAGAAGATCAAATCGCTAGCCGCCAGAACTGCGCCCGTGTTTCTAGCGCAGGACAAACCCGCGTTGGGTTGATGACGAATCAAACGACTGTTTATAAAGCGCCCCTCGTGGGCACTTAACCAAGACAAAGCAACCGCTTCAGATGAATCTGTGCTTGCGTCATTAACAATTAGCAGCTCGATCGACTCCAAATTCTGGCGATGTATTGAATCCAGGGTGGCATTGATATGCTTTTCGTAATTGAACAGTGGCACAACCACTGAAACAACAGGTGATTGCGCATCCCCATGTTCACAAAAAACTACCTCATGGGGCGAAGCCGTTATAGCCACGCGTAATCCTTAGAAGCAATCTCCTGGCGCAACAGCTGCGTATGCGTATGTACTTGCATGAGTTGCGCTTGTCCTTCGCGTGTCGTCAGTAAATGCTTCAACAAATCCGGCAATTCACTCGCCGGCGCCTCCAGATAGTGCTCCCCCGCTTTTAAATAAGGACTGTTATAACAAGCTTCTGTGACCACAACACAGCCGTTCATCATTCCGTACAGGAACAGACGGTGCCATTCGAAGTATGGCATCTCATCGCGATGGATATTCAGCAAGATTTTACTATTTTTAGCCAACTGCGTTAGATCACTTGAGCAAATCGCATCAGGATCACCCATTGCTATTGGTCCGTCGAACCCAGGACAGTGGATGAACGTATTGAACTGACTAAGCGTCGGCGCCAGTTCCGCTAGCATGTACTCCCGCCGGGGATTAGAAACAGCAACCAGCATGACATCGTAGCCTCTCTGATTGAAAAGCGGGGGATAAGTTAATTCGCGAATAAATCGGCGGGCTGACAAACTTTCCGACAGCGGTTGTCTGACCTGATCAAAACATGAACCGGGAAGCGACAACATAGGTAAAAAAGCACAGCGCAGGCCCAGCTGCGTCAATCCAACGGCCGACATTGGATTAATGTCTAAGCAGCCGATCTTCGATTTTTGCATGAACGTCAAAGCTAACGTAAACCAACTGGTTTGCCATTGTTCCGTATTCAAGCAAATCGTATTTTCAATTCGTTCAGCACTCCATTGCCGTCCGGGGCCATGGACCATAAATTCATGAGGCGCAACAACAAGGTCTAACGATGCTGACGCATCATCGTCAATTTTGTATCCAAGATGAACCAAATAGTCACCGACGTAACCGGCAATGTCGCTAAAGAAAAAATTCCCTCTATCGTAGCAGTGCAATCTCACGCTTTGACCGCAAGGAATCAGCGCCGACAACGCCAACGGTAAAGCCTCTAGTCCCTTTAAAAAAGTATTAATGCGATGGGGCGCCAGCGCAGCACGGCCTTCGTTTTGGCCATTGAGCAAAAAGTGCACAAATGGATGAACGCCCGCGCGCAGGACATCAGGATGCAACGTCTGATAATGCCGGGCACTAAACAGCGCGCCGGGATCTCGCACTTCAGCGGGGAAGCTGCAAATATAGTCCGAGACTAAATCCTCAGGCGTTTTTATGACATCTGAATATTTTTCGCCGTAATAGGCGCTATCAAAGAAAACCGAGTCTTCAAATCGATTGCGCAAATCGTCCGAGACGTCCGCTTGAACCTTCGCCGCACGCAATTTGCGCAAGCGACGAATTGGACGCGTCACCCGCGCTAGGCAGCGCCATAACCAGCGCAATACCGGCGACTTCGCATAGTAAGCCTGCGCCCACACTGCCAGAATATACGCATTACTTAATTTGATCTGAGCCAGTTCTTTTTTCAGCAAAGCTAATTCACGAGCTTGGGATTCTTTTTCTTGGGCTGACATTTTGTTCAAACCTCTGGCACCGGATAGCGACTACGCACACTCAGTCGGGGATGATAATAAGGGTCACCCTCATCAAACTGGATACGCTCCACCAACGCCTTTTTCTCTGTTTCGCTAAGATTGTCCGCCCCCCTAGTGAGCGATTCATGGTGTGTAAATCTGATCGATGGGTCATATACGGTCCGAAAACCTGCGCCACGTGCCCTTACACAAAACTCCACATCGCCAGAATACCTAAGCGCTTCATCAAAGCCACCCAGACGTTCAAAAAGATCCCGTCTGACCGCCATAAAAGCGCCCGTTATGGCACTCACCGTACGTCTCACGCCTGGGGCCACAAAGGGCGCGCTGTCGCACTGCCCCAACGTGCAGTCTCGATAAATGTGGTCCGCAAAACCACCCATCCCAATCACAACTCCAGCATGCTGTATTTGCCCAGACGGAAACGTCAGCAGACCACCGACAATACCCACTTCAGGGTCATTAAAATTGGCATCTAGCTGGTCTAATACATCGCGTTTAAGTAAGGTCATATCGTCGTTTAGAAACACCAATATTTCCCCGCTACACGCTCGCGCGCCCTGATTGTTCACTTGCGACCAGTTGAACACGCGAAACACATCTTGCACCGCTATCTGCGGGTTCGAACGTTTTAGTTCATCAAGCAAATCATGAGTTTTTGACGCTTCATCGGCATTGTTCAATACAACAAGATCAATGCGACCCAGACATTCAAGCGCAAAAATTTGTTCGATTAAATTTTTCAGCAAAGCGGGCTGGGATTTGGTGGGGATGACAAACGAAAAATGACGCCGGTTATTCGAAGTCGGGCGCACATCGTTGGATAACAATTGTTGCCGGTCGTATCGACTGACGCCCACAAACGCAACATGTGCGACACTCAAACTGGCGTTCATGCGCAGCGCGGATTTGTTATCCAGCAGATCCGGGTGAATTCTCAGCAGCCTCGAACGCAGCAAAAAATTAGGCCCTATATAATCATAGGCATCCAGCAGAATTGGATCAAAACATGGCTTGAACTGCGGCAAGCATCTTGCGCCATCTCGCAATAGATCATCATCTCCATACACCAGATCCGCGTGCGCCCGTTCAGCACCTCGCATTAATTGCGCCAAAAAACCCGCGTGCGTCAACGCATCATCTCGGGTCACATAAACATAATCAGGCGTATCGTCATTAAGTTCCAAAGACAGGAATGCGCTGAAGGGGCGAACGTTAGGACAACCGCTGAAGGCTGCAATTATGCTGTCTTCAGATTCCGCTCGCACCCAAATAGTTTGCGTATCACTGATCTGGGGTGAAAGCTGCGCAATCACTCGACGAGTCTGCGCAATCTGGGTTGATAACAAGATGACCCCAACGCCGACAGGATCGGCAGGCATATTCGGGCCAGCGGCCAACCAACGCCGGTAAAAGAAACTGGTCTGCCTCATCGTGAAATGAAGCCTATCCCGTGCCCTGAGAACACAACTGCGCCGCGTCCCAAAATCCGCTGCGGGCCGCAGCGCGACTTTCACCAAGCCCCAGAAATAACCATCGAATAAGCAGCGCGAAAGACCAATGACGTAATATAAACAGCGTATCGTTGAGATCCTGCTACGGCTAACTGGCGGCGTACGCTTCGAGAATATCAGCGGTATCTCCCTCCATGTGCGTGGCGCCTTCCGATATCCAGACCACTCGATTTGCAGTCTCTCGCAAGGTGGCGACATTATGTGACACTAAAACCACCGTCCGGTTCGTAGTAATCATTTCTTTAATCGCTGCGGTCGACTTAATGCGAAAATCTCGATCACCCACGCCGAGCACTTCATCAATAAGAACAACCTCGTTTGATGCGAAATAAGCGACCGAGAATCCCAAACGTGCCTTCATGCCGGAGGAATAGGTGCCGAAGGGTTCGTCTATAAACGCCTGCAACTCAGAAAATTCCTCAATCAAGGCTAAGTTTTTCTTCGCCTGCTCTTTGCTTAAACCCAGCAGCAGTCCGCCTAATATTGCGTTTTCACGGCCCGTCAAATGGGGCAGGAACCCGACCTGCAAAGACAGCATCGAAATCCGCACGTCTGCTCGGGTAATGGTACCCAAAGCGGGTTTAAGCACACCGGCGATCAACTTCAACAGCGTCGTTTTTCCTGCTCCGTTTCCACCGATGATTCCTACCGTTTCACCGGGATAGACATCAAAAGAAATATCTCGAATAGCGCTATGCTCCGCCCGCCGCCCCCAAAAACTGGCCCCGGGCTTACCATAGCTAAAACCCACATGCCTCAAAGAGATCAGCGGTTTGGGCGAATTCGCGCCTACCATGGCGCTTTGGCATACTGATGGTCAAACAACTTAAGCAACGTCGCGCCCAAAATTAAAAGTACCAAGCCTACGGCACTGACGTACGCCAAGTCATAGAAATAGGGGCCCTCATTACGCAAAAGTATCAATCTGGCTTGTTCGACGATCACCGCGACGGGGTTAAGCCTCAAAAGATCCTGCCACTGCTGGCCAAGGTTTGCGATGTCAAAAAATATACCCGACATAAACATCATTGCTCTAAGGCCATTATCCAACAGTATTTTCAGATCCGGGACCAATGGAATCACTGCGCTCACCAAAAAAGATGACCCCAGGACAAATAACGACGCGGCACCAAGCACGGGAACCAAACCAAACCAGCGTTCGGTGGGCACAAAGCCATAGAACACTAAAAAAAACAGCAACAAGCCGACGATGACTAGGAATTTCAAGGAATTGTTAATAAAAGCCACTGTCGGGAAAACGTACTTTGGAACAACTACCTGAGAAATAATTGGACGGTTTTGACTAATCGCGCTTGCACTGTGGCTTATGCTCGACTGTATCCAGTGCCAAATAGTGACACCAACCAGCAGAAACGGCACAAAATCTTCCGTATTGCGTCCAAAAAGCACACCAAAGACAAAGTAATATACGGCCATAAACAGCAGCGGTTCAAAGACCCACCAGAGGTAGCCGGCGTAGGTCCTATTTGATTCTGCTTTTAACTCCGCGTAGACCTTAAACGTAATAAGGCCCCAAATGCGTTGGCTTGTCATAGGTTTGTAGCGTTCTGGCCCTGCATGCTGAAGTTGGTTTCTACCTTATCCGCAAGAATACCAAACGCGCTATCAGCAGCTCGATGTTCACCGGCACCCCCTCAGCAACGTTCGCCTCTGTATTGGTATGGCAGACTCATTAGTCTAGCGATAAATATATAAGAGCAACAGGGATATGATTGTTTGAGTGAACTTCAAGGTAAATCCTCCAAGCGATATACTCCGCCCCTTTGGCCGGTCAGACTAAAGGCTGGGCGTAACAGGATAAAGGGACGGCGCGTCGGAACCCTATGCACGAGCTCAAACACGGCTATTTCGAACACAACGGGATTAACCTGCACTACGTAGAGGCGGGCTCAGGACCACTGATCATTTTCTATCATGGTTTTCCGCTGTTTTGGTTTTCCTTTCACCACCAGATGAACGCCTTGAAAACTGACTACCGAGTTGTTGCGGTAGATGGACCGGGCGTCAATCTTTCATCTAAACCCGGTGATTTAGCTCACTATCGACTGCCCCAGCTCGCTGAACAATTGGATCACCTCGCCCGCCATCTCGCAGGCGATGATCGATTTTATTTGGTCGGCCATGACTGGGGCGGTGCTTTGGCTTGGTCTTACGCACAACACTACGAACAAAGGCTGCACAAAGTAGTGGCGATCAACGCTCCGCCCACCAACCAATTGCTGCAGCTGCTTGAAACCAACCCCGAACAACAAAAGCGCTCCCAATACATGTACAGCATGCGCAGCGGCAAAACACACAGGCTGATCACTGAAAACAACGCCCAGCGCCTATGGCACAATGCCTACGCGAAATTTCGCAAGCTGTCTCACTATACCCAACAACACGACGACACGTTCAGGCAAGGGCTTGCTCAACCCGGAGCTATTGATGGCGGCATCAATTGGTACAGGGCAAATATCCCCGAGCTGGGCAACATAGGCCAAGCACACTATTGGCCTTCACGAAACGCAAAAACCCAAACAGCAGCACTACTGATCTGGGGGGAAAAAGATGACACTTTTGTCGACAGCTTTATAGACGACCTTCCCCACTTTGCAACACATCTCGAAGTGTGTCGCCTACCCAATATCGGTCACACACCCATGCTAGAGTCACCCGACCAAGTCACCCACGTGCTGCGTGATTTTTTCAGTCGTTGAGCGCATTTCATCTCGGACTGTCTCATAGGCAACACCATAACGACCTTTTTCAGCCGCTATAACAGACCTGCCCTAAGCCCAGCTCTGGCAAGCCAAAAGCACCAGGATCACGTTATACTGAGGAACCTTCAACTGCTGCGCGAACCTGATACTCCGTTATGCTGACGCTCTATACCGCCCGTTCGATCATCACCATGAACGAATCCCTACCCCGCGCAACGGCGATCTTGGTCCGCGACGGCCTGATCATTGAGGTAGGTGAAGCCAAAAACATGCAACCGTGGTTTGAGCATGATGAGGTTCTCCTCGACACTCAGTTTGCAGATAAGATCATTTGCCCAGGCTTTATCGACCCACACCTTCACCCGAGCATGGCAGCGGTGCTCTTGCCCATGGAGTTCATTACTGCCATGCGGTGGAAACTCCCTTGGGGGGACATCGAGCCCATCACCACATCGCTGGGCTTTGACACACGCATGCAGGCTTTGGATTCAGAAAAACCGGCCGACGAACCCCTATTCATCTGGGGGTTTCATGCGCTGTGGCACGGCAACATGAGCAAAAGGCGCATCAACGCCGCCAGCGCCACAAGACCCATCGTGGTCTGGCATCGATCTTTCCATGAGCTTTACATGAACGATGCAGCCATGGCCATGGCCGGCATCAATCCCGAGGATATTCAGCCAGGCATGCAAATTGATATCGACAACGGTCACTTCTTTGAAGCCGGATTGGGTTATGCCATTAGTCGTTTAAATCCCTGGATTTTAGCACCAGAAAAATACGCAGCAGGATTAAAACGGCTCAAACAAGTTGTTCATCACGGTGGCCACACCACCATTGCTGATCTGGCGACGGGGCTATTTAATTTCAGCGCAGAAGCCGCCGCTCTAGCAGAACATTTGGAGGGCGAAAATGTGCCTTTTCGAACTCGTTTGGTCGCGCACGGCACAGTGCTCACCAAAGGCGGCAAAAGTCCCGAGGACGGGCCCGTGCTCGCCGATCAGCTGCTGGCCCGCAATAGCCACCGTCTGAGATTTGGCAAGCACATCAAGTTATTCAGTGACGGCGCTTTTTTCAGCCAACTTGCCCAGCTACAGCCACCTGGCTACATCGATGGCCACCGCGGCGAATGGCTGGCCACACCCGAAGAATTAGAACGCCATGTGCGCGCTTACTGGCACGCGGGCTATCAAATACACGTCCACGTGACCGGCGATCTTGGCGTCGAATTGACACTCGACATTCTACAAACCATGCAGGATGAAAAACCCCGCTTCAATCACGGCTTCACCTTAGAACATTTTGGCTTCAGCACGCCCGAGCAAATTCGGCGCATCAAGGCCTTAGGTGCTCAGGTTTCCGCAAACGTCTACTACCTGCATGAACTCTCGGACAGCTACACAAAATCCGGCATCGGCTACGAGCGCGCCTCACAAATGGCTCGCCTAGGCAGTTGCTTCCGCTTGGGCATCAACACCACGGTGCACTCGGATTTCACGATGGCACCAGCGGAGCCATTGAACAGCATGTGGGTGGCTGTAAATCGCGAGAATCACGCCGGCCAGATTATGGGCGCCGAAGAACAACTGACTCAGGCGCAAGCGCTCGCTGCGGTCACCATCAACGCAGCCCATGTCATCGGGATGGCGGATATCACCGGAAGTCTGCGCGCCGGAAAAAAAGCAGATTTCACGATCTTGGATGAAGACCCACTACTTTGTCCGGCCCAACATCTACGAGACATTAAAATTGCAGCAACGGTATTTGAAGGCGAGGTCTTTCCCTTGCCATGACACCACTGCCGGTCACCATCATTGGGGGGTATCTTGGCGCAGGCAAGACTACGTTTATTAACCGGCTGCTGAACCATCGCGAGTTGCCTGCCCGAACCGCAGTTTTGGTGAATGATTTTGGCGAGATTAACATTGACGAAACGCTGATTCGCAGTCGCTCGCCGGAAGGCACCATCATCGGCCTGAGCAACGGCTGCATTTGTTGCAGCATCACCGACGACCTTAGCGCAGCATTTGAACAATTGCGCGACCGCTCCCTCAAACATATCATCTTAGAAACCAGCGGCGTTGCTGAACCGGAAAAGGTGCGCGCACAGTGTCACTATCCGGGATTTTACCCACGCTCATGCATCGTCATGGTCGACGCCGTAACTCATTCATCAACAGCGCATAACAAATATGTTGGCGATCTGGCGCGTGCTCAGGTTCAACAGGCAGGCCTTATCATCATCACGAAAAACGAGCTGAATCCTCAATTTAGATTACCTATTTTGAAACCCAGTCTGAGCGCAGATGATAAAAATTTGGTCCGCAAAGTATTGGCTTGGCAAGATTCATCAAATGCCATCAATGCAGACGCAGGCAGCGGGGATTCACCCATCATGACAAACTTGCATCATTCGTTGGCATCATTTACCAGCCGAACTTGGCATCAAACCGATCGCCTCACTCGTAATGAATTGGCACATAAACTAGATTCACTGAGCGAACAAACTCAGCGGGTAAAAGGCTGGGTGAAACTTGATGAGGGCATTGTCCAGGTCAGTCGCGTCGACAAGCACCTGAGGGTTGATCTGGTGCCCGCGGAAAGCATCCCACCGCCGTTCTTTGGTCTGGTCTATATCTCCTATGAAAAACCACTAGAGCAAGACGGTGCACATTAAACCGGCCTAAACCCGCATCCGCAAAGCCCGTTCGTCATAAAAAGGCGCCAGCTGGACGCGCACCGGATAACGCCGCAACGCAATCTCCACCTCAAATACACCGCTGTCGAGCCAGGCCTTGGTCACTCCTTTTGGATGTTCCAACGCAGCGATCGCCAGACTTTTATTCACGCGGTGGCCCCAAGCTGCCGACGTCGTCAGACCCACCGCTACCCCATTTCTGTATACGGGTTCATCGTGGATCATAAATGGTGCCTGGGCGTGGTCAATTGCAAGATTAACTAGCCGCAATGTCTGCACGCCTTCATTGGCCGCCAAACTGGCGCGCCCAATAAAATCGCCTTTGTCGCTCGACACTGCAAAACCTAACCCCGCCTGCAGTGGCGTTATGTGATCATGAATATCATGACCCCAATGACGATAGCCTTTTTCGATACGACAAGAAGCCATCGCGTGAAATCCGGCGGGACGGATCTTAAAAGGGGCGCCATAAGCAAATAACTTGTTCCAAAGAGCCACCGCTTCCGATTTTGCAACATGGAGTTCATAGCCAAGCTCTCCTACGTAGGAGAGCCGATGCGCACGAAAGGACAGCTTCTCGATACTAAACACAGCTGAGCTGTAATAAGGCAAATCCACAAACGCATCACCCGGCCCCTCGGTGACATCAACAATCGATGCAAGAAAATCACGGGACTTAGGCCCCATAACACCTAAAATAAGGGTCTGAGTATCCTGCGTTACACGACAATCAAACCCAACCGCTTGTTTGTTTAACCAAAGCAGGTCGCGACGTTCACTGGCACAAGCACTCACTACGGTGAAGGCCTTGTCACTCTGCCGGGTGACTGTAACGTCCGCTTCAATACCACCGGCTTCGTTCAGCCATTGTGTGTAAACCACCCGCCCGACGGGGACATCGATCTGATTCGCGCAGATTCGCTGCATCAACGCCAGCGCATCAGAACCGGTCACATGAAACTGAGGGTAGCTCGACTGATCGAATACGGCCACGTCCTGCTGAACAGCCATACACTCGCGCTGACAGGCCTCAAACCAATTCGGTCGCCCGTAGGTATAATGATCACCGGACTCATCTGCCAGCGCATACCAATTAGCGCGTTCCCAGCCAGCCACCTCTCCCATGACTGCGCCGGATTCAAGCAGCAGGTCATGCAGAGGACTGAGCCGGACATTTCGACTGGTGACAAACTGCCGGTGTGGCCAGTGCATGTCATAGAGCAGGCCCAGTGTCTCTTTTGTGCGCTCATAAAGGAAAGTTGGATCAGATTGAAAGGCGAACGTACGCCTGACGTCAACATCCCACAAATCCATCGGCGGTTTGCGATCGCGTACCCATTGCGCCAATACTTTGCCAGCACCACCGGCGGACTGGATACCAATAGAATTAAAGCCACAGGCCACAAAAAGCTGCGCCACTTCAGGGGTTTCACCCAACAGATAACGATCATCCACTGTGAAACTTTCCGGGCCGTTAAAAAATAGATTGATACCCGCAGACTCAAGCTCAGGAAAGCGTTTCACGGCTTTTTCAAAGAGCGGTTCAACGTGCGCAAAATCTTCCGGCAGCGCATCGAAGCAGAAGTCCTTAGGAATACCGTCCATACCCCAAGGCTTGGCTTGAAGTTCGAAGCAACCTAACAGCAAACGACCTGCGTCAAATTTATAATAGACCTGCTCATCCGGCATTCGCAACGTAGGCCGCATGCGCGTGAAGGTTTTAAGCGGCTCCGTCACCAAATAAAAGTGCTCCGCAGCATGCAGGGGCAGGTGAACGTCATGCTGGCTCGCAAATGTGCGAGACCACATCCCTCCAGCCAAGACCACTTGTTGGGCATGAATGAGCGTTTCGTCCTCTAGGTAAACGCCCGTAACCGCGTCGTTTTCAATCGCCAGGCGAGCCACACAGGTATGTTCAAAAATCTGTACTCCTCGTTGGCGAGCACCTTTGGCAAGGGCTAGGGTGGTATCTACCGGATTAGTTTGACCGTCACCTGCCAGATAAACGCCGCCTTTCACATCATCAGTGTTTATCCCCGGCCAACGTTCGCGAATAAAACCAGTATCGATAAGTTCGCACTCAACACCAAAAGCCTTGGCCATAGTTGCCTGACGTTTGAGTTCTTCCAATCGTTCATCATGCAAAGCTAACGTCATCGAACCGGTTTTCTGGTAACCCGTTTCCTGACCAGTCTCGGCGGTCAATTGGGCAAACAATTCAGTGGTATATTGCGACAAGCGCGTCATGTTCTTAGACGCACGCAATTGCGCCACCAAGCCTGCAGCATGCCAAGTTGTGCCGCAGGTCAATTGCTTGCGCTCGAGCAAGATCACATCACTGACACCCAATTCCGCTAGATGATAAGCCACCGAACAGCCAATGATGCCACCACCCACAATAATCACTTGAGCACTGCTTGGCAGGGCGGTCACTCGTCCACCCTCACTCGCGCGTTATACATTGCAACCAGCGCCTCTAACTTGGACGCAACTGGACTCGTCGCAACCCGGTCTTGACTGCCAAACACCATCCACATATTGTTTTGCTCTGTATGCGTTGGCCAGACTACTTGCCCCGAGCCATTGGGATTGCCCGTTTGTGCAAAGTTCACCCAATACCTTTTCATCCGCGCACTCAGCGCCACAACTGCCGCTTCAGTTGAGGCTTGACCGCCAAAAAGTATTTTTGCATCCTGACCATGCGGGGATCCTGGCGACGCGGAACTATCTCCGTCTACATCCAGGTAATACAACCACGCCGGCACCGCAGATCGACTCATCGCCGCACCCGTGACATGAGCGGATAGAATATACCGATGGTCTCCAAACAGACGTTTCAGTCCAGCACTTCGACTGACTCTAAAATCATCCGCATAAAGCCCCTTTAAACTGACAAGATCACTCCCAAGCATCCGCTCATAGCCATCTTCGCTCACCCCGAGATAAGGCATAACACTTCCCTCGAAACTATTGCCGCCGGTCATGAACGGCAGTGGCAGCTGCTGCAGGTTACGAAACCGAATGCCCGGTTCTTCAACCACAGATTCGCCATCCACCACCGGCAGCACAAATCCATTAGGGCTGCCCACCAATTTGTCGCCGTCCAACCCCAGCAATACGTCTTTAGACTGGGGCTCCGAGGTCAATGTTCTAACCCACTGATGCGCGATATCCTCCGCTCGCTCTGCAGTTTCCATCAACATATTTTTCGGCGCTCTTTTCGCGGCCCGCTGACTTCGAGGCAGCGCCCAAGTCGCATAACCACTTTGCGCAATGGCTTTGTGAAACAGACCGGTTGAACTGTCGCTGGTCATCAACAATTTGACCGCCATGCCCCCAGCAGAAACGCCAAAAATTGTCACGTTTTCAGGATCGCCGCCAAAATCACGAACATAACGCTGCACCCACTGCAGTGCGAGCAACATATCCAACACCCCAAAATTTGCAGGCTGATCGTTTAATGCCCGGTGCGCGAAGAACCCTAACGGGCCAAGGCGATAATTGAACGACACCACCACAACCCCCTCTCGAGCAAGGGCGTCACCAGCAATTTTTCCAGAGCCATAGCGAAACATTCCGCCATGAATCCAGACCATGACGGGCTTTAAATTTTGATCCGAATCGTCACTCCAGACATTCAAAGATAAACAATCTTCACTTTGATCTTTATGACCACCGACCAAAGGTTGCAAACACGAGGGGCCATACCTATCCGCTTCAAAAATGCCTGATTGCTTTTTAGCTGGCACTGCGACTGTCCAGCGCCGGGCACCGCCGACAGGTTGAGCAAAAGGAATACCTTTAAAACTGTTCACTCCGTTTTCATTTACACCACGGAATATACCCTGTTCAGTTGCGACTAAAGGCCGCCCTTTTGCGTTTGCCAAATCAGCAAAGCCCGCAAAACCCAATCCAAACATCAAAGCAGCCAGCACGAGCAAAGGTTTCATACACTTATTCCAGAAGCGTCAACAGGGCAACCTGCAGATAAAATAGTCAATGACCGGAACTTGATGGTCAGGTCACCCATCAACCCGTATGATTTTAAACTTGATAAGGCACATTTAGCCAATCACCGATCTAGGACGCATCTATGCTTGAAACAAGCTTCAAATCGGCCATCACCCTCACCCTCTGCACTATTATCTGCAGTGCCTATGCTGGCTACATAGAAGCAGGGGTCTCAATCAGCCACAACAAGATGCTCATCAAAGGCCAAAAAGTAGCCACCAAACAGGGACAAGTCGCTCAATTTTCCGGCATCCGATTCGCCACCTCTGAACGTTGGCAAGCACCCAAAATCGAAGCTTTGCAGGGGGAAATCGATGCCACCGAATTTGCCGCCATTTGTCCTCAATTAAATGGCAATACCACTTGGTACGAGCAGGTAGCCGCCGCTTTCGGGCAACCCGCAAGCGTTATCCCTGACCGCCCGGTGGCTGATGAGGATTGTTTATTTCTCAACATATGGACGCCCCAACCCAATAAAAGTGCAGCGCTTCCCGTGATGGTCTGGATTCACGGCGGCTCTAACAAAAACGGCTACAGTTATGAGCCCAACTACCTCGGTCACCAATTAGCCGCACAAGGTGTTGTGGTGGTCAGTATTGCTTACCGTCTGGGCGTATTCGGATTTCTTGCCCATCCGGAGTTTACGCTGCCGGGGTCAGGAAATTATGGCCTTCTCGATCAAATCGCCGCCCTATCATGGATCCAAACCAATATCTCCTTGTTCGGGGGTGACCCCGACAATATCACTTTATTCGGCGAATCGGCCGGTGCCGCTGATATCGGCTACCTCAGCGCCGCACCCGCGGCGCAGACTCTATTTCATCGCGCCATTTCACAGAGCGGTGGCTGGCAGGTGCGTCGGGTTGCACCCATTCAAACGCAATCTGTTTTGGGTAAACATTTTGCAGATGCGCACTCGGGCCTAGCTGAACTTTATGCCATGACAACCCAGAAACTGACCGAAGCGGCAGCACAACACTTCACCAATCACTACTGGGATCCGGTTGTTGACGGCCAAACGCTACCCCAAGCGTTACCCATTCTGTTCGAAAACGAGGCTGTCGCACGACGTCCCCTATTAATTGGATTCAACACTGACGAAGGTTTAATGTATCAGCCCGACGAGGTCACCGAGGCGATTTGGTGGACTTGGTTGAACAGTAATTACCCACAAAGAGCAAATCAAATCGAATCCGAATTGGCCGGGCAACCGCTTCGGGCGCGCCTGAACGCGGTCTCCACAGCAGGCAACTACGCCTGCCCATCGCGCATTTGGGCGGATTACAATGCCGCAGGCTCAAGCAGTTACATGTACGAATTCGCCACCGCCCGCTCTCAAGACCACGGCTTGGGCGCCTATCATGGCGCAGAAATCCCCTATATTTTTGACACCCATGACAACTGGCTGCCGACCACCCCTTGGGATATAGAACTCACCGACTCGATGACTCAGTATTGGGTTAATTTTGCTAAAAGCGGCAATCCGAATGGCCCCAGTTTGCCTCATTGGCCCAACTACTCAGCGGAGAAACCGGCAGTGCTCAAGCTCAGCGTACGCCCCGCGCCCGTGGTTTGGGAAGACAACATCTGCGACCTCTTAGGCCGCAGATGATTCTGTTCTAGCGCAATCGACCTAGAACTTTTGACGCCATCGCAATCCGATTGTTCGAGGCCGATTGGTGGTCACTCGACTATCCCACGAGGCGCCGTTCTTGAACACTTCTCCGCGCTCATCGGTAACGTTGCGAACAAATAATTCTGCCGACCAGGCCTCATCCTCAAGCCCTATCGCGAAGTTGACGATATCATAATCGTTCTGCACTTCACGCGTTCTGATTTCATTGCTGCCATCAAATAGCGTGTTGTAGGAATCGCCAGTGTGAATATACGTTCCCTGAACATAACCGTTCCATTGGTCCACCTGAAAAGAATATCGAGATGAAATGTTATATTTCAACTCCGGCACGCGCGGCAGTTTACGCCCCTTAGGCGCGTCTGGATTGCCATCACCTACGCTGGCTTCATTGATCCAGTAATCTTCTGTGATCTCCGCCTCTATGGCAGAGAACGCAAATGATATGTCCCAGTCCGGCGTAATCAGATAGGCAATATCACCCTCGACCCCACGACTTCGCGCCGTTCCCACATTGTCAGTCAATGTTAGCGGAGAGACCGACACATCAAACCGGGACAACTGAAAATCATCCCAATCCATCGTATACGCTGCAAAATTGTAGCGTAACCGCCCATCCAGCGCCGTTGCCTTGATACCCAACTCGTAACTTTCAACAAAATCAGGCTCATAAACACCGCCAATCAACGTGTTAAATACCCGGTTCAATCCCCCGGGCCGATACCCTTCGGAATAAGTGCCGTAAACCATCATGTCGTCATTAATGTTGTACGTCAGATTACCCTTAATCACCGTGTCTTTGTCGTTGGTTTTTAGGTCAGTATTGAAGTCTTCGACCCTTGGACCAAATCGATCCGGAAAGAAAATTGTTCCGGAGAACCCTTTGAGAGAAATATCATAATCGAACCTTCTGGCACTCACTGAAGCCGTCAGCTTGTCGGTCACATCGTAAGCAAGTTCACCAAAAAACGCCGTCTCTTCACTGTCGCGTTTTTGATCCGTTGTCCAGTAGATATCAGGGCCTTCGACCGCCGCGGTTGTACCCCCTTCGTTACCGAGCCCATTGAGCCCCAGCACATGCCATTCCCAGTCAAATTGGTGCTGACTTTCTTCATAAAAAGCACCCACCAACCAACGAAGGCGCTGATCTTGAGCAGACATCAGGCGCAGCTCGTGATTGCTGCGTTGATAGCTCTCATGATTTTCGAATTGCTCACGCGGATCCGTACACTGACCAAAATAAGCCACGTAACACGAGTAGTAACGCTGCACAAAACCACCAGAGACATAAAAATCGCTGTATAGCGAGTAGTCGGCACGGCCTTCCACTTCTCTTTCCATATAGGATCCGGCATAGGTCAACGACAGACCCGCGATCTGGCCTTCAACAACCAGCGCGCTCTGCGTCCACTCATCTTCGTTGGAATCTGGCAGAAAGCGAACCACTTCCAAATCACCCACCTCTTCAGGATCGTGATCCCATACACCTTTGCTGTCCAACTCCTGGCGCATAACACTTGCCGTCACCGTCCAGTTATCAGTTAGATCGATACCCAGCGCGGCTCTGAGCCCTTGCGTAGTCGCCTCATTAAAATCATCTTTGGCAACATTTTCATTGGTGATTGTAATGTCTGCCGCTTCAGCTATCTGAGCGGGGTCGGTCAGACCCGCCCGCACATTGGCATTGTTGAATGTATAAGACCCAGCCACGTTGTCGATAAATCCAGCGTCTTCTTTGTGGAATCCAACCACACGCAACGCGGCACGATCTCCCAAAGGAATGTTGACCATGCCTTCAAACAAATAACCGATGTCGCCATCTTTGACCGAATTTCCCTCGATATCATATTGCGCTTCAAACTTCGAAGGATCCGGTTTGTTGGTGATAATACGAATACTACCTGACTGTGAATTCGCGCCAAACAGAGTGCCTTGAGGGCCAGCCAAGGCCTCGATTCTTGCAACATCATAAATATGCGGGTTCAAATAAGAGTTCACTGCCGTCACAGGTTGTTCGTCAAGATAGACCGCGACATTTGGCGTAGAGCCCAACGCATTTTCACCGCCGCTTGAGATACCGCGAATGTAAATATCACCCGTGCCTGGTCCCAAAGAGGTGTAATTTGCCGAAGGCATCAGCTGAACAAAATCTTCAAGATCCGTGACACCTAAGTTTTCCAAGTCTGCCGCGCCAAGTACATCGATGCTGATCGGAACATCCTGCAAACTCTGATTACGCTTTTGCGCAGTTACCACCACCTCCTCTATCTCAAGGGATTCGTCAGCGGCCGCGCCGGGCGCTGTTGCCACACCCGAAACTAATAGCATGGCACCGGTTGATGCCAACACCTGACGGCGAACCGCAAAGGTGAGCGGCTTGAGTGTAAACTTGTGTTGATCCTTGGTATCGATCGCCATAAAGCAGTCTTTCTCACAAAAAAGGGGTGCCTACCATACGCAGGTTTGCGGTTCTTGGCCAATCGATGACGGATGAGATCGCGCTCAACACTCCCTGAAAGGTTAATCTGCGTTGTATTTGAGACCTTGCCGCAGCGGCTCAAGGTGACGTTCAAAATGCCGCCACTGGTCCATTGAATCTCGGTAAATTGGCTGTCTGACTTGCTCTGAACTCGCCGTACGAACCGCCCGGTCATTACGGTAGAATGCCAGGCAGTTGTCTTCAAATGGCAATCCGCAATAGGCCAACATTCGCCTGACCTGCGCCTCGACATCATCAACAACCTCTTCATACTGCATCCGCAACACCTTGCCCGGCAAGACTGCATCCCAATGCTGCATCATCCGCACATAATCTGCATAGTAGCGACCCACCTCGTCCAACCCGTACGTAAACTCTTGGCCAGCTGCAAACAATTGTTTAAACCCGCTAAAACACGAAGCCATTGCCTCGCGCCGCGTGTCTATAATTTTTGCGTTCGGCAATATCAGGTGAATCAGTCCAATATGCGGGAAATTATTGGGCATCTTGTCGATGAAAAACGGTGCACCCTGGCGCTGTACTGCGGTTGCCTCCAGATACTCCTGCCCCAACGCCTCACAATCCTGTGACGTCAGATCCCACAAGGCAGTCGGGTATCGTGAAACCTCATTTTTATTCTTTTTAGCGGCTAAGCGACGGACAAACTGAAGGATATTTGGCAGCTCCATCGTCCCATCCACCTGCGAGTGACTGGCTAAGATTTGCTCCAGCAATGTCGAACCCGAGCGAGGCAAACCTAAAATGAAAATCGGGTCGGGCGCGATGTGTCCGAAGTCTTTCCTGAGGGCAAAGCGCTCGCGTGTACAAGACTGCATGATGGCGTTCATCTGCGCGCTGTTGTCCTGCGATCGATAGCCGCTCTCACGCATTTTAAGTCGATTGCCGCGTTCATAATAAGCAAACGATTCGTCATACAAATGTACATCCTCTAACGCTTTGCCAAGCGAGAAGCACAGGTGATACTCGTCTCGCACATCAATGTCGTGGCCGCTCAACAAGCGCCTCATGGTCTGAATTTCGCGCGCCGCAAATTTAAACGTTTTGAGGTTTGCCAGACTCCAATAGGCCTCACCCAAAGCCG
>Ga0206126_10002390_pt1 | contig 20514 bp, 18 predicted proteins | sample Helgoland_Spring_5_FD_148621 | JGI IMG/M metagenome (GOLD analysis project Ga0206126, IMG submission 148621) | Pelagic subsurface seawater microbial communities from Kabeltonne, Helgoland, North Sea - Helgoland_Spring_Bloom_20160412_1 | ecosystem: Environmental > Aquatic > Marine > Epipelagic ...
TGGTAAAGGAGCTGTTCTGAACCGCGGTGAAGTCACCGAATTCTTTGCGCACATTCCTGATGATGATTTGTGCCATTCTCAGTCCTTGAAGTGCGACACGATGATAAACATCACTGTGCCGATCAGTGTTGTGACAAATGAGTAGGTATAGGCCCAAAGAACAAATGGCTGCATCAGCATCACTACCCCGAGGCCAATCAGGATCGTTGCGAGCATTTCCCAAGGGCTGCGCTTGAACCGCAAAAGACCGTTGAAGAAATCGCTCATGTTAATACCTCTGGGTGGCAACGGATGGGGGCTGGGTTCTGGGGAACGGCTGAAAATGTCATTTGCGCACCGCTCCGAAGGTTATCCCACGCAGCAGGTGTTTGCGCAGCAGAATAGTAAAAATCATGACCGGTAGCAGAAAGATTGTGGCACCCGCAGCGACGGCAGGCCAATCAAGCCCCCCCACGCCTATGATTGTCGGAATGAAGGGCGGTGCCGTCTGTGCCGTTCCCGAGGTCAAAAGCACTGCGAACGCATATTCATTCCACGCAAAGATCAGACAAAAAATTGCGGTCGAGGCAATACCAGTGGCGGCCTGTGGCAGCACCACCTTGTAGAAGGCCTGAAAGCGCGTGTAACCGTCGATCAAAGCGGCCTCTTCATATTCGCGGGGGATTTCATCGATGAAGCCCTTGAGCAACCAAACCGCAAGCGAAATGTTCACGGCCGTATAGAGCAAAATCATGCCCAGATGCGTATCCGATAGCCCCAATTGACGGTACATCAGGAAAATTGGGATTGCGACGGCGATGGGGGGCATCATTCTGGTACTTAGGATGAAAAATAGCAGGTCGTCGGCCAGAGGTATTTTAAAGCGCGAGAACGCATAGGCGGCCAGTGTACCGAGTACGATGCTCAGGAAAGTGGAGCCAAATCCAATGATCACCGAGTTAAGGAACCGTTCGCCGAATTTTGAAGGGCCTGCGATGACCATGTCGTATTCGCGCACGATTTCTTCGTACCAGGTTTGTGGTGGGTTGGCGGCCAGAAATTCCTGAGTTTGACGGGTGCGGGTTGTGAAAAGGTTCACATAGCCCTCGAGTGTGGGGTCAAAGAGCACCTTTGGAGGATAGCTGATCGCATCTGCAGGCGATTTGAACCCAGTGAGCATAATCCATGCCAATGGGAGCATGGTAACCAACGCGTAGATGATGACCATGGTGCCTGCGAACCACTTTGACCGTTTTGACGGCTCTGTGACGGAAAAGCTGCTCATGCTGGTGTCTTTCTGTGTGGCATGCGTCTGAGGGGGGCTTTCTGCCCCCCGCGCTGACGCGCCCCCCCGAGAGTTTTATCAGCAAGATGAAGGCTGGATCGGAGTGCACTCATCGTTCTTTTACCTTGTTGAGCGCTTTGACATAGATGCTGGCCAGGCCAAAAACGGTGACAAAAAGGATGATGGCATAGGCTGAGGCGTAGCCGGTGCGCCATTTTTCAAATGCCTCGCGTTTAAGATTGATCGAGGTCAGCTCGGTGGTGGAACCCGGGCCGCCGCCGGTCAATTGCACCACTAGGTCGAACATCTTGAAGTTTTCAATGCCGCGGAACAAGACAGCGAGCATCAGGAAGGGCAACACCATGGGAACCGTGATGGTGAAGAACTGGCGCAGCTTACTGGCGCGATCGACCTCGGCAGCCTCGTAAATATAGTCAGGAATTGACCTGAGCCCTGCCAGGCAAATCAGCATCACAAAAGGCGTCCACATCCAAGTGTCTACGATGACTATGGACCATGGCGCCAATTGGACGCTGCCCAACATTTCAAAGCTGGATGGGTCTTTACCAGAAAGGAATGAAACCACATAGTTGAACAGCCCGATCTGCGGCTGATAAAGGAATTTCCAGAAATTCCCAACGACGGCTGGTGAAAGCATCATGGGCAGCACGATTATAGTGGTCCACAGGTCATTTCCCTTGAATTTTTTGTTGATCAGGTAGGCGAGTGTGAAGCCGATTAGCACTTGAAAAAAAATCGTCCAAAACAAGAAATGCGCGGTGGCTTGCATGTTGAGCCAGATGTCACTGTCTGTCAGGATACGCTCATAGTTGCGGGTCCCGATCCATTCTACCGGACGGTTACGGTTGGCTTTGAAGTTGGTAAAGCTGAGTCTGATTGTCCAGATCAGCGGAAAGATGTTGATGGCCAGCAGCAGAAAGATGGTTGGACCTACAAATATCCAAGCGATCGCACGGTCACTCAGGCCGCGTATTTTGCGGGCAACGCGCTGAGGCGTTGCGGAGGCGGCGCGTGTGACGGGGGTGTCTGACATCGGGTCAAACCTTCCTTTAGGCGAGGCGGCGTCTCAGCCGCCCTGCCGTTGATACAAGTATGGGCGGGGCGTTTGCCCCGCCGCACGTTGCCTCAGAGTTTGCCTTCGTCTTCGAAGACTTCGATCCAATCCTCGACCAGTTTATCAAGGGCTTCCTTTGCAGTGCCTTGATCCGCAACCACATAGTCATGCAGACGTTTTTGCATGGCCAAAAGCAGTTCAGCATAGGCTGGTTCCTGCCAGAAGTCCTGGACCGAGCCCATGGCTTCAAGAAAGTCACCGGCAAATGGTGCGCTGTCTTTGAAACCGGGATCATTGAGCACAGAGTTGTGCGCAGAATATCCGCCCAATTCCCACCATTTGGCCTGAACATCGGGGTCAGCGAACCACTTGATGTATTCAAGTGCCGCATCCTGCTTGTCGGAATAGGCAACAACCGAGATACCCTGACCACCCAATGTCGAGCCGGCCTGATTTTGAGGTGGGTTTACAAAGAAATCGATATTTTCCCCGCCCGTGTTCGGGTCAGCATAGAGGCCGGGAAAGAAGGCGAACCAATTCATCGCCATTGCGACCTGGCCGGATTTGAACGCATCAAGCGATTCACCCATATACGAATTCGTGTATCCGGGAGGCGTAGCTGTTTCGTAAAACTCTTTATAGAACTCAAGTGCTTCTACCGCTTCAGGCGAGTTTACGGCGCCTTCCATGTCATAGGAACCTGGCGTGTTTTCGTACTTGAAGCCCCATGGATAAAGCGCTGAGGTCACGCCCATGGTGATCCCCTCGGATCCGCGTTCGGTAAAGATCGACGCGCCATAAACAGTTTTGCCGTCTATCTCGCGACCTTGGAAGAACTGAGCGATTTCCAGCAGTTCCGTTTGGCTTTTTGGTTCCGCCAAATCACGGCCTGTGGCGTCTTTGAAGGCTGCCTTAATGTCATCGCGCGCAAACCAATCTTTGCGATAGAACCATCCGTTTGCATCGCCCATGGCGGGCAGAGCGTAATAGTTAGGGGTTCCTTTTGGCCATGTCGAATAGGCGTAAACGGTTGCATCAGCAAAATCGGACATCGCGATGCCCTCGGCGTCAAAAAAGCCGTTTAGCTTGACATAATGGCCGTTTTCGGCGCCGCCGCCGATCCATTGGCTGTCGCCAATCAGCAAGTCACACAGTTTGCCGCCTGAATTCAATTCGTTCAACATGCGGTCTGCGAAATTAGGCCAAGGGATAAACTCAAAGCTCATGTTATGACCGGATTGTGCCTCAAACTCTTTGCTGAGTTCGACAAGCGCGTTCGCGGGATCCCATGCTGCCCAACACAGAGTCAGATCTTCGGCTTGCGCGCTGCTTGCAAAGGTTGCGGCCGCAAGGCTCAGCGCACTGACGGATGCCAGTTTGAATGATTTCATAGTGTTTCCTCCCAGAGTGTCATTGGCTGTTGCATGATATTCGAATCGTCAATTGCCACCCTCTGACGCTATTTGAGGTACGGACCTCAAGTCCATGATTTTCTGAGGTACGCACCTCAAAAGTCGGGAAAATTTTTCTAACTTACTGAAAGTAAACATTAAGAATATTATTTTTCAGTTGCTTTATACAGTGACTTGTATCTTAAAGCTTCAATTTGTGCTGTGTTAGACCTAGCAAATTTTGGTGCCCTGGCCGGGCCGTGCGATTAAAAGCGATGCAAAAAAGGGGGGGTACAATTGTCATGCTTGGTAACGTTCGAGATTTGTTTCATTACCCGGTTAAAGGGTTAAACGCACAGTCACTTGACCACGTTCAGTTGGAACCGAACCGGGGCTTCCCGTTCGATCGGGTGTTCGGATATGCGCGTCACGATAGTGGGTTTGATCCGAACAATCCCAAACCGTTGCCCAAATCGCGATTTGTTGTGTTGGCACGTGATGCAGTTCTGGCCACCTTGGACACTAGATACGATCCGACCACGGGGGTGCTAACGCTGGTCAACGATGAAACCAATAGCTCGTTTGACATCAACAGTTCCGAGGGGCGGGCCGGTGCCGCCCGTCTCGTGGGGAAGCATGTCGGGTTGATATCTGACAAGTATCCGACGCTTCATGCGTCTGATCCGCATCGGTTTACAGATGTATCGGTGGACTCGACCGAGATGATGAATGCCGTTTCACTTATTAATGCCGATAGTGTCGAATATTTTGCTGCGCAAACAGGGGCTGACATAAACGTTGCGCGGTTTCGGGGTAACATCGTGTTTTCTGGGATCCCCGCCATGACAGAAATGGATTGGGTGGGGCGTGAAATCGCCATCGGCGACTCCCTGCTACGAGTACTGCGCCGGACCAAGCGGTGCGCCGCCACACAAGTTAATCTTGCAACCGGAAAGCGCGACCATGATGTCCCCAAAATGCTCAGAGATTATTTTGGCCACTCTGATATGGGCATATATGCCGAAGTCATTGCAGGTGGACCAGTCTGTGTGGGCGATACGCTGACCATGTTATAAATCCGCGCCGCCCGATGTGCTTGCTTCAGCCCTGAAGCGCCTTAACGCTCACATCGCCCCGGGCTTGTTCTCGGATCGCTAAGGATGCCGCAGAGGCTGCTGCTGCAGTCGTGAAATACGGTATCTTGTCATAGAGCGCGATCGATCGGATCGACTTTGAGTCCTCAACGGCCTGCGCGCCCTCGGTTGTGTTGAACACCAGCTGAATTTTATTGTCCTTCATCATGTCAGTTATGTCTGGTCGCCCTTCGTAAACTTTGTTCACGACACCGCAAGGCAAGCCATTTTCAACCAGCCATTCGGCGGTGCCGCGGGTCGCAACATGAGTAAAACCCATGTCAGTCAAAAGCTTGGCAGCATCCAGCATATCGGATGTCTTGTCTGCATCCCTAATAGAAATAAAGGTGCAGCCATTGGTCGGGAGCTCCATTCCTGCGCCCATTTGCGCTTTTAGGAATGCGCGAGCAAAGGTGCGATCCCACCCCATAACCTCACCTGTTGAGCGCATTTCTGGTCCCAAAATCGTGTCTACGCCGGGGAAACGGGCGAAGGGCAGCACGGCCTCTTTGACCGAGAACCAAGGCATGTTTGGATTGGCAAGGGTCATCGGATCACCAAGCGGCAGCACGGCATCATAGCTTGCATCTGCGTTATATGGTGCGCGCTTCGGGAAATTAGTCAGCGGCTCTCCGGCCATGACCCGTGCCGCGATCGATGCTATTGCACTGTCGGTTGACTTGGCAACAAAGGGCACTGTACGGGATGCGCGCGGGTTCACCTCGATCAGGAAAATTTCTGACCCTTGCACAGCAAATTGTACATTCATTAGCCCAACGACATTCAAGGCGCGCGCCAGTGCATGCGTCTGAACCTCGATCTGAGCAATGATGTCGTCGGATAGCGAATAGGGTGGCAGTGAACAAGCGCTATCACCTGAGTGTACGCCAGCCTCTTCGATGTGCTGCATGATCCCCGCGACGTGCACATTAGTCCCGTCGCAGATCGCATCAACATCCAGTTCAATGGCACCGGCAAGGTAGCTATCCAGCAATACAGGGCTGTCGCCAGACACGACCACGGCCTCTGAAATATAGCGCTCCAGACTGGGCTGATCGCGCACGATCTCCATTGCGCGGCCTCCCAAAACATACGACGGGCGTATCACCAGCGGAAATCCAATATCGGATGCGATTTCAATGGCTTGAGCGTCCGAAGACGCTATTCCATTGTTGGGCTGCTTGAGGCCCAGATCGCTGACCAGTTTTTGAAACCTCTCGCGGTCTTCGGCCAAATCGATGGCGTCTGGTGTGGTGCCAAGGATTGGGATACCGGCATCCTCAAGAGCGTTGGCCAACTTAAGTGGGGTTTGCCCACCAAATTGCACGATCACGCCATGAAGCGTACCATTTCCCTGCTCAACGCGCAGGATTTCCATCACATGTTCAAACGTCAGTGGTTCAAAATACAGGCGATCCGATGTGTCATAATCGGTGCTGACCGTTTCCGGGTTGCAATTGATCATGATCGTCTCGTAGCCTGCATCCGTCAGCGCATAGCAGGCGTGACAACAGCAATAATCGAACTCGATCCCCTGACCGATCCGGTTAGGGCCACCGCCCAAGATCACAACCTTTTTGCGGTCAGAAGTCCGGGCCTCGCATTCGACCTCGCCAAAGACCGGGTATTCATAGGTCGAATACATATAGGGCGTCTGGGCTTCAAACTCGGCGGCGCAGGTATCGATCCGTTTGAACACCGCAGTGACACCAAGGTTTTCACGTGCGCGGCGCACCTGTCCTTCCTCGCGGCCGGTCAGTGTTGCCAGGCGTGCGTCGGTAAAGCCCATCATCTTGAGATCACGCAAACCTTGCTCGGTGATAGGCAGGCCGTCTTTACGGATCTGCTCTTCGGTGTCGACGATTTCGCGCAACCTGGCAAGGAACCAGCGGTCGAACATCGTGACGCCGTGAATTTCATCGTCGCTCAGACCGTGGCGCATGGCTTGAGCAATCAGACGCAGGCGATCCGGTGTTTGGACGGAAATTGCCTTGATGACGGCGGCCGCGTCTGGCGCACCGGGAATTTCAATGTCGTCCAGACCGGACAGGTCGGTTTCCATTGATGCGAGCGCTTTTTGAAGCGACTCGTGGAACGTGCGGCCAATGGCCATAACCTCGCCCACTGATTTCATTGCCGTCGTCAATGTAGCCTCGGAGCCGGCAAATTTTTCGAACGCAAAACGCGGTATCTTAGTGACGACATAGTCGATGGTCGGCTCAAAACTGGCTGGGGTGACCTTGGTGATGTCGTTATCAAGCTCGTCCAAAGTGTAGCCAACGGCCAGTTTTGCCGCGATCTTGGCAATGGGAAAACCGGTGGCCTTGGATGCAAGCGCCGACGAGCGTGACACGCGTGGGTTCATTTCGATCACGACCATGCGACCGTCTTCGGGGTTGATGGCCCATTGAACATTTGATCCACCCGTCTCGACGCCGATTTCGCGAAGAACAGCAATCGAATGGTTGCGCATGATTTGGTATTCTTTGTCCGTCAGAGTCAGGGCAGGCGCTACTGTAATTGAATCGCCGGTGTGCACGCCCATCGGGTCGACGTTTTCGATAGAACACACAATGATGGCATTATCGGCAGTGTCGCGCACCACCTCCATCTCGTATTCTTTCCAGCCGAGCAGAGACTCGTCCACCAGTATCTGACCGACAGGTGATGCATCCATGCCCGATCGGCAGATCGCCTCGTAGTCATCACGGTTATAGGCGACACCACCACCCGTGCCGCCGAGCGTAAATGCGGGGCGAATGATCGCCGGCAGGCCAATTTCTTCGAGTGTTTCGAGCGCGAGAGCGACGCCAGCGGCCAAATCTTTTTTGCCCGAAGCATCTTTGGGTGCGGTGACGATTGCGGCGTGGGGGTTTTCGATTCCAAGCCTGTCCATTGCGTCGCGAAAAAGTTTACGGTCTTCGGCCATTTCAATGGCTTCACGTTTGGCACCGATCATCTCGACGCTGAATTTGTCAAGCACGCCCATCTCTTCGAGACTGAGCGACGTGTTCAGACCAGTTTGCCCACCCATGGTGGGAAGCAACGCATCGGGCCGCTCTTTCTCGATGATTTTTGCGACCGTCTCTGGGGTGATTGGTTCGATATAAGTGGCGTCGGCAAGCCCGGGGTCTGTCATGATCGTCGCTGGGTTCGAATTGACTAGAATGACCCGGTAGCCTTCTTCGCGCAAAGCCTTGCACGCCTGGGCGCCAGAATAGTCAAATTCGCAGGCCTGACCGATGACAATGGGACCTGCGCCTATAATCATGATCGACTTAATGTCGGTACGCTTTGGCATCGTGGCCCCCCAATGTGTGCAAATTGTCCTGCGTTATAGGGAAGGCGACAGCAGGTGCAAGAGGCAGGGACACTTGCAAAGCTTGAAATTGACCATTCTGAGAAAACCAATCGGCTTGTTCCCACGTACACCGTTTACAGCGCGTATGTTTTGACTGCAGAAAGGACGATTAGTGGGTTACTCAGCATTACTATTAGGGGCGGTTGGCGTTCTGGCCGAAACGTCAAATATTCAACGATACGCGTTCAACACAGCTTTTAAAATGAACAACGTGCCTTGGCATTGGGATGCCCAGACATACCGCAGCCTATTGAAGGTGCCGGGGGCAAAGGATCGGTTGGCCCATTATGCGCAGTTGCACGCGGCAGACATCGATGTCGATGCGATCTATGACGACAAGATTGCCGTATTCGAAGGTGAACTTCGGGAGGGAGTGCCCTTGAGGCCGGGAATCGCGGATCTAGTCGCGGCCGCACAGGCGAAGGGCATGCGCATTGGGTTTGTTTCAGCCACTGACCCAAGGCAGGTTAATGCTATATTGAGTGCGGTCAAATCAGAACTTGATTCGTCCGTATTTAATTTTGTTGGTGACAAGACGCGCGCAATCTATCCCAAGCCCGCCCCAGACATTTATCACGTAGCCTTGAGATGTTTGGGCGTCTCTGCAAGCGATGCGATCGCCCTTGAGGATACGCCTGAAAGTGCTGCTGCCGCTGTTTCCGCCGGTATTCGCACCTTCGCTTATCCGGGAGCAGAGGTTGTCGAACGAAATTTTGGTTTTCAGGTGACACGACTGTCGAATCCTATAAATGCTTTACGGCGCAGCATGTTCTTGGCTGCTTAAGTACGTTTGGTCGAATTAGTTGCATTCCGGTCAGATGATGCATGCAAATATGCTCGAGTTAAAGGGACTGTGTCGCGTTTGTGTGCGAGTTGAAAGTGGTAGACGGCCTGCATCTGATGCTCGAAAGCGAGAAAGCAAATGGTCAGATAGTAGCGGAACATTCGGATAAATCTCGCGTCATATGTGCTGCGGATCTCGTCAATGTGTGCTTCAAAACGATCGCGCCAATGTCGGATTGTTTGTGCATAATGCAGTCGCCAAATTTCTATATCAGTCTGCCATAGACCCGAGTTTTCCAAAGCCGGAGCGATTTCAGACAGAGATGGAACATAGCCTCCCGGAAATATATATTTGTTGATCCATGGGCTGTGGGCTTGCGGCGGCGAAGGCTTTCCTATCGTGTGAACCAATGCCACACCGTCGGGATGAAGCAAATTTTTGATGCACGAGAAATAGGTATCAAAGTTTGGGACACCAACGTGTTCAAGCATACCAACTGAAACAATCCGGTCGAATTGCCCTTCGGTGTGACGGTAATCTTGATGCATCAGATGAATGCGGTCGGATAAACCTGCAGCAGCGACCCGTGCGCGCGCCGTGGCTAGTTGGTTCGTGCTGAGCGTGATGCCAGTAACCCGGCAACCGTAGTCTTGGGCCAGCGTCAGCGCCATGCCCCCCCAGCCGCAGCCAATGTCCAGCACGTGCATGTCCGGTTCCAGAAGCAACTTGGTGGCGATATGTTCTTTTTTGGCGGCCTGTGCCGCTTCGAGTGTCATTTCAGGATCGCGAAAATAAGCGCAGGAATACTGCATATCATCATCCAAAAATGCCCGATATAGCTCGTCAGACAGGTCGTAGTGGTGCGCTATGTTCCTGCGCGCGGCCTGTGGTGCATTGTGTTGTATAAAGCGACGCAGATGCAGCCGCGCCCTGTCTGCTGCCAAAACCCAAGCAGGAAGCGTGCCTGCGGATCGATTTCGGATAATGATCGTCATTGCTTGCTCTAGTGTACAGTTACGGGGAACAATGCGTTCGTCCATGTACCCTTCGCCCATCCCCAAATCGGGGTTAGTCAATAAAGCTCGGAGTGTCCTAAAGTCTTTAATTTCGAGATGCGCGCGTTCACCCGTGCCTGGGCCATAGTCACGGGTCTGGCCATTTGGGTAAGTAACGGACAAACGGTCTTCGACCATCATTCCGGTTAAAAAATAATCAAGCAGCTTGCTCCACATGAGATTCTCCCACTGTGCTAACCCACAAGTAAAAATGGGCCAAGTCACAGGTTTACGTCAAGTCTCAGCTTTCGGATGCGTTCAGATATGCCCTTACTGTACCCTCAAATGCGCGTGGATTTTCAGCATGCAACCAGTGGCCCGCGTTGGGAACCTTGGCAAATTGGGACTTGGGAAAGAGCGCGCGAGTCTTTGGTCGATACTCGTGTGTAACGTAATCTGATGTTCCGCCCGACAAAAATAGGGTTGGTCCAACATGCGCAGCGGATACTTCAGGGAATCCAAGGATTTCAGGCATATTTTTGGCCAGAGCGTCGAGGTTGAACCGCCATTTCTTGTTTTCCATATCCAACGATTGAGTCAGAAAACTGCTCAGCGGCTTGTCCATGCCAAGCTTGGCCAGCTGGGCGTTTGCATCTGACCTACGGTCAACTCTGCTTAGGTCAACGGCGCGCATGTCATCGATATGCTGTATATGGCTCTGAGCGTGGCCGTAACGGACCGGCGCTATGTCGCCGATGATCAGGCGGCGCACGGTGTCAGGGCGGGTAAGCGCCAACATCATTGCTGCTTTTCCACCCATAGAGTGGCCCAGCATATCCATAGGGCCGCCCAAGTGGTCAATGATCTGTGCCAGATCCTCAGCAAGATCGGCGTAGCTATGGCTATCGGCCCAAAAGCTATGGCCGTGGTTTCGCATATCGATGGTAACGACGCGGCGCGTGTCTGATAGCCGTTTTGCCATTACGCCCCAATTGCGCGCCGATCCATAGAGGCCATGGGCGATCAATAGAGGCGTTCCATGTGCGGAGCCAAATTCAGTAAAGCTGAGCATTTGAATACCTTTAGCGATATTTGCTCTTATCGGCCAGAGGGACAAAGCCTTCACTGAACGCAAAATAGCGTGTCCGTAGACGTGGGTTAGATCGTAGCCTGTAGCAACCAATCAGACCACTTAAACAGTTGCATGACGGCTTTGTGCGTCGGATAACTGAAATGTGCCCCCGTAAAGGGGGCGCTGTCGGATTGTTTTCACAAAGCCTTTGTCATCAAAGGTCGGGATAAATTGGGAAACGCGCGCAAAGGTCTGTTACCTCGGCTTTTACGCGCGCCTCGACGTCGGCGTTTCCGTCTTCGCCATTGGCGGCCAATCCGTCTACAACTGCATTGATCCAATCACCAATCTGGCGGAACTCTTGTTCGCCAAAACCACGCGTGGTGCCGGCGGGTGATCCAAGGCGGATGCCGCTGGTGATCATTGGCTTTTCTTCGTCGAATGGCACGCCATTTTTGTTGCAGGTGATATGTGCGCGGCCCAAAGCTTTTTCAGTGGCGTTGCCCTTGACCCCTTTGGGGCGCAGGTCGACCAGCATCACATGCGTGTCCGTACCGTGTGTTACGGTATCAAGCCCGCCCTTATGCAACTGATCGGCCAAGGCTTGCGCGTTCTTGATCACTTGCTGCTGGTATGTCTTGAAAGAAGGATCCAGTGCTTCGCCAAAGGCGACAGCTTTGGCTGCAATCACGTGCATCAGTGGGCCGCCTTGAATGCCGGGGAAAATCGCTGAATTGAATTTTTTGGCCAATGCCTCGTCATTTGTTAGAATCAAACCACCACGTGGGCCGCGCAGAGTCTTGTGGGTTGTGGTCGTGGCCGCATGGACGTGAGGCATCGGATTAGGGTATTCGCCCGCCGCGATAAGGCCGGCGAAATGCGCCACATCCGCCAGCACATAGGCTCCCACCTTGTCGGCAATCTCTCGGATGCGTGCAAAGTCGATAACCCGCGGAATGGCCGAACCGCCCGCGATGATCATCTGCGGCTTGTGCTCAAGTGCGAGTGCTTCCATCTGGTCGTAATCAATGTCGAGCGTGTCGCGCCGCACACCGTATTGCACAGCATTGAACCACTTGCCTGACTGATTTGGTTTGGCACCATGTGTCAGGTGGCCACCTGCATCTAGAGACATGCCAAGAATGGTATCACCGGGTTGCAGCAGGGCTTGGAATACACCTTGGTTTGCCTGACTGCCCGAATTTGGCTGTACGTTGGCAAAGCCGCATTCAAACAGTTGTTTTGCGCGCTCGATTGCAAGCGTCTCGGCCACATCGACAAACTGGCATCCACCATAATAGCGCCGGCCCGGATAGCCCTCGGCATACTTGTTTGTCATCACCGAGCCTTGCGCCTCAAGCACGGCGCGCGACACGATGTTTTCCGACGCAATCAATTCTATCTCGTCGCGTTGACGTCCAAGTTCATCTTGGATTGAACCAAAAAGCTCGGGGTCGCGATCAGAGAGGCTTTGAGTGAAGAAACCATCTTGGCGATGCGGGGCGTTCATTGGCGTGCTCCTTTTGGGGCTCATGAATCATAACGGAATTAGCGGGTTTCCTAGCGGAAAGCTGGCAATTTGGCAAAGCGGTAAAGCGACGGTGCGTGCACTGGTCGCGGCAATGCTGGTATGCAGCGGAAATATATGTTTCTTTCAACACGAAACGATTGCAACAGGAAACGTAAATGAGCCTCAGGATCGCCTTTGCTGCAAGCCGGTCGGCTGTTGCCCAAACGGCGTTTGCGACCTTGACCAGGCAATATGGCAACGTGCCTATCGATCTGGCGGACGTAATCGTCGCCTTAGGCGGTGACGGTTTCATGTTGCAAACCTTGCACGATACTGAACAGCTGGCGGCCCCAGTTTACGGAATGAACCGAGGCACAATCGGGTTCTTGATGAACGAATACTCTCCTGGTGATTTGATTGATCGATTGCAGGCTGCAGAAGTGGCCGAGATTAATCCGTTGTCTATGACAGCTTGGGATACATCGGGCGCAAAGCATACCGCGTTGGCAATTAACGAAGTGTCCTTGCTGCGCGCAGGTCCACAGGCTGCCAAACTCCGAATCACGGTAGACGGTCGGCTTCGCATGGACGAACTGGTCTGCGATGGCGCGTTGGTTGCGACCCCTGCGGGATCCACTGCATACAACTATTCAGCGCATGGCCCTGTTTTACCCATCAGATCAGATGTGCTGGCACTAACGGCGGTTGCAGCATTTCGCCCGCGACGCTGGCGCGGTGCGTTGCTGCCGAAAACGGCAAAAGTGCGCTTTGATGTGCTCGAAGTTGAGAAGCGGCCAGTTATGGCAGAAGCAGATTCTCGGTCATTTCAGCTTGTGTCAGCAGTAGAGATCATATCTGATCCTTGCGTGGTTCACAAAATCCTGTTCGACCCCGGTCACGGGTTGGAGGAGCGGCTCATTTCAGAGCAGTTTTCATGACCCTTCGCGAGGCGGTTCCGCGCAGCCTGTGCACGGATTGTGGGGTGTCGCGAATGACAGACCCATCTGCCTGTGGGATGGCCTGTCAGTTTATCAAACCTGATTACCCGTCGATGGAAGAAACCGTGCATGGTCGAACGCGAGATGTTATCGGCGATGAGTTATTCTTTGGCCCGGTCACATCCATGCACCGCGCGCGGATGGCTCAACCGGCGACGGGCGCGCAATGGACGGGTATTACGACCGGATTGGCAGCTGATTTGTTGGTGCGCGGCAAAGTAGATGCGGTTTTGACCATGGTGCCTGATGCAAAGGATCGGTGGAGACCCGTGCCAGCCCTGATCACCGACCCGAATGACATGGTGCGGGCGCGGGGTATGCGCATGGGATATGCGCCGCTTTTGGCGTTACTTGAAGAGGCACAAAACCGCAGATTTGCCCGCTTGGCCGTGATCGGCATTCCCTGCCAGATCTATGCTTTGCGCAGGCTAGAGCAACAATTGGGATTTGAACGGTTATACGTGATTGGCACACCCTGCTCTGACAATACGACGACTGAAAACTTTCATGAATTCATTGCCTTGTTGGATGATGACCCGGACCGCATTAGCTATCTTGAGTTCCGTGCAGACTATAGGGTGGAATTGCGGTTCGATGATGGCCGAACAAAGTTGATCCCATTTCTAAAGCTGCCGATCTCTGATTTGCGTCCAGACTTTTTCCCGCTGACATGTCGAACCTGCGTAGATTATACCAACGTTTTATCAGACATCACAGTGGGGTACATGGGGGGCGAGGGTGATCAGTGGCTATTGGTGCGCAATGCCCGTGGCGCCGAAATGCTCGCCGGTTTAGAGGGTCGGATCGAGTTGACTGAGGTCGGCAGCAAAGGCAAGCGCACGGGGGCGGTCAAAGGTTTCATCGCCAATACCGCGCGGGCGGCTGGTGGATTGCCTTTGCGGCGCATGCCAAACTGGGTGCGTCCGATTGTGAGCTGGCTACAACCGCGCACGGGCCCACGAGGACTTGAATTCGCCCGGACACGGGTCGAGATGAAAGCGGCCGAGACGATCTTGCACCTGCGGCACAGCATGCCCGCCAAGATGAAGAACATGATCCCTGATCATGTCTGGCATATCGCCCGACCATATGGACTGTTGCCCACCAAAAGTGAACGCAAAGACGGATCGGACGATACGACCTGACTTTTGTCTGGTGATATTCGTCGTGACCGCTTGGCCCGTTTGATGCTGCGTGCTAATCTATCGTTTCACAAGGGCAACAAAAGACCCGAGCAGTTGGTACTATGACCGCACTCAGCAAGTATGATCGGCTCGAAGCAACGGGATTATGGCGCGCGACCTCATCGGAGCAGCGTCGAGAAGTCGTCGTTTCGATTGGTGACGCCACGTTGGTGATTTCGGATTTGAATGATCAGGCACTGACACATTGGTCGCTTGCTGCAGTCGAACGTGTTCCGTCCGAAGGGCAGGGAGCGGTATTCTGTCCTGACGGCGACCCCAACGAAACACTTGACCTTGGCGCAGACGAGGCCGAGATGATTGAAGCAATTAACATGCTCCGCCGCGCCGTGGCCAAATCGCGGCCAAAGCCAGGGCGCTTGCGTTGGTTGGCGGCGGCGGCATCTATGTCCGCTGTATTGGCCCTGGCGGTATTCTGGTTGCCCGGCGCTTTGGTAGAGCATGCATTGCGCGTCGTCCCCTATGTAAAAGAGGCAGAGATTGGCGCGGCCCTGCTGGCGCGGATCGAGCGGGTGTCTGGCCCACCCTGTCGTAGCGTGGGCGCGTCGCCTGCGTTGGCGATGCTGGCTGAGCGAACTGGTGTTGATCGAATCGTGATTCTGCCTGGCGGGGTCCGCGAAGCATTGTCTTTGCCTGGCGGAACCGTAGTTCTTAATAGGATACTGGTTGAGGACTTTGATGAACCGGATGTAGCGGCTGGATACGTGTTGAATGAGAAAGTTCGCGATGTACTTGCGGCGCCATTGCGCCAATTGCTGGAGCATGCAGGCACTCGAGCAACAGCAACGTTGTTAACTACGGGCAAGCTGCCAGCCCATGCACTGGATGCTTACGCTGAGGCACAACTGGCCAATACTGTCGGGCCTCTCTCTGCCGATGCGCTTTTACCGGCATTCTCAGAGGCAAAAGTGCGCAGCACTCCTTATGCTTTGGCGCGTGATATTTCCGGAGAAGAGACCCTGGCATTGATCGAAGCTGACCCAATGGGCGGAACGCCACCCGACCCCATCATGCGCGATATTATGTGGCTCCAGCTGCAAGCGATTTGTGAAAAGTAACCCGGTTAGCGGACAAACGCGTCGCTGAACCCCACCGCGCGGGCCTTTTTCAATGCGCGGCTTAATTGATCACGCGAGGTGAACGGGCCGGCTAGAACTGTCTGATATGACCTGATTCTGCGGCTTGAAGCTCTCATTTGCGCAGGCAATCCAGCGTTGACGAGCCTTTGAGCTGCGGCTTTTGCGTTAGATGGAATACCGAACACGCCCACTTGAACATACTGCCCGTTGGTTGAGCTAGGAATCTGTGCGCCTGTTTTTGTCCGTATGTTGGCTTTGGCCGTCGCCGGGGGCGTAGCCGCAGAACGAGTTGAAGTAACCGGCTGTCGTGTGGCTAAGCGACTTTTGTTGCGGGTAACTTTTTTGATGATGATTCCATTACGGTGAATAATTGTAACACTGCCCAAGTCACGCTGTTGCGTCGTCGTGTTAGTATAGGGATAGACCAAAGGAACAGACGCCGTCACATCACTGGCTGTGTTTTGGTCGATTAGTCGACGTGGCGTCGTATCAGTCCAGACCAGCCTGGTTTGCGCGATGCCTCGCAAACTCTGTTCTGCTCGACGCGGGTTTAGCCGGTCATCCTTCCAGATTGCGGTATATCCCTCAGGGGTCGAATTCAAATCGTCAAGCTGGCGGGTGTCATAGACATGCTTGGGTATAACTCGGGTATTCTGTGGCAATGATCTAATTGTCGGTGCTCCTGCATCGGTGGTCGCGGGCCTGCCAATCTGCAGTGCGGATGCTATCCACGATTTTGGAGCGTTGCCAACATCGCGGGATGGCTCCGTTTTAACCAGTTTCGCACGGTTTGTTCGCATCACAGTCTGTGGACCACATCGCACCGGCAAAGTCCTGCCCGAGTTGATATAATGCTGACTGATCGAAGACGCGCCTTTGCAGACTGGTTGTTCTGGTGCAGGTTTAACTGTCGCTCGTATTGAAGCGGGTTTGACCGGCTGTGCGCGGACAATTTTGCGCGGCGTTGGTGTGGTCGCTTGCGCCTCTGTTGCGGCAGTCTGAACTTTACGGCGCACAGTTTTCGCCTTGGGTTTAGATTGGGGCTTGGGTGTGGAGTTTGAAGCGCCGGCGGTGATCTGTATTGGAACTTGCGGGGATGTAAGCGCAGCCGGTGCACCTTGAGTAGGTGTCTGACCACATAATAATTGTCGTTTCCGGTTTACGCGCGGTACCCAAGTCACGTTGCCGTCGATACCTGCGCGGATAAAGACACAGCCTTTGCTGTCCACATATTGTGAGCCTTTAAAAGAGGGTGATGGAAACTCAGCTGGAGCCTGCACATCGCGCAGGTTTTGCGCGTTCAGCGCACCCACGCCGGCACAGGCAATAATCAACGCGCCAGCTATAAGTCTAGTAACTTTCATCGCACACCTAACTATATATAGAAACAAAGATGCCCGATGACGTGTTCTGAGTAAAGCGCGCAAGCGTGTTATTTGGTGCCAAACATGCGATCGCCCGCGTCTCCGAGGCCAGGGACGATATACCCGACCTCGTTCAGCCGCTCATCAACCGCTGCTGTCACGATTGGCACGTCGGGGTGTACCTCTCGCATTCGGGCGATTCCCTCTGGTGCGGCCAGCAAACATAAAAACCGAATATTTGTGGCCCCGGCTTGTTTCAAAAGATCAATGGCTGCAACTGACGAATTGCCCGTGGCCAGCATCGGATCAACGGCGATCACCAGTCGATCTTCAAGCCCCTCGGGTACCTTAAAGTAATATTGCACGGGTTGAAGCGTTTCTTCATCTCGATAAAGCCCGACAAATCCAACGCGAGCCGAGGGTATCAGCTCCAGCACGCCATCCAGCAATCCGTTGCCTGCACGCAGTATTGAAATCAACGCCAGTTTCTTGCCCGAAAGTGTCGGCGCATCCATCTCGCACATTGGTGTTTGGATACGCTTGGTTGTCATGTCGAGACCGCGCGTCACTTCATAAGCCAAAAGCTGACTGATCTCGCGCAGCAATTGCCGGAAAACGGCGGTCGATGTGCTTTGATCACGCATGAGCGTCAGTTTGTGTTGCACTAAAGGGTGATCGACGATTGAGACATGTTCGGACATGATGGCGCTCCTGAAAACTTGTTCCCTTTTTGCAGTGCCCAAGGCACAGACACAACTGCCGCCAACTCTTTTGGGTGAAAAAATCGAGCGTGAGCTCTTGGTCAGCACATTGATTGTAACAATCGAAACTAACTTGAAGATCTAAATATCGGAGGCTCAAGTCTGATAGGACCCAGCATAAAGCCGTAGCAATAAAGCGGGGTGAAAGCCGGATGAGCGCCGATACTAATCAAGTCAACGAGCTCATGAAAGTATGTCCTGGATCTGACTCATGCCCGTTTGATCATCCGCAGAAAGCTGTGTGATATCTTCTCGTGTTGGCGGGAGATGGGGCGAAAGTGTCCGTTATCAAATTTTTTGAACGAGTTATGACTGAATTTGGTGTTTCGGACGTTTGAAAGTTGGCAGATTATCTAGGTGTTTTGCTGTTGCGAGACAGCACCCAAAGCCGAGGTGTTGATCTTTGAATGCATAAATCAGCTTCTACAATTCGCGCCAACACCATTTAGCACTGGGTTAGAAAAGCCTCATCACTCTCTTCGTATGAAAGATGGCTTTAACGTGCAAAAGGGTCGGCACAAAAACGCTACAGGTCCGACACTGTCACAGCTTATTTGGTAAATACCATCTTGCACGTTGCTGGCGCAGGCACTAATGCATGGTCCTGCGCCCCTATAGCTCAGCTGGTAGAGCAACTGATTTGTAATCAGTAGGTCCGCGGTTCGAGTCCGTGTGGGGGCACCATTTCACATTTTGATGTGATTTTCTCAAAAAACTCAAATATTACAGATACTTGCGGAGTTCGATAACCATTTTTTCGGTCGTACGCCAATGGGCTAGCAAAGGCCGTTTTTAGTATGGTTTTGCGCACTTCAAGGGTTCCATTTTCGTAGATGTTCCAAGGGTTTGCGAGGTAAGCTCGCAATAGTTCGATAATTTCGCCCAGTGTGCTCTTTGGTTTGGTGTTTTGTGATAGCTTGTCGGTCAGTAAGATCTTGTCCTCTTCCAGCTTAGCAATCTTGTTTTCCAATGCCGCCATGACCTTTGGATTCGAAGTCTCAACCATGCGCTCAACAAGCGCATCTTGCTGCTTGTCCAACTCTTTGTGCTGTGATCCCGTCTTCTTGTATTTGTAGCCCACAGGTGCGGAGAAGACGGAATAACCATTCATCATCCGCCCCTTCATGCGGTTGGAGGTCTGTTCGGCATTCTTCTCGCGCTGGTGTTGCGCCACGGATGCCAGCATGTGTTCGACAAGACGGGAGTCACTATCTTCGCCAAATTCAATCGATGGGCTTTCAAGGATGCCGCCTGCATCTGACAGAGTTTCACGCAGTTTGATATGCGCCTGAACATTTCGGGCAAAGCGGCTGATATCGTCGATGATGACAACAACGCTGTCTTTGGGATGCAGGCGCAGGAATGCCAGCATCCGATCCATTGCAGGGCGGCGTTCGAACTTACCCGACATGTCATCCTGAAATACCTCCACCACATCATAGTCTTTGTAGGTGGCGTACTCACGGCAACGGTTTTCCTGAGATGCGAGGCCATCGCCTTCGCGCACCTGTTTGGTCCCAGAAACACGGGCATAGATCACCGCTTTGCTTGGTCTTGTTTTTCTTAGTCCTGCCATTGATCCTCCTCCGCACGGGTCTGTGCCAATTCATTGTTCAACAAGGATACCAGATCGGTGGAATCGTCTTCCAACGCTTCCTGATCTTCTCCACAGATTTGCGTGGTGGGTTTTAGATCATAACCGAGATCGACAAACATCACGACAATCGACCACAGGGTTTCAATCAGTTCTTTCTGGTCATCCAGCGGCATATCGCTGTCTTCCAGCATGGCAGCGTAAACCTCCCAGTCAACAGAGAGGCTGGGGCGTGTGGGCGTATTATTTTTATCAGGCGGACAGGTCATGCACGCGCTCCTTTCTTCAAATCGGTTTTTGGAAAATGTTTGCCTCACGTCGCCAATTGTTCGGGACGCACGTGTGGAACAAATATAGAACATATAACCACATTTTCCCGCGACCACGCAAGGAAAATTCACAAATGATCCTATGCGCTTAACCTGTCCCTAGCATGGCAAGGCTGTGGCTATCTCGGGTGTTCGGGGGGGGAATACGGGTGTATGAAACTGCCCACGGATATGACCTCAAAGGTCAGTTAGAATGCGCCGTAAGCTGATCGCAAAGCTCTTGATCCTGAATTCGGTAAGCGAACGGGCTGCGAGAAACTATCTGAGTTGTCGGTGAATTTGCGGTTGCGATGACCAAATTGTTTGCCGCAGCCATTCCCACTCGAGCAGCAAAGAAGCTATACAACTGCTCTTCAGTTGCAGTGCAGCCTTGATCTAGTGCATCTGGTAGTAAATCCGAGCCAGTTCCGACAGGAGCTATAGTGGCCGACAATTTTAAGCCTTCGAGCAAAACAGCTAAATAGCTTCGTTTTGCGATCATGCTTGGGACTTTTTTGGCCATTTCACCGTAAGCGGTGCGCCGGTCACACGGGTGTGACGTAATTCCAAGGCAGCAGTTCGTTGATTTGGGTTTGTTTGTGCCCGCTTACAATGGCTTTCAG
>Ga0206126_10002391_pt1 | contig 20512 bp, 9 predicted proteins | sample Helgoland_Spring_5_FD_148621 | JGI IMG/M metagenome (GOLD analysis project Ga0206126, IMG submission 148621) | Pelagic subsurface seawater microbial communities from Kabeltonne, Helgoland, North Sea - Helgoland_Spring_Bloom_20160412_1 | ecosystem: Environmental > Aquatic > Marine > Epipelagic ...
CCGAAGGAACATATGATCGTGATGATAAATAGAATACTTTTAGCAGCGTTTGCTGTGTTTATATGCTTATGGGGCGTTGGTCGTGCGTTAAATGTAGAGCAACATCCTTATGATAGGTGTATGTTAGAGTTTGTACAGCCTGAGAAACAAATTGAATGTGTATGGAGATTGGGAAATGAAAGACCCTAGAAAACCAAATGATGATGTGATATTATTTACGATAGTTCTTGGAATGTGTGCAATGACACTCTTGATGTGGATGCAGCTGTAATGAGTGGTATGCATTTACTTCCTATTTACTATACAACTACGGTTCATAGCCGCAAGCGAAAAAAATCGCGAAAAATCTCTAAGAGTATGCAAGAGGCTCAGAGAAAGCACGATAAGTTTCTCAAGAGTATGGGAATTGGTACAGAGAAGAAACGGAGCGTAGCGCAGTCTGGTAGCGCATCTGCTTTGGGAGCAGAGGGTCATAGGTTCAAATCCTATCGTTCCGACCAACCTGTTTCTGAGCCGTTTTTTACTGAGAGTATTCACGATAAGGATTGGAGTCCGTGTCCGAAGAAACCAACGCACATAAATACAGGAAATCATGTCATAGGTCAAGCCTATAATAAAGGTAACTATCAAGTATTAAGTTCAAGTGAAGTAAAGGACGATATGACAGGAAAGCGTAGATGAGAAAAGAAGCCCAAGAAAGCCCTGATTTTTGGACGAGAGCTGTGACATGGTATTATGGAATACTTCTTACAGTAATCGTCTTTTGTACAATAGTAGATCATATCTTATAGCGTTCGATACCGAAAGGTACTGGTACTTATATTTTATATAAGTGAGTTCACTCTCTGAGGAGCAATAGACCAGAAGTAGCGTATTTGATTACCCAGACTCCTTATAAATAACTTTGTAAGGAGTCTATTTATATGCCAGCACCAATACATTTTATGGGACTAGACGGATTCGTCTGGTTCGTTGGAGTCGTTGAGGATCGTGTAAACGATCCATCTAAATTAGGTCGTGTTCGTGTACGTTGTCTAGGACATCATACTGAAGACCGAAAACTATTACCCACAGATGCGTTACCTTGGGCTCATGTCATGCACCCTGTTACCGATCCTTCTATGCAAGGTATGGGAAACACTCCTTCTTTTCTTGTTGAGGGAAGCTGGGTTGTAGGTTTCTTTATGGACGCTGACATGAAGCAACAACCTGTCATCATGGGTTCTTTGCCTGGCGTACCAAATAGAGAAGGCACGCCCGAAGTTGGATTTAATGATCCTAATCGTAGAAGTGAAGATGAAAATAGTTTTGATTATTACCATAGTGTTTATCCACAAAGTAGTGCAGGGGCAGACACATCAACTGCTAAATCTGGCCACGACTTAGATGAAAGTGACACAAATCGTCTTGCAAGAAATGACAAAGCATCAATTACTAATGTTGAAAATCTTGATGAGGGGACTCCGATAAACCAACATACAATGCTTACTGACAAAGCAACAGATCAAGCAAACTATGTTTATATTCCAGTAGCTGGTGGTTCTCCTTTTGCACAACCTACTTCTGCGTATGAAGCAGAGTATCCTAAGAACCATGTTTATGAATCAGAGAGTGGGCATATTCGTGAATATGATGACACAAGTAAAAAAGAAAGAATACACGAATATCACAGAACAGGCACATTCTACGAAATAGACGGTGGCGGAAATAGAACTATAAAAATTGTAGGTGATGGATATCACATTGTAGCTGGTTCTGATTATGCATATGTTGGTGGTACTGTAAATCTTACGGTTGAGTCAAACTGTAATACCTATGTTAAAGGTGACTATAACTTACAGGTTGATGGAGACATGGAAGTTTATGTCAAAGGCAATAAGAAAGAAACTATTTTATGTGAAGGTCTTACTACTGGCTCAGTTACACAAATTATTAAAAATGGAACTAAGACAGTTTCTGTAGATGGTGCAGTTTCAGAAATATATGGTAGCACTCTTACAACTTCTGTCAAAGATAAAGTAACTCAAACTTTCGTACAAGGATTACAAACAAATATAACTGGTGCGTATGATTTAGATGTTGGAACAAATCCAAACGATAATACTATTATTGGTAGTATTGCTATTAACACACCAACCTTTGATATTGACTCTATAACATCTATAGCAATGGATAGTGCTAATATTAATCTCAATCAAGGTACAAAAGGTGCTGCTCGTGTTGATGACCCAGCAGACACTGGTGATGCTGGTACTGGTGGCCACTTTGATGTTAACTCTGCTGGTACAGATAAAATAGAGTCTGGTTCTACGACAGTGTTTATTGGTACTACTGCTCCAACGATTACTGAACCAACTCTTTTAGAAGCAACAGACAATTTAACTATAGATGAAGATCCAGTAGCAACTGTAAAAAATGCGTATGGATTTTCTAATCTTGATATTGATAAGACTTACGCAGATGCAATTTTAGAAGGTAGAGATACAGAGACAGCAGCTGGAGTTGACCCAGACATCAATGAAGGTATAGAATACGGAGATGGATATGGCGGTGGAAAATCACCAACTACTGCTCAAGTTGGTGTAATAAAAACTGAGGCTGCAGAAAACCCAGATTTGACTGAGACACAATTAGCTAAAAATTATAGTGGTCAATCTGATTTCAAACCATATACATCAATTAATGGGTATAACACAGAAGATAGATTAACTTTCTTATCTCATACTGACACACGGATTAGTCCAGTTCTAGGTCAAGCTCTTGAAGACCTTGCAAAGGCATATGGTGCTACATTAACAATCACAAGTGCATATCGTTCTCCATCATATAATGCACAAGTCGGTGGTGCAAAGAAAAGTAAACACCAAGAAGGCCTTGCGTGTGATGTCTTAATGAACAATACAACAAAGGCCCAAAGATTAGACTTTATTCAAAAAGCATCTGAAGCAGGAATACAAGGTATTGGAACTTATTTCCCATCTACCTCTGGCGCAAATTTTGTACACTTGGATATTGGTGGAGTTCGTCAATGGGGCCCAACAGGAAGTAGAAGATCACAATATGGTTGGGCAAAATCAACATTTAAGAGTTTAGGATATGCACTTTAATTAAATTAATTCTTATAAATAATAAAAAGGGATAGGAGTCCGTATGATATGGCGATATATGACGCACAACTGAATAATGATTCAGAACGAAATACTAGACAATATACGGATTTAGATTTGTTTTTTGGTAAGCGTTCATCTGACAATGATGTCGGTATAGTTACTGACATTCAAGCTGTCAAACGATCAATACGAAATCTTGTACAACTCAATCATTATGAAAAACCTTTTCACCCAGAAATAGCATCTGGAATTAGAGAAATGTTGTTTGAATTAATGACACCAATTACATCAATGATGATTGCAAGAAAAATAGAAGATGTAATTAATAACTATGAACCAAGAGCAGTATTACAATCCGTTACACCTATTCCAGATTATGATCGTAATGCATATGAAGTTAAAATAGAATTTTATGTTGTGAATACACCAACAGAACTGGTTGATATGTCAGTACTATTAGAGAGATTACGATAATGGCCGTTAATAATAAAAGACTCAGAGTTACTGAACTTGACTTTGATGATATTAAAATAAATTTAAAAACATACCTCAAAGCACAAACACAATTTAAAGATTATGATTTTGAAGGTTCTGGAATGAATATACTTCTTGACACACTTGCGTACAATACTCACTATCTTGCTTACAACGCAAACATGGTTGCAAATGAAATGTTCTTAGATAGTGCATCTCTTAGGTCAAGTGTAGCATCTCATGCTAAAGCTTTAGGATATCAAATTACATCTGCAAGAGCTCCAGTAGCAACAATTAATATTAGTTTGTCTACTACAGATGCATCAAAAACAATGCCCGCAGGCACAGCATTTACTACAACAGTAGATGATGTTACTTATCAATTTGTAACTATTGCAGCTGTTACATCTTCAAATACAGGTAATGCTGTTCCATTTGATAATACAAAAATTTATGAAGGAACATACACAACTACAAAATATATTGTAGATACTTCTGATGTAAATCAGAGATTTATATTAACTGATGCGAGATCAGACACTTCTACACTTACTGTTAAAGTTCAAAATTCAGTTTCCGATACTACCACAACAACTTATACATTGGCTACTGACATAACTCAATTAAATACAGAAAGTAAAGTTTACTTTTTACAAGAAGTTGAAGCTGGTAGATTTGAAGTATATTTTGGAGATGGTGTTATAAGTCAATCATTATCAGATGGTAATATTGTTTCTTTGCAATATGTTATAACAAACAAAACAATGGCAAATGGCTCATTTGCATTTTCTTCGCCTTCAGCTATTGATAATACAACTAGTATTACAGTAACTACAATTTCTGCAGCTGCTGGTGGTGCAGAACCAGAAGGTATGTCTTCTATTAAACTAAAAGCTCCTCTAGATTATGCATCTCAAGGTAGAGCAGTTTCCACAAAAGACTACGAAGTATATGTTAAAAAATTATTTGCAAATACACAAGCAGTTTCTGTTTGGGGCGGAGAAGATGGAAGTTATGATTCAAGTACTGGAGTAAGTTCAACTCCAGAATACGGTAAAGTGTTTATTTCAATTAAGTCTACTACTGGACAATCATTAACTACTGTACAAAAAACAAATTTAGTAGCCGCACTAGCACCATATAAAGTTTCATCTGTTACTCCTGTTATCGTTGATGCAGAAACTACTTTTCTTATTTTAGGGATTACTTTTCAATATGATTCCTCATCAACAACTTTAACCGCAACAGATTTGTCATCTAAAGTAAACACAACTATTACTGATTATAATACTAATAATTTACAATCGTTTAATAAACCATTTAGACATTCTGAATTATTAGGACTAATTGATAACTCAGATAGTTCAATAATGAATAACACAACTACAGTTACAATGGCACAATATTATACACCAACACTTGGAACATCTGCTTCTAAAATTTTTAATTTTGCAAATCCTTTTTATTATCCACACTCTGGTCATAATGAAGCTGCTGGTGGAATTGTTGCTTCCACAGGATTTTACTTGGATGATGGAACAACAGAATATTTTATTGATGACGATGGTGTTGGTAATCTTAGAATTTATAGTTTGTCAGGCCTAACAAGAATTTATTTAAACAGTTTAGCTGGTACGGTAGATTATACAAATGGAACAATTACTCTTGGTTCTGTTAATATAACAGGAATTTCTCCTGTAGACGGAACGCTATCTACTAGAATCCGTGTAACTGTTATACCAAGTTCGTATGATGTAGTTCCTGTAAGAAATCAAATAATAGAATTAGATTTAGTTAATACAAGTATTAGTGGTTCTGTTGATGCCGCATCAACTACAGGATTAGGATATACAACAACTCAAACTGGTTCAACTTCTACTACTACAGTTTCAACAACATCATCTACACCTAGTTCATCGGCTTATTGATAAATGTCAGAAAAAATAACAAAATTTACAAATAAAGTTTCTCCTCTTATTGAGGGGCAAGTACCTGATTTTGTACAATCAGATCATCCAATATTTGTTGATTTTGTAAAAGACTATTTCAAATTTTTAGAAGCTGGTAGACTCACTCTCACTAATGTAATGAATTATGTTTCGCAAGAAACTAACACAGTTAACTATATTTTAAATGAAGACGGTGATAGAATTGTAACTGAAATTGGTGAAGGTACTACTGGTCTATTTGTTGTAGGAGAAATTGTAACTGGCGGAACTTCTAAAGCAACTGCAACAGTCCTTGTTGATGATTCTAGAAATGCATACTTATATGTTAGTGGACAACAAAGATTTGAAACTGGAGAAACCATTACTGGTGGTACGTCTAATTCTACTGGTACAATTGATGAGTATCGTGGAAACCCAATTCAAAACATTCAACAGATGTTGGAATATGCAAATGTAGATAATACATTATATGATTTCTTAGATCAAATGAGAGATCAGTTTATGGTTTCTATACCAGACAATCTGGTATCAAGTCTTGATAAACGTAGACTTATAAAAAATATTAAAGACCTCTATGCAGCTAAAGGTACATCTGAAGGTCATAAACTTTTCATGCGTATGTTACTTGGTGAAAATGCTGAAGTATTTTATCCAACTGAACATATGTTACGACCTTCTGCTGGTAAGTGGGAAAATAAAACAATCATAAGAGTTGTAGCTAATTCTGGTGTTGAAGGTGAAGAAGTTGTTAATCAACTACTTACAGGAGGTACTTCTGGTGCAACAGCAATTGTTGTAAGTTCAGTTGTTTCTCAACAAACAAGTACTGTTGGTAGTGAAACTTTTAATGATGCTGTTACTGAACTTGAAATTGCAAATATAGACGGCACATTTACAGATGGTGAAACTCTTACTGCACTTTCCACAACAAGAGATGTTAATGTTAACTTTACTCTTTTTGGAATTGTTGCTTCAGCTTCAGTTGTAAATGATGGTATTCTTTATAGTAATAACGAAGAACTTGAAATGGAAGCAATTGGTAATAACTTTGCTGAAATACTTGTTGATGGAATTAAAACTGGTAGTGTTAGTGAAGTAATTGTTGATGATGTTGGTTCGGGATATGAAGCTGGTGATGTTCTTACATTTACTGCAGCCTCAGCTGATACAGATGTAGAAACAGCAACTGGTTTTGTAAGTGTTATTGGTGGAGGTATTCAGTTAGAAAGTGGAACGCTAGATGACTCCACTATTACAGATGATATTCTTATACTAGAAGATGATGGACAAACAAGTTTAGTTTCTTTTGACTTTCAATTAGAAACTACTTTAACTGATTATTTTCAAGGGGACGCAGATACCACAGCCTTTACTCTTGTAAATACAAATGCAGACAATGACACTCTTACTGTTTATGTAGACAATGTACTTACACCAGCAGTTAATGTATTAACGAATGGAAATATTTGGTCTGCCTCGGGAACAACACTTACTTTTGTAGAAGCTCCAAGTAAAAATGCATATATTGTTGTACAGGCTGGTATTGATCATATACTTTTAGATAGAACAGATACAGTAGGTGGTGTTACTGGTTCTGGAACTACAGCTGTCGGCGGTTCTGATTCTGGTTACAGAATAAAGAGTGATACTGTTACAGAAGAATTAGATACATATACTACTGATTCAGATCAAATTGTTTTAGAGTATGATACTCTTACAACCTCACAGGCATCTTCAATAAGAAAAGTTTATATGTCTCGTATTGGTTCTGGTTATTCTACTCTACCAACTGTTGGTGTTACAACCACTGGCGGTTCTTCTGCAAAACTTTTAGCAACAACTACAGATATTGGTGCCGTAAATAATCTTAAAGTAAACAATACTGGATTTAGATACAAGAGTGCAAATCCACCAGACGCAACTATGCGAGCTCACTTTATTGTTAAAGATGTATCAGGAACATTTGCTGCTGCAAATACTTTAACCACACATACTGGTACTGTTAAGTCTTGGGACGCTACAAAGAATGTTCTTGAAACAACTTTTGAGGATGTAATTAGGCTTACACAAGAACAAGATGGCACTTTCAATGAGGGTATTCAACTTGAAAGTGGCACAGAAATACTTGACCCTCAAGGTGTTCTTTTAGAAGACGAACAAGACTTTGATGTTGATGGAGATAGCATTATATTAGATGCTTCTGGTACTTTTACTCCTTCACCCAAAACAGATAATTTTATAGTTAGAAAAGTTTCAAATGATGCTGGTACTCAAAATTATTTTTCATTAAATGGTGGTCAAAATCCAATCTTAACTTTGTATGAGGGTAATACATACTTCTTTGATTTATCTCATAGTTCTTTGTACAATGATGCTACAACAGCAAATCATCAATTAAAATTTTCTGAAACTTCTGGTGGCACTCATGGCGGTGGAACTGCATATACTACTGGGGTTACAACATCTGCAGCCTCAATTGCAATTGGTACATCTGGAGCATATATTCAGATTGTAGTACCAAGTGGTTCACCTACTCTTTATTATTATTGTGTAAATCATTCTGGTATGGGAAACATCGCATACACTCCTTCATACCCAACAACAATTTTAGATGTTGGAAGTAATCTAGTTTTAAATGGAACTGATAGATTTGATTTTAATTTTTTATTAGAAGACGCAAGTCAAGATGCAACTGGGTTTACAGATAAATTACAATTAGAAGATAATGACTCTGGTGGAGCCAAAAGTTTCTTAATAGATGAAGAGGCACTACCAGATGAACTAGCTCAAAATATTGCTAATTTAAATTCTGAAGGAAAAATTCTACTTGATAGATTCCGTGAGAATGAAAGCGTTGGTTCAGAATTTATTATATTAGATGGAACAGATGCATCAGGTTCAGATGCTGGTTCACGACTTGCAAACGAAGATTTTGGTAACACTCTTATTCTAGACGGTACAGATGCATCAAGTTCAGATGCAAGAGATGGTTTCTTATTAGATGATGAAACTGGTGCTGGTAATGTTGTTCTAAATGGTTCTGATAGTGATTCGGCTGATGCTGGAGATGATATTATAAACGAAAGTGGAATTGACTTCAGTAATCGCAATGTCACTATAACAGATTCTGGTGGAGCATCTGCAACAATTGTTACATCAAATATTGGTACTGTATCAACTAATGTGGGCACAGCATCAACTGATGTCGGTAAGTATCGTGGTATTAATAATATCATTGGTGAAGATTTAATTCGTATTCAAGACTCGTATTATTATCAAGACTATTCTTATGAAATACAAATTGGTCAATCACTATCTACATATATTGATGATCTCAAGAAAGCAGTTCACCCAGCTGGTTTCCAACCTTTTGGTAAGGTTACTATTGCAACACTTGTTTCTGCCGCAGTTACAAATACTGCAGCTGGAGTATCTGGTTACGAAGGTGATACAAAAACATTCTCACCAATACTTGGTTCTGTTCTTGAAACAATCTTTAGTCAAGTTCTAAAAAGTAGATTACAAGTTCCATCAACGACAACCCATGATGGTCAAGTTCCATTAGGAAGTCGTGATGATAGAATTGTTCAAGAGAATGGCGTTCTGCCTGGCGAAAATCTTGTTCTTGATGCAAGTGCTGCATCAACAGATGTTGGGGATAATATACTATTAGAAGATGGTGATGGAGTAGACTTAGAAATTGGTTTGACAACTCATGGCGACTCTTTCTTATATGAAGAAAGTGGAACAACTGCAACTGATGATGAAACTAGAGCCACAGGTGATGGTGGTGGTCGAATTATGTCAGAGACTTCTCATGCACCTTCTGGTAATTCAGACAGATCACTTGTGACTGAAAAAGTTGTAAAAATTGATTCTAAACCAGACGCACTTAACCCTAGAAATATTCTTCTTTATCTTGCAGAGACTCCTTTTGGAACAACCAATGGAACTTGTGGTATAACTCTAGAAAGTGGTTCTGGTAATTTAACTGATAGCTTAGTATTAGATGGAACACTACCATTCGATGAAGGTAATGCGTTCCTTGAACTAGAACGAGATTCAGAAATTGATAATATTATATTAGACGGTACTGATGCATTAGGAAGTAATGCTGGTGAAGGACTTATACTTGAGACAGGTTTCTTCTTAAAGATAGAAGACCCATCTCTTGGAAAAGCAGGGGAAACATTTAATATCTTAGCTGAAGATTTCTTTGGAGATCAAGCTAAAATGCAACTTGAAGCAGACCTATGGTCATTCCCAATAGGTTATGTGGTAAATGAAAATGATAGATTCTTGTTTGATTCAAATCATAATGATGAAACTATTCCATTGTCAGATATATCAAGTTTCTCATTTGAAGATATTCGTAGGAGAGAAAGAATTTCTCTTAGTGGTTCTAATGACATTGAAACTCATTGGGGTGGAACTACAGATGAAGATGATATCGTATTAGAAAATTTTGGTCAACTACTTCTTGATCAAACTGATTCAAGTGGAACAGATGCTGGATTTAAAGTAGCTCAAGAAACAACAAAAAGAAATTATTTCACATTAGAACTTTCTGGTAATTTAATTGTGGAAGATATTTCTACTACTTCTCATTCATCAAAAATGATAATTGAGGGAACTACTAATGATAATATAATATTTGAAGATCCACTTCAAACTATTATTTCTCCAAATATTCAATTAGAACTTGATATTGAAGAAGGTGAAATTATTTTAAATGGTACAGATAGCTTAGGCAGTAATGCTGGAGATAATATTATACTAGAAGATTTCCATAGAGTTGAACCAAATGATGCAGTCGTATTTGAAGACCATAGTGTAATTGCTTCAGAGGGTCACATTCCTGTAGCTAACTATACACTAAATAGTACTAATGTAATTACAAAAGGTCATGTGCGGTCTTCAGAAATAAGTGTGAGAGATACTGGAGACATAGCATTAGAAGACGCAACAGATGATACTCATGGGTATCTAGTCATAAACAGCACTAGTGGTTCTTCCACAAATGCTGGAGAAAATATAGATTTAGAGGGTGCAACTGGTATAACTTACTAATACTATTTGTATAAATAAAAGTAAAGGTGTAACAACAATGTCGGCAATTATTACAGAGAAATTTAGACAACATAATGCTAATCAGTTTTATGAGTCTTTTACCGAAGCTTCAGCTTCAACGTATTACTTATTCTTAGGTAAATCTACAGCATTTACCTCTTCAACAACAGGGGGTAGTGACAATTCACCACCCACTCCAGCAGACAGTCCAAAGGACGAATACTTTGCTTGGGACTCGATGTTAGGTGCAAAAATTATTTCATCTGATGATGTTGTATATGCTATTCCTCGTAGAAACTGGGCAAATAGTACAGTTTATGATATGTATCGACATGATTACTCTGCCTCAAATACCTCTACTTCTGGGTCTTCAAACCTTTATGACTCAACATTTTACTTTTTGACTTCAGATTATAGAGTATATAAAGTTCTAGATAATAATGATGGTGCAGCTTATTCTGGTTCAGAACCGACATCTGAATCAAATGATCCATTTGCAATTGGTGGTTACGTTATAAAGTATATGTACACAATTTCAACTTCTAATTTTGCAAAATATGGTACTACTGACTTTATTCCTGTAACAACAGACAGTACAGTTTCTGCAGCTGCAACAGCTGGTAAAATAGAATCTTTAGTCGTAACAGGTGGTTCTGGATATACAGATGGAACATACTATGCAGCAGTATATGGAGATGGTACAAGTCAAGGTACATCTTCTGGTGCAATTGTAAGAATTACAATAACATCTGGTTCAATCGTTTCTTTTGGACTAACTGCTGGAACAGATACAACTATTCATGCTGGTGGTGCTGCATATACATTTGGTTATGTAAATCTTGGATCGGGATATACATTCTCTGACACTAGTTTGTCATCTGCATCTTCTATTGGTAGTGGTACTGGTGGAGCAATTACACCAATTATATCTCCTCACGATGGCCATGGTAACAGTGCAATAACAGAACTTGGTGGGCATTATGTTATGTCTGCTATAACTCTTACTCAAGCAGAAGGAGATGATTTCTCAACTGCAAATGATTTCAGATCAGTAGGTTTAGTTGTTGACCCAACTAATTTTGGAACTTCAACTGTTGCAACTGCAACAACACGAAGACAAACTTATGTGGTTAAAGTTGGTTCTGTAAGTGGTACATTTGAACAAGATGAAGTAATTACTCAAGCAACAACTGGAGCAGTAGGTAAAGTTGTTGAATATGACAGTACATTATCTTTACTTTATTATCAACAAGAAAATTATAAAGGATTTGGTACAGATTCCACTACTGGTGGATATGTTGCTTTTAGTACAACTGCAACTATTACTGGTGGAACATCTGGAGCAACTGGAACACCATCCTCTACTACAGAAACAGTAACACTTGCAAATAGCAATACACTTACGCTTACATCTGGATATGCTAATCCAGAATTAGCAGCAGATAGTGGTGATATAATTTATCTAGAAAACAGGAAACCTATTCAACGTGCTTCTGATCAGACAGAAGACATCAAAATTATAATTGAGTTTTAAACATGGCGCAACTTACAAACCTAAACGTATCACCATATTATGATGATTTTAATTCGGATGACAATTTTCATAAAGTTTTATTTCGTCCTGGCTTTGCAATTCAAGCTAGAGAGTTAACAACTTTACAGTCTATACTTCAAAATCAAATTGAAAAACATGGCGAACATATTTTTAAGGAAGGTACAGTTGTAATTCCTGGCCAAGTATCTTATTCTGATGCTTATTATTCTGTTGCTCTTGCAGATAGTTTTGGTGGGGAATCAATAAATCCTGCTCAATTTTTTAATGCAACAACTCCAGTAATCATTACAGGTGCTACCTCTGGTGTAAAGGCACAAGTTATAAACTATGCAGAAGGAACTGCAACCACACAACCATATTTGTATGTACAATATATTCAAACAGGCGATGACTTAGCAACAACTGTTTTTGCAGATAGTGAGAATATAACTGCTGATGTTTCTATTACACATACTACAACATATACAGCTGGAACAGCATCTATAACAACATTTTCTTCAAATGCATCTAATAGAGGCTCTGCTGTTACTGTTGAAGAAGGTGTATATTTTGTTCGGGGTAATTTTGTCAAGTGTGCTAAACAAACAGTAATTTTGAGTAACACTTCTACAAATGTTACTGCAAGAGTTGGTTTTCTTATTACGGAATCCTTAATAACACCCGAAGTAGATATAACACTTACTGACAATGCAACTGGTTCTAGTAACTATGCTGCAAAAGGTGCTCATAGATTAAAAATTCTTTTAACTCTTTCACAATTAACTGTTGACTCTGTTTCAGATCAATCTTTTATTGAATTGGTACGAACAAACTCAGGTAGAGTAACACAACTTGCAAGAGGCACAGATTATTCTGTTTTGGGAGATGCTCTTGCTCAAAGAACATTTGATGAGTCTGGTGATTATACTGTAAGACCTTTTCAATTTGAAGTAAAAGAATCTATAGACAATGATTATCTTGGACAAACAAATAAAGGTGTATACGCATCAACATCTACAACTGATGATGGTGCCGCAGCATCTGAATCCTTATTAACTTTGAGAGTTTCGCCAGGCAAAGCATATGTTAAGGGTTATGAAGTTGAAAAGATTTCTAATACAAGATTAGATATCAATAAGGCAAGATCGTTTAATACAGTAAATGCTGGTATTACTACATTTGAGGTAGGTAATTTTTTAAACATAACAAATGTATATGGTACACCAGACATTGGAAACATTACTGGTGAAACAACTCCATATAAAGAAATAGGTTTATTTACAGACTTTACTGCAACAAGAGGTAGTTCCTCTGGATATCAAATTGGTGTTGCAAGAGCCAGAAGTATGGAATATAAATCTGGTACTGTAGGAAACACTGATGCAATTTTTAAACTGTTTCTTTTTGATGTACGGATGTTCACGTTCCTTACACTGAGTGGTATTGCTAGTCAGGCAATTCATGCAAACTTTACAAGTGGAGTAAAAATAACTGGTCTTACTTCTGGTGCAACTGGGTTTACACATTCAGTAACAGCAGACACTGAGTATAATACTAGAATTACTCTAACAAATGTTGTTGGTTCTTTTACTGCTGGAGAAAAACTTTCAGCATCTGACTCATCAGACACAGAAATTGAAAATTCAGCAAATACAGATTTAACAGTTGCAGCATCAACTAACCCAACTCGTAATGCTATTGTTACCCATGAGATGAGAGAAGTTCGATCATTGTTTATGGACGACAATGATTCTGGTGAAGATTTTACAGCTGATTGTATTCTTGCATTAGTAGATGAAGAAGGTAATATGCTTCTTGATGGTACTGATGCTAACTCTATTGATGAAAATAACAACATTATTGAACCTGACGGTTCAACTAAAGTAATTCTTGAAGCACAAAGAGAAACAAGATTAATTGACTCAGAAAAAAATATTGCTGTGTTTAGATTGCCAAGACGACCAGTAAAAACTTTATTGACAGATACCAATAATGGTGCAAGTGATACTCAATTTACAGTTCGTAGACAGTTTATTGGCACAACAAATACTTCTGGTGCGGTATCATTTACTGCTCGTAGTAATGAAACTTTTGCAGCCTTTTCTAGTGGTGATTATACTATGTCAGTTCTTACTGCTGGTGGTGGAACTGCAACTCAAGGTCAAATTATACTACTAACTGATGGTAAAATTGTTGGTGAGGGAACTGGAAGTATTACTATAACAGATTCTACACTTTTAGGTTCTGGTGCAAAAGTTAAATTGCTTGCAACACTTACAAGAACAAGTGTACAAATCAAAACTAAAACAACTGTTCTTTCTAAACAACTTAAAGTTTTATCAGCAGATGCAGATGGAGCATATGGTATAAGGGCAACTGATAGAGATATTTCTCTTGGTCGTGCAGATGTATATAAAATACAATCTGTGTTTGACTCAAGAGATACTTCTGCTGATGCATCTGCACCAGAGCTAACTCTTACAAGTGTTTCTGGAACTTTTGTTAGAGGCGAAAAAATTACAGGATCATCTAGTGGTGCTATAGGAAGAACTATTGACACTTCTACTCCAATGTCATATACATTGAGAGATGGTATTACTGCACAAGATTTTACAACTGCTGATACTATTACTGGAGAATCTTCTGGTGCAACTGCAACAGTATCTGCGGTGACAGAAGGAAGTGCTAATATTACTTCACGTTTTCTTCTTGACACAGGAATGAGAGATAACTATTATGACATCGCAAGAATTGTTAGAAAACAAGGAGAGCCTGCTCCTTTAGGTAGGCTACTTGTAGTTTATGATTATTTATCACATGGTGCTGGAGATGCATTTACTGTAGATTCATATTCTGCTGTCAATGGTCAAATGGAATATGATAATATTCCAACATACTCTGGTACAAGAGTTGACCCTGATTCACAAGAACCTACTGGTATATTTGAGTTAAGAAATTGTTTTGATTTTAGACCAACAGCCGAAGATATTACAGGAGCATCTTCAAATACTTCAACGCTTGATCAAATAACTGCAAACTCATTTAACTTTGAGGCCAGACAATTTGATGGCACTGGTGCTGTTGTTGTTGATATGCCAAAACCAGCTTCAAATTTGCAAGCAGACTTTGAATTTTACTTACCAAAGAAAGCTTCTCTATTTTTAACCTCTGAAGGAGAGTTTAAACTTATTGAAGGTATATCTGGTGAATTTCCTACAGAACCTAGAGATGTAGATAATTCTATGAAACTTGCATCTATAGATATTCCAGCATTTACTTTTAGTCCTAAAGACGTTAACGTAGATAGAATAAAAACTCAAAGATTTACAATGAAAGATATTGGTAGACTTAAAAATCGTCTTGAAAGAGTAGAGTCACTTACTGCACTTTCTCTCTTAGAACGAGATGCAGAGTCTTTTGAAATTCAAGATGCAAATGGACTTAATCGTTTTAAGTCTGGTTTTGTTGTAGACAACTTTGCTGGACATAGAGTTGGAGATATTGCAAATGCAGATTATGAAATTGCTGTTGATCCACAAGCAAATGAACTAAGACCAAAATGTGTTATGCGATTAACTGACTTGACTGAAACTGTAACTACAGATACAGCAAGAACAGCATCTGGTTATCAAAAAACTGGTGATTTACTTACTTTACCTTACACTCATGCAACAGTAGTTGATCAACCATATGCAACTAGAACTGAAAACGTGCAACCATACGTTGTTTCACAGTGGGTGGGACAAATGACTCTATCTCCAGCAACAGACAACTGGTTTGAAACCGAGATTGCTCCAGATTTAATTATTAATGTGGATAATTATACTTCTGTTGTAGCTGCAAATTCTAACGCACTTGGAACACTATGGAACTCATGGGAAACTCAATGGAGTGGTGTTGCTGAAGTAGTAGGTCGAAGTCGCAGTAGAAGGATTGTTGGAACAGGACGATTTGGAGGCCAAATTATTGAAAGAACTGTTCGTACTGAACGAGGCGAACGAACTAGAACAGGTGTTAGAACTGAAGTAATGGAGAGTGTTACTGAAGAGTCTCAAGGTACTAGAATTATTTCTCAAGTAGCAGTTCCATTTATTCGTCCAAGAACAATTACAATTATTGGTGTAGGATTCTTGCCCAATACAAGAGTATATCCATTTTTTGATGGTGTAGATGTTTCATCATTTGTAACTCCTTCTTCATTAAGCTTTACTACAGATACTTCTCTTATCGCTGGTGGAGTTTTAAAAACAACTGCAGCTGGTAAAATAGAATGTACTTTTGCCATTCCAGATCACAAGTCAGTAGCTGGAGCTCCGAAGTTCCAAACTGGTGAAATTGAATTTAGAATGACTTCAAGTGCAACTGATCAAAGGGCTGGAAGAGCAGGAGAAACTTCAGATCCATCAACTGCTGGTACAGCACAATATACTGCAGCTGGTATTCTTAATACTGAACAAGAAACTATTATTTCAACAAGAGTTGGTACAGTGGTTCAGACAAGTGTATCACAATCAGATGCAGTTAGTCGTGATTCAACTGAATCCGAAGTGGTTGGTACTTTCTGGAATGACCCATTGGCACAAACCTTTGTGTCTGAAGACGCAAACGGTTCTTTCTTAACAAAGGTTGATTTATTCTTTGCAAAGAAAGATAAAAATTTACCAGTATGGGTTGAGATAAGAAATGTTGTAAATGGATATCCAGGCGAAAAGATTCTTCCTTTCGGAGTAAAACTTTTAGAACCTGTTGATATTAATATTAATGACACTACAGGAACAACTGCAACAACATTTAATTTTGACTCACCTATTTTTATCAAACCTTCTACGGAGTATTGTGTTGTAGTGAGAACAAATTCATTAAACTATCTTGTATGGATAGCACAAATGAATGAATTAGATGTTGCTGGAACAAACAGAGTTGTTTCTAAACAACCAACTTTGGGTGTATTGTTTAAATCACAAAACAATAAAACATGGAACGCAATACAGTCTCAAGATTTAAAACTTCATTTGTATAAAGCTAAGTTTTCAACTGCAACTGGTACAGTTCAACTTGATAATAAAGCATCTGGAATGGGATCTTCAAAAACATTTCCAGACGATAGTACTGATGGTTTAGGAACTATCTATGGAGAAAATCTAGCTGCAAATGCTTTAAGACTTACAAACAGCTCTACAACTATGGAAGTAGTTTTACGAGATCATGGAATGTATGACACTTCAAATAATGTTGAAATTAGAGGTGCTTCATCAGGTATAACTACAACTCTAAATGGTGCAATAACTGCTAGTGCAACATCATTGACATTAACTTCTGCAACAAATTTTGCTGCAAGTAGTTTATCATCTAGGTTATATCTAAAAATAGGTAATGAAATTTTATTTGGTACATTGTCTGGTACTGGTGTGTCAAGTCTTACAAGAGGTGACGATAGCACTACTGCTGTGGCTCATGCTGATGGTGCAACAGTAGAGTTTTATCAATTATTTAAAACTCCTCTTACAGAAATAAATAAGGTGCATACTGCAATTGCTAATATTGAAATGGATAAATTTACTGTTTCACTTACAACTGCACCAACAGTTAGTGGTAGTTCAACTGTAGTTTCTGTTGGTGGAAATGATATGTATGCGACAAGAAACTTCAGATATGAAACACTTAAAACAGCTGTTGCAACTTTAGAATTACCAAACACAACAATAGATGCTGCAATTAAAACTGTATCGGGTACAAGTCCAAATGGTTCGGAAACTTCTTTTGTACTAGACACTGCTAAAACTTCCATTCCAATTGGAGAAAACTTTGATTTTGATACAACTAGAATTGTGTGTTCTGAGAAAAATGAAGAAAATGAATTATCTAGTGCAAAATCGTTACAAACATTTTGGACATTAAAAACAACAGATGAAAATGTTTCTCCTGTTATTGATACAGATAGATTATCTATAATAAATATTGCTAACAGATTTAACAATGTTACTTCATCATCAAATGTTTTTCCAACAACAGATTATAATGCGTCAACTGCTCCAGACGGTGATCAAAATACTGCGATTTATATAACTAAAAGAGTTGCTCTTGAAAATCCAGCAACTTCTATTAGAGTTTTCTTTGCTGGACATCGTAGAAATTCTGCATCTATCAAAGTTTTATTTAAAACCTTGAGTAATGAAGATGCTTCTGATTTTGATGATCTTGGCTATACTTTCTTTAACACTACTGGAACTACAGATGTCACAACTCCTGTTTCTTTAGATACTGATGATTTTCGTGAGTATATTTATACGGCTGGTGTGACTGATGATGGTATCGGTGTACCTCTACCAGAATTTAATACCTTTGCAATTAAAATTGTGATGCAAGGAACAAATGCTGCTGAACCTCCTCGTATACGAGATTTACGAATAATAGCGTTGGCGACATAACATGACAGAGTATTTGAAAGTTGAAGGAAAACAAGATTTAGTTAGGGACGTAAATTCTGGTGCAATTATTAATAGAAACCGAAGTGCATTTGAGTTGGCAAAAAAAAGAGCCGCAGAAGCACAAAAACAAAGAGATGAGATTCGTGGAGCTACAAGAGAGATAAATACTCTTAAATGTGAAATGCACGAAATCAAGGATATGTTAAAAACTTTATTGGATAGAAACTAATGGCAATTACAGCAGCAAAAATAGCAACTAACAATACTCTAGAACAATTTAGACAAGAGTTTAACAACCTTCAGACTGATGTTGATGGTCTAGAATCAGGTACACTTACGTTCTCTGCCATTTCTTCTACCACAACAAATTCTACAACTTTAAATGTTTTAGAAGATGGTAGTATTATTTTTGAAGGTGCTACTGATGATGCACATGAAACCACACTTACAGTAACAGACCCAACCGCAGATCGTACTATCACGTTTCCTAATGAAAGTGGTAACGTACATACTTCTGGTGGAGACACTACTCACACCAATATTATTATCGCAGATGCTGGTACTATTGGTTCAGCTTCAGATACAAATGCAATTGGTATTTCTTCTGGTGGTGTAGTTTCTGTTACTGCGACAACTGCTAACACAAGTGCAACTGATGGTGCTTTGACGGTTGCTGGTGGTCTTGGTGTTGCAGCCGATGCGTCTATAGGTGATGACCTTAGACTTCTTTCTGATAGTGCAGTTTTATCTTTTGGTGCAGACTCAGATACAACTCTTACACACACAGATGGAAGTGGTCTAACACTTAACTCAACAAACAAATTAATGTTCAATGATGCATCTCAGTTTATTCAAGGTGCAAGTGCAACAGTTCTAGATATTGCTGCTACAGATGAGATTGAACTTACTGCTACTTTGATTGATGTAGTTGGTAATCTCGCTGGCTCTGGCACAGGAACTTTTGCTGGTATTTTAAAAACAGATGATACTACTGAAGCAACATCTACTACTGATGGTTCATTACAAACGGACGGTGGTTTGTCTGTAGCTAAAGATATTGTTGCTGGTGACGATATCAAACTTCTATCAGATAGTGCAGTAATTCATTTTGGTGCAGACAGTGATATTACATTAACACACGCAGCCGATACATCATTGACTACAAACGGTGTAATGATTGCAACAACTTTTGAACCTAGTGCTGATACAGCAGCTGGTGATAATGCTGCTATCGGATACACTAGTGCCGAAGGTCTTATTTTAACTGGTCAAGGTTCAACAAATGATGTAACAATTAAAAATGATGCAGACGCAATAGTTATGCAAATAGCAACTGGTGGTACTGCAACTGAATTTATTGGTAACGTAACTGTTGGTGGTGATTTAGATGTTACTGGTAGTTTTGATATGAGTGATGCAGATATTACTAATATTGGCAGCATTTCTCTTGACTCTATTACTGGTGATGCAGATGCAAATACAAGCATAACTTTCTCTGGTTCAGATGTTATTACAATAGCAACTGGTGGTTCAACTGCTGCAACATTTAATGCTTCTCAAGCACTTACTCTTAGTGGTAATATGATTATTCCAGATGCTGGAACTATTGGTTCTGCATCTGATACAAATGCAATCAGCATTTCCTCTGGTGGTGTCGTAAATATTTCTGCAACAACAGCGAACACAAGTGCATCAGATGGTGCATTAACAGTTGGTGGCGGTCTTGGTGTTGCAGCTGACGCATCAATTGGTGATGATCTAAGACTTATTTCTGATGCAGCTGTTCTTTCATTTGGTGCAAACTCAGAAGTTACAATGACTCACGTTCATAACTCAGGTATTACCCTTACCAATACTGTTAATGGTACAGATGATTCACCAATTGTTTTCCAACTAAAATCTGAAGAAGACGCAATTGTTGCTGATGATGTTATCGCTTCTATTGAG
>Ga0206126_10002392_pt1 | contig 20509 bp, 16 predicted proteins | sample Helgoland_Spring_5_FD_148621 | JGI IMG/M metagenome (GOLD analysis project Ga0206126, IMG submission 148621) | Pelagic subsurface seawater microbial communities from Kabeltonne, Helgoland, North Sea - Helgoland_Spring_Bloom_20160412_1 | ecosystem: Environmental > Aquatic > Marine > Epipelagic ...
TGTGCCCGGTGCGGTCATTATGTCGGGTCACCGCTTTTTCAAGATTAAAAAACGGTCTCGGATCACGGGTATCAACCGGTGCATCACTGCCTGCGGTTGGCTTGCCGCCGGCGGCCAGAATAGAGGCAACCGGATAGCTGTTTAGGTAGGCATAACCGGTAGGATTAAATAGATCATCCTCAGACATTATCGGATCGATAAACGGTGACACAGTCATCAGATAGTCGATGTCGGGTTCGATCCAGGCATAGGTAAAGGCAGGAAATACCGCTAAGGAAGCAAAGCGCTCTATATCATCTGGATGTACCAACTGGGCATGAGCAATGGCTACTGTTGCCGGTGAATCTGGGCTGGCGATCTGAGCAGCCTCAAAAGCATCCAGTGCAACACGGACCGCACGATCACCAACGGCATGGCTATGGACATTAATGCCGGCGGCATAGAGGGCCAATGTGTAGTTATGGATAAAGGACTGATCCTTTTCTAAAATGCCCTTGCTCTTTACGCACTGTGCGACGAGGACTTTGGTTTGCGGGGTTACACAGACTGCAGAATCTGGATCTACATAGCCTGTGACTGATACGCGCCCAGTGGCGGCATCGGTCGCAAACTGTGGCTGCAGATAGTCGCTCAGTACGGCGGCATTGGGCAGAGTAGGCGGAATGGAATAGGGGTCACCTTCGACAACCCCGTCGACAAAAATCTTCGCGGTATCAATTTTAAGATTCTCAATATCGCGATATTTTTTCTGCACCGCCTGTAGGTCAGCTACCAGCTTATCGACATCAATCTCTCGATCCGCTTGGGGCCGGTAGTCTTCGAACTCAGCAAAAAATGCAGCAGTCATGCGCCAGGTGAGGGGTGACTGTTGGGCCATTGCAGCAAAGCTGTCGATTTCTTTTGTCGTTAGTGCCGCATCCAATACCGAGGTAATGCCCAGAGAGGCCAGTCGCTGCCCAATTCTCTGGTACAGACTGAGATCGATTTCGGGATAGCCCCAAAGATTGGGTACATTAACCAGCTTGCGGGCGTCTTCGTTAAGTCCACCGCTGGGTTCACCACTGGCATCTGTGGCAACCAGCTCTCTGTACTTGGAAAATTGATTGGCCAATGTGGTGGCGCTTAAACCAATTTTCTCGCCATTTTTATCGGCGGCCAGACTCAGGGCATAACTATTGGCCGCACCATGGTGGCCATCATTGCCTAACAAAACGATGGGATGTTCGGTTGAAACCGCATCCAGTGCTGCACGCAATGTGGGCAGCTTTTGTGAGGGTTCGTTGCCCCAGGTGAACGACCATTGATTGACCAGTAACCATTCTCCAGGAGGTATATCAGCGGTACATTTTTTTAGGCGGGGGACTAATTCTTCAAGGGAAAAAGGTAGGCTGGCCAGATCACAGCTGTCGGTCGCAACAATGCCGGGCAGGTGGACATGCACGTCGTGGAGCCCCGGAATAATCATCTTGCCCTGCAACTCGATTATTTCTGTGTCTGGGCCGGTAAATTCTTCGGCAGACTCATCGCTGCCAATATAAACAACCCTGTCATCGCGAATCCCAATGGCCGAGGCGACGGACTGAGCGGCATCGGCGGTATAGATAACACCGCCTTTAAAGAGCGTATCGGCGGGTGGAGGCTGCTGTTCAGAGCAGCCAGCGAGGACGAGGATTAAAAGCACAATTAGAGCATTCATCTGGGCAACCGCATTGTTGTTTAATAGGGTGTTGATACTACTCTACTATTGCGCTGTGGAGTATTTCGCCAAGTACCCTCTAGGGGTAGCTGATTTACGCTATGACTTTTTATTACGTCGCAAAATGAGATACTGTGGCCTAGAAACTAGCGAAAGAAGATAGCAAATGGCTCAACCTCAAACACTGGATCAATTTTTACAAGACAACCCGGATATCGAGATATTCGAAGTGATCTTGCATGACCTCAACGGTATCCATCGCGGTAAATGGCTGCCAAGGGAACAGATAGCCAAGGTGTTTAATGGCGGTTATAAAATGCCACAGAATACCTGTTCCCTCGATGCTTGGGGCCGTGACCTTGAAGAGTTGGTGCAAGAGAGCGGCGATGCCGATGGTGTTTGCACTGCAGATCCTGAAACGTTGGCGCGGGTGCCCTGGGCGGATAAGCCTACGGCGCAGGTGATTGTTTCAATGGGCAGCTTTGAGGGTGATGAACCCTACGCTGGTGATCCGCGAATGGTGCTGCAATCTGTATTGGATCGCTACGCTAAGCTGGGTCTGCGGCCTGTGGTTGCCAGTGAAATGGAGTTTTACCTCTTTGAGCTAGATCACGACAGGTTCGGTCAGCCTCAGCATAGTCAGCGAGCCCTGAATGGTTCACCGGCTCTGGGTGGTCAGACCTACGGCATGGACATTATGCGCGAGACGGCCCCCCTAATGGATGCCATTACCGACGCCGCAAAAATTCAGAATCTACCCGTGGATACATTGATCACTGAATTTGGACCCTCTCAGTTTGAGATTAACCTCTATCATCAGGACAGCGCCATGCGCGCCTGTGATCAGGGCAGTATGTTAAAGCGCGCAATTCGCAATGTGGCGCGAAGCCATAAAAAAGTTGCATCATTTATGGCCAAGCCTTTTGCCGAGCAGGTGGGCAATGGTATGCATATTCATTTCAGTTTAATTGATGCCGATGGCCAGAATGTCTTTGATAATGGCACGGATACAGGCTCCGAACTATTGGGCCATGCAGTAGCGGGATGTCTGGCAACCATGGCTGATAGCATGGCGATTTTTGCTCCCAATATTAATTCTTATCGACGTATGGTCCCCGGCTGCTATGCCCCATTGGCCCCTAACTGGGGTTACGAAAACCGCACCACGGCTATTCGTATTCCGGGTGGGGATAACCGCGCTATAAGAATTGAACATCGTGTTGCTGGCGCTGATGCCAATGTGTACCTAACCGTCGCTGCTATGTTGGCGGGTGCCCTTTACGGGATTGAAAATAAAATGGCTGCGCCACAGGCAGTGGTGGGTGATGCTGGGGATGCTAAAGCAGAACTGCCACATTTTTGGCAGGATGCACTGGAGGCTTTTGAGCAGTCAGGTTTTATCGGTGAGTATCTTGGTGCGGAGTTACAGAAAACCTTCGCGCTCAGCAAGCGTAAAGAAAAGCAGGAGTTTGATAGTCGCGTGACTCTTCTGGAATACGACGCCTATTTATAAAGGACTATTTATCCGCAACGAATGTTAAGCGCCTCCCCTAACGGATTAGAGTTTTCTCTTTAATAACAGGCTGTTAATTCGGTTTTCAGCCAGCTTGACCTGCGCCGATGCCATCTTTGATGTGTTAGCGAAGGGTCCGACAAGCACGCGATGCACGGTACCTGTATCCAAGCTAAAAGTTTCGATTTCAGCAGACAGATTTAGCAGTAGCAACTGAACCTTGAGGCCCTCGGCATCCCGAGGGTTTCTAAATGAACCTACCTGCAGCAGGTAGGCATAATCTTTCTCCGGCTTACTTTCACCCTTGGTAAATTGACCGCTATCAGGAACAATAATCTCTGAGTCTTTAAGCAGGGTATAAAAATCGAACTTAAGAGCTGATAGGTTAGATTTTTCTGTGGATTCGATGGGAGAGCTTGGATCTACGGGTTTTGGCTCAAGCAGAATAGGCACAAAATACATACAGAGCGCACCGATAATCAATCCTGAGAAAAAAGCAGGTCTTGATGATTTTGCTTCGCTAGCTTTTTGCTTGGGGTAGCGGGTTGCAGATTTTTTTGTGTAGTCTTGCGCCATAAAACATAGTCCTGAGTAGTTCGCGAATTGTAGGCCAATGAATCAGTCAGCTAAAGGTTTTATTGATTGGGTAGTGATTTTTTATCGCTTAAAGCTCCTGAGGATCCACATCAATTGACCAGCGTACCCGCCGAGAGTCCTTGTGATTCTCCAATTGAATAGCCACAGCCGAGAGTAGGTTTTGCAATGCCCCGCGCTGATCAGCTTCCACCTGCAACAGATACCTGAAGCGCCCCGCACGTTTTTCCATGATGGCAGGCAATGGGCCCAGATAGCTAAGCTCGGGAGTGGCAGGCACTAGGCTCTCGGCTATCTTGCGCGCTAGGCGCAAAAAGGCCTCGGCCTCGTCGGCGCGATTGGACTCTGCTCGGATAACCGCCATATGCCTGAAGGGCGGCAACTGGGTTAACTGCCGCTGAGGTATTAGCTGTTCGGCAAAATAACCGTAGCCACGAGTAATGAGCATGTCGAGTAGGGGATGATCTGGTTGATGGGTCTGGACAAAAACACGGCCCGGCGCGTCACCCCGGCCACTGCGGCCGGCGACCTGGGTCAATAACTGGCCCATACGCTCATGGCCACGAAAGTCTGGACTAAACAGCCCACTGTCTGCATCCAGCACGGCCACTAGGGTGACATTCTCAAAATGATGGCCCTTGGCCAGCATCTGGGTGCCAATCAAAATACAGGGCTGACCACTGTCTGCGGTATCAAAAACCTCTTGCATGGCGCCCTTTTTGCGGGTGCTATCGCGATCGACCCGCAGTACTTTTGTGTCGGGAAAACAACGCTGTAAAAATGCTTCACTGCGTTCAGTGCCTTCTCCTGCGGCAACGAGCTGGCGACTCAGGCAGCTTGGACATTGCTGGGGAATACGCTGTTGGTAGTCGCAGTGGTGGCAGATTAACCGACTGCGGGCACGATGTACGGTAAGTCGTGAATCGCAGCTTTTACATTCCGCCGTCCAACCACATTGATGACAGAGCATGGCCGGGGCATAACCGCGGCGATTCAGAAAGACTAACACCTGATGGTTGTTTTTAAGAGTATCGCCAATGGCCGCCAATGTAGTGGCAGCAATGCCAGAGTCGCTGCGCTCTGTCTTTAGGTCGATCACTTTCCAATCTGGCTGCACGGCATTGCCCGCTCTGGTGTTGAGAACCAGATGTTGGTAGCGACCCCTATGACAATTATTCAATGACTCCAAAGAGGGCGTAGCGGAACCGAGAATAATCGGAATGTTTTCTTGCTGAGCTCGAATGACGGCCAGATCTCGGGCTGAATACCTGAAGCCTTCCTGCTGCTTATAGGACTGATCATGTTCTTCATCGAGAATAATTAACCCGGGTGCTTGCAGGGGTGTAAATATCGCCGAGCGGGTGCCCATGATAATTTTAGCCGTACCGTCTCGCGCCTGCATCCAGGCACTTAAACGCTGTTTATCGGTGAGCCCCGAGTGCAGGGTTACGATGGGAACATTGAAGCGATCGCGAAAGCGTTTCTCGGTTTGTGGGGTAAGGCTAATCTCGGGGATTAACACCAGGGCCTGGCGTCCATAGCGCAATACTTTTTCGATAGATTGCAGGTAAACCTCAGTTTTGCCACTGCCAGTAATACCATCGAGAAGGGAGCAGTTAAAGCTGTGCAGATCAATGGCATCCATCGCGTTCTGCTGTGAGGAATACAGACTGAGAGGATTCTGCTTAAGTAATTTTTCAAGGGCTATGGCCGGTGGCGCCTGGAAAGTTGGTTCGATCAATGCCTTCTGTTCAAGCTGCTTGAGAATGGCTCGGGAAAAACTTTCCACCATGCGCTCATCGCTGACAATGCCTTCAGCTTGCAATAGATCGACCAAGGCTCGCTGTTTACGCGCCTGTTTTAGAGAGTCAGGGCCAAGGCCCTTGCCGAAGGTACTGAGTTGCCAGCAGCGCTGGCCCTGAGCGGGAGGCAGTTCACCTTTGCGTAACAGAATTGGCAAGGTGCTAAACAGCGCATCGCCAATGGGATGCTGGTAATATCTGGAGGCCCAGATAAAGAGCTTAAACAGAGAGGGGGGCAGCAGGGGCTCTGAATCAATCAGCTGGCTGATAGGCTTGAGTTTATCCAGCGCAAATTCGCTGCTCGTTGACCGCTCAATAATTAACCCAGTAACTTCCCGACGACCAAAGTTAACCCGCACTCGGCAGCCTGGTTGCAAGGAGGCCTGAGAGGAATTTTCAGCCATCGCATCTGGAACCACGTAATCGAATAGCCGACGCAGCGGTGAAGGCACTGCAATTCGAAGAATTAGAGGCGCTAGATTAGACATATATGTGTGAAATTCCTGTTGTAACCTAGACGTTTTCTGCTAGAATCCGCGCTCTTAAGAAATGGCCTACCGTGCCTTGCGTGGACTGAGCTACTTATTATTTACATTTGATGAGTATTGTAACAGTTCAACATAGGGTGGCGGCTCGCGAATTGGAGTATATGATGAAAACTGAGATTCACCCAAAGTACCACGAACTAGTAGCTACTTGCAGCTGCGGCAACGTAATCACCGTCGGTTCAACACGCGCTCAAGGCATCTACTTAGATGTTTGTTCTGCATGTCACCCGTTCTATACAGGCAAGCAGAAAGTCGCTGATACTGGTGGTCGAATCGATCGCTTCAACAAGCGCTTTGGTGCTGCTAAAAAGTAAGCAGTTAGCCAGAAAGTATTTAAAAATGCGCCATGGACTCAGTCCTGGCGCATTTTTTTATGCCTGTCGTTTTTCAGGGATTTAGAGCAGCTCAAAGATCACGTTAATATGGTCATTAAACTGTATCTTGTCATGGAGATACCTGCCTGGCGGGGCCTGTTCCATGGTTGCGCCGCGACTCATGGCTTTCATGCCGAAACTCGGCTGGGGGTATCGCACCGCTGAGCCCTGATATTCAATCTGTAAAATAGGCCCTAAAGTCGCGCCGTAAGCCTTAGCCAGCGCAGCGGCTTTTTGCTGGGAGTCAGCGATGGCCAGCTGCTGTGCCTGCTGCTGGTACTGCTGCTCATTGGCGACCTTGAGCTCTATATGACCAATTTGATCAATCCCCGATGTAAGGGCAAGATCCATTAGCTGATTGAGTTGCTCAAGTTTATTGAGGGTTAGGTCAATGGTGCGGGAGGCGCGATAGCCATTAAATTGGCGTTTTTGGTGGTGATATTCATAGTTGGGACTTAGCTGCAAGGCGGAGGCAACAACATCAGCTTCGTCGATATTAAGTGTTTTTAGTGCCTCTAAAAACAGATTTACCCGTCCGTCGACATCAGACTTAGCGACGCCGCCATCCTTGTGAAGGGCTTCCAGCTGCATGGTTAGCTGGGCCATATTTGGCTCTACCTTGATCAGCCCCGACCCTGAGGTAATCACTTTACGCGGCGCGGGTTGATCTGACTGAGCATTGCAGCCTGTCGCGCTGACCATAATAAACAGTGCGGCCAGTAGTACTTTAGAGAATATTCCATTGGTTGATTGCATCGTTAGGCGTCCTTGAAAGGGTGTTTATAAAGCTTAGCACCGTCGTCAGCAACGGGTTAATATTAAGAAAAATGGGATGATCTTTTGTCGCGCAGATTATCAGCGGGTACAATACTCCCCACCTAATTATTTACGCTAGAGGCATAAGAACGTGCGAGCACTGTGGCTGTTTATAAAATTTCTGATGGTTGTTGCTATTGCATTGGTTGGCGCTATGTTCGCCATGGAAAATAGCCAGCCACTGGCTGTTAACTTTATTATGTTTAATAGTCCCGAGATTAGTCTGGGCCTCTGGCTGATTTTATTTTTAGCGGCGGGAACCTTGCTGGGCATTCTCGCCAGCTCGTTAATTATTGCCTCCTATCGCCGTAAATTGGCTCGCGCCACCAAAAAGGATTAGCCGACTTATGCCTTCAAACTCTCCCGTCATTGTTGCCCTAGATTTCGATAATCAACAGGCCGCCTTGTCATTAGCGGATCAGCTTGATCCATCTCAGTGCAGACTTAAGGTGGGTAAAGAACTCTTTACAGCGGCTGGCCCAGCGTTGGTGAAAGCTCTCGTCGCTCGGGATTTTGATGTATTCCTCGACCTGAAATTTCATGATATTCCCAATACCGTGGCCAAGGCTGTAAAGGCGTCAGCGGATCTGGGTGTCTGGATGGCCAATGTACATGCCTCTGGAGGCAGTCGCATGATGAGTGCGGCCAAGCAGGCTCTAGACGAGCAGGGCAGCGAGATGCAGCTGATAGCGGTTACCGTGTTAACCAGTATGGATGATACTGATTTATTAGAGACTGGTGTGCAGCGCAGCCCCAGCGAACAGGTTATGCATCTGGCTAAGTTGACACAAAAATCGGGTTTGCAGGGTGTGGTCTGTTCTGCCCAAGAAGCCAGTGCGCTAAAGTCTGCCCTAGGCCCAGCCTTTAAATTGATTACCCCAGGAATACGTCTGCCAGACAGCGCCGCTGATGACCAGCGTCGTATTGTCAGCCCCACAGATGCCGTTGCTATGGGTAGTGACTACCTGGTGATTGGCCGTCCTATTACTCAGTCCGCGCAGCCCCTAGAAACTCTGCGCCAGATAAACCAGTCGCTGACATAAACTCGGTCAATCGTCGGTTAGTCTTTCTGGAAGACGCGCACATAGTCGACCAGCATGCGCTGAGGAAATACTGTTGATGCATTGGGTGGTCCCGGCCAATTGCCGCCCACGGCGACATTAAATATAAAGAAAAACTCTTCTCTAAATGCGGCCATACCGGCAGGCGTAATATCCATAAAATGGACTTGGATATCATCGATGTACCAGGTTATTGAATTGCTATCCCATATAATCGTGAACACATGAAAAGCACTGGCAAGGGTTTCTCCGGCGGCCAATGTTAGCTCGTCACCATAGTAGGCATGGGAGCCATTATTCGACCAGTGAATAGTGCCATGGGTAGTGTTCTCTCGACCACTGCCGCCAATCATTTCCATAATGTCGATTTCACCACTGTTGGGCCAGCCCACCGCAGAGAAACTCTGCCCCAACATCCATAATGCAGGCCACAGCCCCTGACCTGCAGGGGTTACTGCGCGAATATCAATGCGCCCGTAACGAAAGCTCTGCTTATCTTGGGTCTTTATCCGCGAGGAGGTATAGGCTGCACCGCCAAAGGATTCTTCTTTGGCCTCAATAATGAGTAGGCCTTCGCGAACACAGGTATTCTCAGGCCTGTAATACTGCAGTTCGTTATTACCCCAACCACTGTTGCCGGTCTCAAATGTCCAGCTGTCTTGATCAAGACTGGTGGCAGAGAACTCGTCGGACCAGGCTAATGAATAACCACTGTAAGTTTGTGGGCTGGTGTAGCCATAGTAGGAGGGGATTGTCGGGCTAGCCTCAGTGCTGTCATCAGTAGATGCAATACAAACAGCCGGCGCTGTCACGGTAACTGTTCGTCTCGCAGTTGCCGGATTGCCTGCAGCATCCCTTGCCGTATAAGTGAGGGTATAGGTTCCTGGTGCAGTGCCGACGGCTCCTGAAGTGGTTACGGCTATAGCGCCATCAATATTATCAACCGCAGTAACCAGGGTGTCGGTATAGGCAGTGCCCTGTTCATGGTTGACCGCAGCAGCGCCATTAAGGTTAATCACTGGATTGGTGGTGTCTGCTGCGGTGTTGTTACCAGTGCCACCTCCGCCGCCGCCACAGGCTGTTATAGCCAGTGCTGTCACCGCAGCAATTAGGCTTTGATGGGCAAATCGAGGCGGAAAGTTTAGTGCCATGATGTTCTCATTAATTATTAGTGTCTTACCGGGTTTGTAAGCGGTTTCCAACCTAACTTCTCTGATTTTCGAGCTTAGCCGGGGCATTCGCCATCGAAATACGCCAAATGGGAGGCCTGCTGCGATAAAGGGGATGCGATACGGGGTGCGATAAAGGGACGCGATAAAATGGCCTAGGTAACCCTGCTTGTAATATGACCACAGCCATCTATTATCTAAGCATATTACATAGGAAGCTAATCATGGAGCTAGAGAGATTAAGGTTAAAAGCGGCTGAAGCAGATTTTTTACGTCGCTTCCCTGAGGGATTTGCCGATCCAGAAATGCAGGCTATAGGGAAAAAACATGCCATGGGCAAAATGGTCACCATGGCTGAAGAGCTGTTTAGCAAGAAAGCCTTAAAAGATATTGATGCCAGTGCCGAGAATATGATCAAAATAGTCTCTCGTTCGTCAATGGTATCCATGTTCGAGAAACCTAAGTTCCGTGACTTTGTCCGTTGCCTGAGTGCGGGTGACCGAACCTATTTGGTGAAAGCCCTAGGGGAATTACTGCATGGCCAACAGCAGTCTGGGTTTGAAGCCTTAGTGGATATATTGCAGACCGAAAAACTCGCCAAGTGGAGCCTAATTAGTATCATCCCAGCCTACTATGCGCCCACCGAAGAAGTCTTTGTTAAGCCGACCACTGCCAAGAATGTGATCAATTTTTTTGCCGTACCAGATTTGGTGTATAAGCCATTGCCTAGCTGGGAATTCTATACGGGTTATCGGGATCTGATTAATAATTCTAAGGGCAGTGTGGATCCATCCTTGTCACCCTCTAATGCCGCTTTCTCGGGATTTCTGATGATGGCGATGATGCCACAATAGGTAGGGTATCTGTGACTGAGTAAAGCCGATAATCCTTGTACCCCATTGCTAAACATAAACCCAAGGCGTTAGTTAATGACTTTTTAGATGATTTTGGCCAAACTCTAACGATATAAAACAGTAGAGTTACTCATGACCAAAATTGATGATATTCCCAAGATTATCCACCAGATTTGGCTGGGACCCTTAGAGCCGCCGAGAGAGGCGATGGAGACCTGGCAGAGACTGCATCCGAAATGGGAATACATGCTATGGACAGAAGAAAACCTGCCAGCACTTAAAAATAGAGACGCGTTTGATCGATCAAAGCCTTACACCCAAAAGGCAGATATATTGCGCTATGAGCTTCTTTACCATCATGGCGGAATATTTGTTGATGCCGACGAAGTCTGTCTCAAGGAGATAACACCCCTCTACGAAGAAATCAGGTTAAATAAATGCGACTGCTTTGCGGTTCGAGAGTTGGAAGGCTCTGAGCTAATAGCGAATGGAATAATGGGTTGCACGGCCGGCAATGCATTTATGGGCGAACTGGTTGACGGTATAAATGTCGACCGGCCTGGAGATCCTTGGGAGCTAGTAGGCCCGAAGTATTTAACCGATATGATTGCTAGATATGCACCCGCTATTCATATTTTCAAATCCAAGGTTTTTCTACCCATTCATTATAGTGAAAAGCACCGCCGTCAAATTGATATGGCTAGCTTAAGGTTAGATCCTGAGATATACGGCGTACAGCTCTGGGGCACGACAACCTCGGGCTACAAACCGACGTTTTTCAAATCACCTCGGATGTTTATCCGCTATTGGTTGAATAGGCTCAAAAAGAAGCAGTTCACTATTAAGTAGCTGAAGGCAATGCGGGGTATATAGCCCTAAAAATATTCTATGGCGTCATGGCTGCCCTGGGTTTTGATAGCTTGTGGCAGACAGCGCAGCAAGCGCCTTCGCTGCGCTCCGCCTCCAAATTGCCTGCGCAATTAGTCGAACCGGGGTGCCGGTCTCGCCGACAACTAACACCAAACAAAAAACCCCGCCTCTTTGCAGAGGCAGGGTTTTGTGTTTGGTACCAGTGGCCAGATTGATGACAACAGGCTAAGGGCTGTTGTCACTTGCTGCGCAAGCGCCTTCGCTGCGCTCCGCGTCCAAATTGCCTGCGCAATTAGTCGAACCGGGGTGCTGGTCTCGCAGACAACTAACACCAAACAAAAAAACCCGCCTCTTTGCAGAGGCAGGGTTTTGTGTTTGGTACCAGTGGCCGGATTGATGACAACAGCCTAGGGGCTGTTGTCACTTGCTGCGCAAGCGCCTTCGCTGCGCTCCGCGTCCAAATTGCCTGCGCAATTAGTCGAACCGGGGTGCTGGTCTCGCCGACAACTAACACCAAACAAAAAACCCCGCCTCTTTGCAGAGGCAGGGTTTTGTGTATGGTACCAGTGGCCGGACTCGAACCGGCACGCTTTTAAGGGCGGGGGATTTTGAATCCCCTATGTCTACCAATTCCATCACACTGGCATATAAATCTAATATTCAAACCTGATGAGAGGTCTTCAGGCTACCAGCGCTTCCCACTGGACCTATGGTCGCTCTCGGACGTCCTGTCCTTCGCGACACTTGAGCATCCTGGTCATCGTCTACCAATTCCATCACGCTGGCATATAAATCTGTACTCAACTGGAGCTTATATCGTTCCGAGCTTCAGCGGACGGCGATTATAGCAGTGACTCTCTATTGGTCAACTGATTTACGGTAATCTACGGCGATAGGGCAGGCCATGGGGGTGATGTGCCGGATTTCAGTCCAATAGTCCCCTAGCGCAACTGCTCAGCCTATATTTTAAATATATAGATACCATTTTACTGCCATTTCACCAAAGTACACAGTCATCAGACGTACCCTATTGACCACTTTAAAATGGTGCCGATGGTGCTGGATACTGATAAAAAGCGGTCGCTAGCCCCAGTAATACTCTGCGCCTGGCTCCTAGCAGCGAAACATAAAATTGCGGGTCCTAGCATAACAATATTGTGAAGCCCTATATCTAGAGCTCAGTATCTAGAGCTCAGTGAAATTGGTTCGTATCACTTTAACCTTAACTGTCTATTGAACGTTTCGAGAGTAATGAACTATGTCCAACTCGCCTTTTGCTAGCATCAATGTCATTGATTCCGAAATCGATTTAGACAGCGTCCCCCAGATTGGTAAAAACATAAAAAGTAGCCCCTTATTGAGTAAGCTAGAATCTGCGTCCTCTCGATCCCAGTCGATAAAAATTATCAAGGCAGAACTTGCCAAGATCGGTGTTACTCATTTTTCTATTCGGCAGATATTTAAGCAGGGTGAGATCGAGCTACCCGTGGCCACCTTCCCCAACGGCCTTAACGGGAAAATAGCAAAATTGGCTCTTGGTGTTCATGATATTGCCATTGACTATGCTTTCGCTGGAAATCATCGGCCGCTGCTTCTGTCTGAAATTAGCTGTTATCTCGATAAAGCGATGTTTGCCACTCGAGGGCTGCAAAAAAATAGGCAGCTGAAAGAGCTATACAGTCGCTTTGGATTTGAAGAGCTACTCTTTATCCCCATGCTGATGAAAGGCCAGACAGCGACATTACTGTTTGCCATTGGCATTGAAGATATGCCACCGGACGACTTTCACCAAACTATACAGCGCAATCATGATGTTCTCTTAGACATAGTGGAAGCCGTGGCGACGGTGGGTATAGCCGAAACAAAGTGTCCCGTCGACACTGAAAAAAATGATAAACAATCGGAGTTGGAAAAAAACGCTTTTGCACTACTGACCATTATGGCCACAAGAAATATCTCTTTAAAAGGTGCTGGCGCTCTAATGGGGATAAGCTCAGGGATTGCGAATAAATACATCGCTGTTGCCAAATCTATTCTAAATACCTCTAGTCAAACAAACGCAATCTACCTTGCCATCAAGCAGGGCCGTATTCAGTGTAAGCCTGTCAGGCAATCTGACTAACCTCCTACTGACTGACTGACAGGCTCAATCAATTCTCGACTCCTCCTGTTCTGATCTATATCGCAGATTACTGCCATTGCTTGCCAGTAACATCTATTTGTTGAGTATATTTTATGTTGACTGGGCTTTATTCCGGTAGACTCGGCAATGTCTGAAATTGATTTCAGATGTAAGTTAGGCAGCATAGCCGAAACACCACAGGGACGTAACAATGACTAAACTAATAAGCAAAGATAAATCTGCAAAAGGACTCTACAAACAGATCAAGGCTGATCTTATGAATTCCGTTTATAAGCCCGGAGAGCGTATCGTTATAGATCGGCTCGCCGAACGTCTGAGGGTTAGCTCTACACCTATCCGAGAAATACTAAACCGATTAGCCGCTGAAGAACTAGTGGTAGTAGTTCCGCAAATGGGATTTTTTATGCCGCTGCTAACAGAAATGGATCTGCGCAATCTGTATTCCATGCAGCAGATTTTTCTAAACTGGAGTTTACAGGATCTTGCGTTATCCTACGCCAAGGATGGCGTAGATCGGTTTCTAAAACTCCCCTTTGATGTTGATAAATTGAAGGCGGATCAGTCTATCTCTGCCCAGCGTTTGGGTGAGTTAATTAGCACCTTTTTTCTTCATATGATTAGGTTGTCTGGCAATAATGAGGTAACTCACAAGACTGAAAATCTAAATGATCGATTGGGGTCTATGCGCTCCAGAGAGAATGAAGTCACTAATGATGTAAAGTCAGAATTACTCGGTTTTTCAGATGCGTACATCCTAAGAGACTTTGTGATTTTACAGAATCTTGTTGATCGATATTTTATGTCAAGAATTGCTCTAGTACCGGCACTAATGTGTATTTCTGATGATTGCTAATGCTGCTATTGATTGGCAGGAAAATGATATATTTAAAATATAGATCAATCTATGCTAAGGGGGATCAAGTAGAATTCCTAAGGCCATAAAGCGTATTAAATAGTCATATTATTGGCCGTATAAAAAGTAGTATAAATAGTTCTATAAATAGCGCATGAATCTGCTCGTAGTTTGCTCTTTGCAAGTGCTAGATCATAGATATCATAGATATCAAAGGAGAGACGACGACATGGTGTTAAAGTCAGCAAACGAAAAAAGTATTCAACAGATTTATGGTCGTGTAAAAGTTGAGATAGTAAACCGTGCATTTTATCCCGGTGAGCGTATTAATATTGAGAAGTGCGCTGAAAAGCTTCGTGTGAGTACCACGCCAGTGAGAGAGGTGCTTAATCGCATGGTGGCCGAGGACTTAGTAGACCTTGTTCCCCAGATGGGCTTTTTTATGAAAAGGCTGTCCGAAGCTGATATGCGCGATATTCTAGAGTTTAATGCGCTTTTAGTAAGTTGGAGTCTGACTGATTTTCAGCGGCAATATCCAGATTGCTCACTTTCCCTTGTACCACCACTTCCCAGTGAATTAAAAGATATAGGTAAGCGAGATAGAATTGGGGCGAGTCAGCTGGCGGTAATGACAGGTATGTTTTTTTTGCATATTGCTAAATTGTCCGGTAATCAAGAAATTATATGTCGCGTAGCTAGCTGTAACGATCGGCTGCAACCGGCACGAGTCTGTGAATTTACTGAAAATGAAAAATCTGCAGAGCAACTCGCCAAGCTTTGCGATCTTTTTGTTACGGGTGATTTTAGCAAGCTAAAACAGTCGTTGAGCCATTACTTTGATGTTCGGCAAAATCAGGTAAGAAAATTGATACGACTTTTGGAATCGCCAAATATATTGGACGTTCAGCCTTCCTAGTTCTTGGTTGGCTCCCTTAGCTAATTGCGACAATTGAGCCCCTTAGGCATCTCGGTATTACCGTGCTGCCTAAGGGGCTTTTAACTGTCTAAAATTCGTAGGTGAGATCAAGGCCTACTGTTCTTGGCGTGCCATAGACCTGTGAGATGGCTATTGGCGGATTTCCGAGAGGAAAGGCAAATACAATATACTCTTCATCGGTAATGTTCTTACTCCATAGTGCGAGCTTGAGCGCGCCATAATTGGCGCCGAGATCTATATTCTCTAATACGATTCGACCATTTATCAGACTATATGAATCAAGCCGGAAGCCTCCTACGGAGGTGTACGCATAATGATCTGTGGATGTTGCATTCAGATGCAGGCTCAAAGCACCAAATGACCAGGGTGCAAAGTCATAGTCTAGGCTTAAGGCACCAGCATGTTTAGGGGTTTGGGCGAGTTGGAATTGAGTCGGCTCACCGTTGGCTAGTGGGTTCGGTTGGGCAGGCATATGGCCATCTAGGTAAGTGTAGCTAAGTCCAATTGCCAGGCCGGGGGCTGCAGCGATGTTAATTGCTATCTCAGCGCCGTCAACTTCAACCTTCTGAGAACCATTAATCGTCTCTGCCAAGGCGATATTGTCTGGATCGCTCACATCGATTTGCATGTCCACATAGTCAGTCGCAAAAATAGCGGCGTTAATTCTAAGACGCTGGTGCCAGAATTCTGATTTAAGGCCTATTTCTATGGTTTCGACTTCCTCCGGGCTGTAGGTTGAAAACTTGGTGGCTCGACTATTGGCGCCCCCTGCTTTATAGGCAGTGCTCCATTTTATATAGGTGGAGGTCCTCGCAGCCCAGTAATAGTTAAATGTCAGCGTTGGGTCGAGGTTGTCGGTCTTTATATCAAAGGTATCGATGCCAATCTCCTGACGGCTGCCCGATCGTCTGTCCTCGTTGTAACGAGCGCCAAAGGTAACTTCTAGGCGGTCCTTTAGTACGGGAGGTGTCCAGGTAACCTGCCCATAAATAGCCATAGAACGACTAAGGGCCTGAACATGGCGTGGAGGGACCTGGCTGCTGACAATGCCGAGCCCAGGTACAAAGGTGGTAAATATATCTGTGGGCGTAATAGGGGTGTTTGGGTTGCCGGTAATAAATCCAAAACTGTCCAGCGTAAAGAGATTCCTCAGGGTTTCATTGGCCTTTTCTTGATAATAAAACGCACCCGCTAGCCAGTCTAATCTTGCCTCGGTGCCGATCAGCTGAATTTCCTCTGATATCTGATGTTGATGAATTATTGAATCAGCCATCAGTCCGTTAAAGTAGAGAGCGCCGCCATAGTTGTTATTGGTATGTTCATCTAGTTCCCGATAACTACTAAGAGACTTCAGTTTTAAGGTGTCATCGACTAGCCAGGTCATAGTTATGGCATGGAGCTGCTGTCTGGTATTAGTAGGCTTTAGGGGTGATATTGCAAACCTTGTTGAGGTTTGTCGACCGTCCTCTACCCCAATCAACCCGATGCTGTCTTGGTGAAATTGGAAGTAATTCTGTACAAAATCCACATCGGAATAGTCGCCGCGGTACTCAGCGACTAGGCTGTCTTTTTTCCAGTCAAGACTCAGGCGGCCACCTTCTTTGTCATAGGCATTGTAGTCAGCCTGACCCGGTGCTGAATTTTTAACCCAACCGTCTCGGGTTGAGCGCCTGTAGTCGACCTTGGCGCTAATACCAGAAAATTCCTGAAAGTTGATCCGCGTAGCACTTTGATAGGCATCGAATGTTCCGCTGGTAACTGTGTGCTTTAGCCCCCATTCACCGCTGGGGTCTTTAGAGATTAGATTGATCGAGCCGCCAGTGGCGTTGCGGCCAAACAATGTCCCCTGAGGGCCCTGTAGGACCTCGATGCGCTCTAGATCAGCATGTTCACTGGCGAGTCCTTGAGAGCGCCCTAGATAGATGCCATCCAAATGAATGGCAACAGAAGACTCTCGGGTGACCTGAACAACATCTAGGGGTCCATTGCCGCGTATGGTAATAAGCAGTGTCGAGGGTGTGTTCCCTATCGGTTGAATACGCAGTGAGGGCACTGCGCCGCTCTCTAGATCCTTGAGCCCGACTATGCCTTGGGTCTCAAGTTGAATGGCATCTAGCGCAGAGATCGCGATAGGTGTTTCCTGGATACTCTGTTCACGTTTCTGAGCAGAGATAATAATCTCTCTCAACATACCTGTAGTCTCTGATACCGCATTCGGAACAACGGTAAGGTAGCTGGCAATCAAAAAAGCCAGTTTTTTATAGGGATAATTATTTACACTGAGCATTATTTTCCTCGAAGTGGTGTCGGCGTATTTTCGCCTGTTGCAGTAATGACCCTTTTATTGGCTTCATAAATATTGCGAATAAAAGAACGTGAACCTGCAATGCACGCCTAAGGAAGCCCTTTATAGTAGGGTAAAAAATAGGAGACGAAATAAGTCATTTATCTAAACATTTGGTTCTATCAAACCTTCCTTTATGGCTCGATAAACAGCAGCAGCCTGTGTGTTGGCACCTAGGGCATTTTTGATATTGGCGATGTGTTTGTTAGCAGTATCGAGACTGATACCAAGCTGTGTCGCTGCGCTTTTTAACGTGACATTATCTTTGGCAAGGGTGTTAAGTAGCTGCAGTGGTTTTGGGGTAATCGTAATATCTGAATGCTCTTTGCTATTGAGAAAAGACGCGGGAAATTTTCGGGTACCCACATAGTCAATTGCGTGGGTGAGCTGTTCCAAGTCCTTTTCATACCTTGTAATCTGACGCTGAAACGTGGGTGATTCCATTTTCTTGATGGACACTGACAACATAACATTGCCGTTACCATTAAATGCCTTGACCGGAATATTATAAAAGTCGTAGTAGCCATAGCATTTGCAGAGTCTGATCAGGGCATGATTACGTTTGAAAATCTCTGTTTCGAACGGAGAGTCGTTAATATAACGTTCCAGGGTCGAGGTGAATATTGGGGTAGTAGCCACGGTGCCATGCTTGACTACTAAGTTGTAAGGATGAAAGTCTTCTGCCTCATAGACTCTTAAAAATTCCTTGTGGGTGGTGTGCAAAGAACCCGTCTGTGTACCTAGATTATTGAGTCGCCCGAAGGCGAAGTCTGTTAATCCAAAGCGGCCTATAATTGATAGGATTCGTTGATTGAGTTCTCCAATATCCTTAGCTCTAGCCAATTCCCAGAAAAAATTAATGTCTCGAAGTTGATTATGTGCAGTTTTATTTTTTATGGTCATTATTTGGCCCATCATGATGTAATTTTTTGCATTAATGTGGAATTTACATGCCTGAATGCTGCCAGCCAAAACGAATATTTCGTTGCTCGGCTTTGAAGGTTCGGCATCTTAGTAGGTGAGTTATGGAAGGTGCGAGAAGTATATGAAGAATATTGCTAAGTTTGCGTTGTAGAGGGAATGCAGTATTCAAAAAGATGTATTTTGTATTTAGGTCGGTGATGTCTTTTACGCGGAGCGCCAATTAACCTGCCATTGTGTTACATAATGGCAGTGTCCATTATTCTTAGGGTAAGTCACCAAGGATGATTATGATGAAAGAATTGCCCCGTTTTGATTCGGCCGAGTATTGGGTCAACCCTTATGCTGTGTACCAGTCTATCCGAACACATTCCCCGGTTTGTCAGATACAGCCGGGAAATCTGTGGGTAGTTACTAGGTACAAAGATGTTAATTTGGTGTTAAAAGACGATCGTCTTTTTTCTTCCTCTGGGTTTAATGCTATGTGCAGTCCTGACTGGCTAAGCCAGGACTGTCATCGTGATTTGTTTGTTTTAAGTTCTGACTTGCCAATCCATAGAGTACGTCGTCGTACGATTAACAAGGCGTTTATTCCGCGAATTATTAACCAGCTGTTACCGCTGTTACATGAGACCGCTCAGAAATTAGTCGATAAACTTCGGGATCCAACCCCCGTTGAATTTCTACATGATTTCTCTTTTCCCTTTGCTGGTGCTGCTATGGCCCGCTTAACGGGCACGGAAGATACGCAAAATATTGATCTAATCTTTGAATGGCTCAGGCAGACCGAAATGCTCTCGCCGGTAAAACCCTCTGCGCAGACTGTTACGGCAATTGAAGACCAAATGCGGTTACACAACGATTACCTGCTGGAGATTATTGCTGATCGTAGGAAGAACCCTCGTGGTGATCTTGTCTGTGAGCTACTTAATTCCGAATTAGAGGGGCAGCTTTTAACTGACGAGCAGGTACGCAATATTCTCGAACTGTTTTTAACGGCAGGTTTTCATACTGTCACTCAGAGTCTGTCGATGGCGATGATACTGTTCGCACGCCAACCCGAGATTTTGCTGACTCTGCGTGAAGACCCCAGCTGTATGCCCGGCTTTATTGAGGAGTTGTTGCGATTTTACCCCTCGGGACATACGGTACTTCGCCAAACCACTGAGGACGTGGTGTTTGATAAGGTGACTATTCCCAAAGGGGAGGTGGTGCTGGCAATTGTGGCCTCTGCCAACCGAGATGAGACTGTATTTGAAGATCCAGATACGTTTAATATGTATCGCAAGAATGCCAAGGCCCACCTCGGTTTCGGTATTGGCATCCACCATTGCATCGGTTCTGGCCTAGCTCGGCTTGAATTACAGATAGCATTTGAGTACTTGGTGAAGGCTTTCTCTAAAGTGGAATGCGCCCCTGATGAGGACTTGGCCTGGATTCAGTCGTTTTTAAACCGTGGAGTGAGCCATTTAAGCCTTAAATTGACTCCCTGATAAGTCAGGAGCCATAGATAATCGCGGCCAAATTATTTGGCGCTTTTGGCGTATTTTCTATACCCTTGCGGCCTACTAATAAGCAGGCGCAAAAGTCGCCTTAAACCAAGTCTATGCGCCGCGACCTATTCCAGTTTGATCTACCCGACGAATTGATTGCCCGACAGCCTGCCCAGCAGCGTCAGGGGAGTCGGTTGCTGTATCTGAATTCGGCCTCAAATGATCTCCAACACCAACAGTTCCCAGATCTTATTGACCATATTCAACCCGGCGACCTTATGGTGTTTAACAATACCAAGGTGATTCCGGCCAGACTGTTTGGCGAGAAAGAAACCGGCGGAAAAATCGAAGTGTTAGTGGAGCGGATACTAGACTCGCACAGAGTTCAGGCTCATATCCGTGCCAGTAAATCCCCTAAGGCCGGCAATCAACTCAGGTTTGATGAGGGATACAGTGCGGAGATGCAGGAGCGTGCAGGGGACCTATTTGTGCTGAAGTTTAGCTAACCTGTTCTGACTGTT
>Ga0206126_10002393_pt1 | contig 20502 bp, 18 predicted proteins | sample Helgoland_Spring_5_FD_148621 | JGI IMG/M metagenome (GOLD analysis project Ga0206126, IMG submission 148621) | Pelagic subsurface seawater microbial communities from Kabeltonne, Helgoland, North Sea - Helgoland_Spring_Bloom_20160412_1 | ecosystem: Environmental > Aquatic > Marine > Epipelagic ...
TGATGGCTGCAAGGAACATCACAAAAAGCACAGCAACAAACCAACGTCCGGGCTTAGACGGAAATATAAATAACCGCTTTTGGTTCAGCATGATTTTCCGCATGGGCGGAATACGGCGGTCTAGCCAGCGTTTAAAACGACGTTTGATGGGTTTTTCAACAGCGCTCAACATGAATTTAGCCAATTACCGCAATTTCTTCCATCAACTTATGGGACATACCATGACTCCCTACAAGAGCGTTCGCAGAGGTGCTAAGACGATGCTCAACCACTGATGGCAATATCATCTGTACATCTTCAGGAACAACATGGCCACGACCCGACATGAATGCCCAGGTTTTTGCACAGCGCATTATTGCAAGTGCGCCCCGAGGCGATAACCCATCCACAAAATCCGTGTGATTGCGGCTGTGTTCAACTAAACGTTGAACGTAGTCCAACAAATTGTCGGAGCAATGCACATCATCAACCGCCGTCTGTATAGCAATCAGATCCTGAATTGACATCACCGCCTGCAGTCGAGAAAGTTTCTTCCGACTGTCCTCCCCCATCAATAACTTCCGCTCTGCCTCGCGATCAGGATAACCCAGTGATAGGCGCATCAGGAATCGGTCTAATTGTGATTCTGGCAGGGGGTATGTACCAGATTGTGTGGAAGGGTTTTGCGTGGCTATAACGAAAAATGGGGCGGGCAACTCACGGGTTTTACCCTCGATAGTGACTTGCCCCTCTTCCATTGCCTCCAATAATGCGCTTTGAGATTTAGGTGTCGTACGATTTATTTCATCGGCCAGTAAAACCTGAGTAAATATGGGACCGGGAATAAATTCAAATTGGGTAGTATCTCGATTGAATACTGACACTCCCAGAATATCGGCTGGTAACAAATCGCTGGTGAACTGGACTCGCTTGTAGTCCAGACCTAACACTTTTGCCAGCGCGTTTGACAAGGTTGTCTTTCCCATACCGGGAAGATCTTCTATTAAGAGGTGACCTCTTGCAAAAAGACAACACAGCGCCAAACGTACCTGAACTTCCTTGCCTAGCAATACAGTGCCAATCTCTGCCACTGCTCTTTCTATATGCTTGTGCATAACTCCCCTCAACAGAAAAAGTGCTACACAAGTGTAGCAGCTCCAATCGCTAATGCAGGGAACTGTTTCTCGATAAAGCAATCGCTTAACGTTTAGATGGCGCCTAGCCCTCTCTGCATATCAGCTTTCAGATCGTTGATGTCCTCGAGCCCAACAGCAACGCGGATCAAATTATCGGTGATACTTGCCTCTATTCGCTGCTGCTGCGTTAGGCGACTGTGCGTTGTCGTAGCAGGATGGATGATTGTCGTTTTTACATCCCCTAGGTTGGCTGTCAGAGAGCATAGGCACGTTGCATCAATAAAGCGCCAAGCGGCGGCGCGATCGCCCCTCACCTGAAAAGACATGACACCACCATAGCCACGCTGTTGCTTGCTAGCTAAAGCTTTTCCCGGGTGAGAATCCAGACCACAGTAGTAGACTTTTTCAATAGCTGGCTGCTGCTCCAACCACTCAGCGAGCGCCATTGTATTACTGCTGTGCGCGTCCATCCTCAAACGCAGAGTTTCCAGGCCTTTCAGAAAAACCCATGCGTTAAACGGGCTCATCGTCGGACCGCAGGTTCGCAGAAAGCCAACAATCTGATCAATATAATGATTAGCTCCGACTACACAGCCACCAACACACCGCCCCTGACCGTCGAGATACTTTGTGGCGGAATGAATAATAAGGTCCGCACCGAACTCTAATGGCTTTTGTAAGGCGGGAGTACAAAAACAGTTGTCGACCACAAATATACAGTCGTTCTTTTTTGCTAAAGCAGACAGCGCTGATAAATCCGCGACTTCGCAAATAGGATTGGACGGTGTTTCACAAAACAGCAGCCGTGTATTTGGTTGAATCGCCTGCTCCCAATTCGCCATATCGGTGAGATCTACGAAAGTAACTTCTAATCCAAATTTGCAGAGATACTTCAAAAAAAGATTGGTAGTTGTGCCAAATACGTTCCGTGAACAGACAACGTGATCACCGGCTTTTAACAAAGACATACAGGTGCTAAGAATCGCGGCCATTCCAGACGACGTCGCAACGGCTGCCTCACCGCCTTCCATTGCCGCAATACGCTGCTCAAAAATCCGCACAGTTGGATTCGTATAACGAGAATAAACATTGCCCTCTTCATCCCCGGAGAAGCGCGCAGCAGCTTGAGCCGCAGATTCAAAGACGTAACTTGATGTCATGAAAATAGGCTCAGAATGCTCGCCTTCTTCTGAAGGACTATGACCCGCTCGAATTGCCAACGTGTCCATCTGCGCATCTGCTAATATGCGCTGTCTCAGCGCCTCTTTATCAGTCATGGTTAACAATTCCCATTAGAGTGAATCTGCATCATCATTGTGGAGGCCCATAACCGCAGCGTCATCAAGATCTGATTTATTGTTGTCCCTACGGGCAGTATCTAACTTGGCTAAGTAATCTTTGGTAACATCACCAGTCACATATTCACCGGTAAAAACCGAGCAATCGTACGTTGAAACCTCAGGATTTCCCTCAACTGAACTTGCGACCAAATCCTCTAAATCCTGATAAACTAACCAATCAGCACCAATCAGTTCACATATTTCCTCTTCCGTGCGATCGTGAGCTATTAACTCTTCCGCAGAAGGCATATCAATACCATAGACGTTCGGATACCTAACTGGAGGCGCTGCTGACGCAAAATACACTTTTGCAGCTCCGGCATCTCTGGCCATCTCAATAATCTGCTGACAGGTCGTTCCGCGGACAATAGAGTCATCGACCAGCATTACATTTTTATCTTTAAACTCTAGCGGGATTGTATTCAATTTTTGTTTCACCGATTTCTTTCGCTGGCTTTGCCCGGGCATAATGAAAGTGCGGCCGATGTAACGATTTTTTACCAAACCTTCGCGAAATTTCACCCCTAAATTGTAAGCCATCGCCTGCCCTGCAATTCGGCTTGAATCAGGGATTGGCACCACAACATCGATGTCATGATCTGGGCGCAAGGCCAAGACTTTAGCCGCCAGTCGCTCTCCCTGTCGCAGCCGAGCCTTGTAAACTGATACCCCATCCATAATAGAATCAGGTCTGGCAAAATAAACATGCTCAAAAATACAGGGAGTCGACTTAGCATTGTCGGCACATTGCCGTGCATGCAAATTACCCTCGACATCGATATAAACTGCCTCGCCAGGCGCTATGTCCCGCACCAGCTTAAACCCCAGCGCATCTAGTGCAACGCTTTCTGAAGCGATCATATATTCAACACCCGCCTCCGTTTCGCGAGTACCAAAAACAATGGGCCTGATGCCGTTGGGATCACGAAATCCCACCACCCCATAATTGGCTACCATGGCAATCGCTCCATAACCACCGCGGCAACGGCGATGAACACCTGCTATCGCGGTAAAGATATCATCCGCCGAAGGTTCAAGTTTGCCTAGACTCTGTAATTCGTGCGCGAATACATTCAGTAATACCTCAGAATCAGAATCCGTGTTTAGATGGCGAAGATCCGCCTGGAATATTTCCTGACTAAGTTCTGCTGAATTGGTCAAGTTGCCATTGTGTGCCAAGCTTATGCCGTAAGGTGAATTAACATAAAATGGTTGCGCCAGTGCTGGGCTGGAACTACCAGCGGTCGGATAGCGAACATGTCCGACGCCAATGTTACCCGTCAATCGTTGCATATGACGGTTATGGAAGACGTCTTTGACCAGCCCATTCCCTTTGCGCTGATTAAGTCGACCACCGTCGCAGGTAACGATTCCCGCAGCATCTTGACCACGATGCTGTAGCACCGTTAGTGCATCATAGAGATCTTGGTTTACATTGGATTTGGCAACCATACCGACAATGCCACACATCAATCTATCCTCATAGTGCTCAAAGAGCCGTTACAAATTCACTGGGATAAAACATCATTTTTACTAAATGATGCCAACTACAAAATCGACTATGAGTGTAAATGTATCTTTACACCATTGCTCGATTAACAAGAACTGAGGAATTAATGATGACTCTTGCCACCATGAATCCTGATCTACCGGGAACGCCATCGGTAATAAAATCAAAATGGCCATCACGACTATGACGCCTCGTGATAAACCAAACGCCGTACCCAATATTCTGTCTGAACCACTTAACCCGGTCACTTTAACCAGCTCACCGAGTAAATATTTAATCATCGACCCGATAATGAGCGTGGCAACTAACAGCACACCAAATGCCACCATGTAGCGCAGTGATGCTACATCGATAAATGGTTGCAGCAATACCGCGAGACGTTCGTGAAAAGCAACGGCAACAAAAAAAGCCAAACCCCAAACGGCCAAGGATATGGCCTCGTTGACAAAACCCCGTTTAATGCTAATCAGGCTAGAAATCCCAATAACCGTAACAATGACCCAGTCGGCCCAATTCATTATCATTTTCTATACAGCCACAGAATTTGTCGGGATTTTAGCAGAGGCTTAACGCTGACCATAGTTTTAATTACAGGTTGTTGAGTCTCTTACTGCTGAAATCGAACTACAAGCGACTTAACAGAAAACTCTTTTTCAATATTGACTTTGTCAGCATTGAAAGCGTCCTTCCTGAATCTAGGCCCAATATAAACCCTAGTCGACAGGCTGCCGCCACTGCCAACAGTCCGGGTAAACGCCTTATAGCCTTTAGCTTGAAGCTGGTTTTTTAATTCGTTAGCATTCTTTTTCAAACTAAAACTGGCGACCTGTAGTACCCACGCTTCAGGCAGTCCGCTGGCATCAATAACTGGCGGGGGGCCACTCTTTTCTGCGCTCTGCGCGTTCTTCGTTTGATCGGATTCGGCTAAGATATTTTGTTCAACTGGCCGGGATATCGGCGCTATTGTTTTAGGCCTCACCGGCGCAGCGACCGCGTATTTTTTAAACGTCGGTGTTACTGGTATCTGGCTAATCTTGTCAATATCCGGTCTCGGATCGCTGAACACAACAGGCCATAGGATCAGAGCCAGTAACAGTAATACAATAGCTCCCACCAGACGCTGTTTAAATCCGTCATTCATACATTAAATCTCATCATAAAATTTTCCATCGGCAAATTCTAATAGCCCCGCTACGGTAAAGAAAGATCCAAAGACAACCAGGCGATCCTCTTTTTCCATCATTGATAGCGCGTCACTAAAAGCGATGGCGATAGTGCTACTCACATGGACATCCACATCGGTCAAGCTTGAAATTTTCTTCGCCAGTGCTGATGCTTTCATAGCTCTAGGTACGTCGGCGAGCTCAAGGGCATACCATGTATCGAAACTATTTATCAGGGGCTCAACAATACCGTCAATATCTTTGTCGGCCATAACGGCAACTAATGCAATAGTGCGCCCTACCCCATGAGTTTGCTGCAAACGTTTAGCGAGGTAGGAAGCCGCAGCCGGATTGTGGGCAACATCAAGAACTACCTGTTTGCCCTCTATTACCCTGCATTGAAAACGACCAGTCAGATCAACATTGGCTAAGCTATTATAGTCAATTTTAGTGATAGGCAGGTCCAATAACTGCAGGGTTTGCAGCGCCGCGCTAACACTTTCAGCCGGCAGAGAGGGAAACTGCAACGCTAGCAGCTCCACAGGCTGACCATCAATGGACTGTCCACTCCAGTTCCAGCGACCATGCTCTCTAGCTTGCCGATACATAAAATCTCGACCCGCTTGATAAATAGTTGTACCTATCTTGTCCGCTTCTATCTGCAGTGATGCTGGCGGAGTCAGACCTGCGGAAACAGTTGGTTTACCGGAACGCATAATTCCTGCCTTCTCACGTCCAATCTGCTCACGGTCTGAACCCAGCCAATCCTCATGATCAATGTCGATACTAGTGATTACGGCAATGTCTGCATCGATAATATTGACGGCATCCAACCTTCCGCCCAAGCCAACTTCTAACAGAATCACATCCGCATTATGATGCTGACAAATGTCGATTGCTGCTAGCGTACCAAACTCAAAAAACGTTAACGGGATGGTGCCCCTAGCCTGGTCAATACGATCGAAAGATTCGATCAAAAGCTGGTCACTGACGTCACAGTCGTCAAGCTTAATTCGCTCGTTATAGCGTAAAAAGTGAGGGGAAGTGAAACAGGCAACCGAATAACCAGCTGACCGCAGTAAAGTATTCAGCACCGCGACAGTAGAGCCTTTTCCATTGGTTCCCGCCACGGTTATTACTTTTGACCTGTCTAGCGTTAACCCCATAGCGCGGGCAACTGCTCCAACGCGCTCTAATCCGAGTTCGATTTCACTAGAGTGACAAGATTCTTGCCAGACGAGCCATTCGTTTAGCGTATCAAAGCGCATGATTAACTCTGATTAATCGTAATATCAAAAAAATAGGCCTATCGCGAAAGTTTATCATCCAGCACATCATCCATACACTCGCTGATCGCCGACACGCACGGCGGCCACGAATTCGGTGATTTTGCGGTGATCTTTTATACCTGGCGACGCTTCAACACCACCACTTACATCGACAGCATAGGGCTTAACGGTAGTGATTGCTTCAGCCACATTGGCTGAATTTAGCCCTCCCGCCAGAACAATCTGGGGACGATAAGATGCTGGTATCCTCAACCAGTCGAAACGCTCCCCCGTACCCCCTGGTATCCCTTTGCGATAAGCATCAAGCAATATGCTGCGGGCGCCCGAAAAACGCTCTATTTCTTCCTCAAGAACCACATCTTTACGCATCCGAATGGCTTTCATATAGGGAATGCCAGAACGTTCACAACACTCGGGAGATTCGTTACCATGGCATTGGATGATATCGACTTTCAATTTATCGCGAATACCATTGACGAGGTCGGCGTCGGCGTCGACGGTTAGCGCGACAGTTGTAATGAATGCCGGCACCCTACTGCATATTTCAGCAGCAATTTCTATAGAGACAGCGCGCGGACTCCGCTCCCATAATACCAACCCAATTGCATCCGCTCCCGCATCAACGGCAGCCATTGCGTCTTCAGGTGAAGTAATTCCACAAATTTTTATTCGGGTGCGTTTCACGCCAAAATTCTCAGGTCAGTACACGGCTTAGACAGCGCAGCATGATAACAAAGACAAACACATATTGCCTGCCAAGCCGGCTCATTACATTGACAAAAAATGAGGCCCTGATTGAGCAGCTGGCAACTCAAACTCTTCAGGGTACGTCACTCCTATCAAATATAAACCATGGGGAGGTGCTGTTGCTGCAGCAACCGAACGGTCTTTTGCTAACAAAACCTCTTCTGCCCAAACAGTAGGTTTTGCGCCAGTACCAATGGCCATGAGCACGCCGGCAATATTTCTCACCATATGATGTAAAAAGGCATTAGCCTGAATATCGATTATCACCAGATCACCTTGCCTGCTAACATCAACACGGTGAATATTTCGCATCGGTGTTTTCGATTGGCAAGCAGCGGCTCGGTATGACGTAAAGTCCAATTCACCCACTAGTGCTTGCGCAGCCTCATGCATCGATATCTCATCGAGGGGGTACCTTTGCCACGTAACTCCAGCCGACAAAATAGCCGAGCGTGCCGGCCTGTTGAGGATGACATAACGATATCGACGAGCAGTTGCTGAGAAGCGAGCATTAAATTTAGCGGAAACAGGCTTTGCCCACTGTATCGCAATGCTGGAGGGAAGATTGGTGTTACCTCCTCTGACCCAGGCCTTTTCACCCCGAGCAGAGGGACTGTCAAAATGAACAATTTGATGACTGGCGTGAACACCCGTATCTGTTCTACCGGCGCATTGTACAATGACATTGGCATTGGCAACGCTGCTGAGCGCCTTCTCTAGCGTTTCCTGCACGGTAGCTACTTGGGGTTTCCGCTGACTCTGCCATCCATGATACGCACTGCCATCGTAACTGACACACAGCGCCACTCGGTCGCCCTGACCGAATTGAGCAGGAAATGGATGAGCTAATTCGTCAGAACCAGTCCCTATATTTTTTTCCCTGCCCACTAATTACTCAATACGATCGATGAGAGTAGCAGCTTCGCGCTGCTGCTCCTCGGTACCTTCCTGCTTGACTTCATCGAGAATATCACGGGCGCCCTCAGAGTCTCCCATGTCGATGTAAGCACGCGCCAAATCTAGCTTAGTAGCGACTTCATCAGTGTCTGCTAGGAAATCAAAATCCTCGTCGCCCGCCTCTTCACCGGGTATATCTACTTGACTATTCACTGAATCGTCGCTGACTAGGGGACTGGCTGCAGCGGCTACTCCTGCCGCAACCAGCGCTTCACCCGTCATCTCAGCCGACGCTTCTTCATCTAACTCAAATTCGCCAAGATCCAGTTCGAAGTCGTCTTCCTCAGTTGAGACATCAATTTCTAATGCAAACGCATCGAGGTCAAGCGCACTTGCATCACCCGCTCCGGCATCTATTTCGAACCCCGCATCTAAGTCGTCAAGATTAAGCTCTGTTTCAAGCTCCAGCTCCGCAACATCAATAGCACTGCTAGAATCGATATCAGCTAATTCCGATTCCAATTGCAGACTAAATTCATCACCCGGGGAATCTCCTGTCGATTCTGCTCCATCGCCAAATTCTGCCTCTAGATCACTGAGATCGCTAGCATCGAGCGCTGCGATATTAAGATCATCGTCAAGATCCAGCTCAAAGCTCTGACTTGCTTCTAGCTTGCCTAGTGCCGAATCTTCGCCCAGATCATCCTGTATAAGATCCAAAGAACTATCCGAAGATTCCAAACTCTCCATGGTAGCCATGGCATTCTCTTGTGTTCCATCAAGCGATAAGTCAGCAAAGACGGCAGTAAAATCAAAGTCATCTTCGCTTTCAGGAGAAATCGCTTGTTCTACTTCTGTTGCAAGCCCAGTCTGAACCTGCTCAACATTCGCATCACCCTCTTCGATAAAGTCGGCGCCTATCTCAGCATCAGAAAAATCTGGCACATCGACGTCATCCAGCCATGCAGAGACGTCATCGACACCGGCAATCATCTCCGTGACTTGCACAAATGCCCGCCGATCACCTAACAACTGCAACCTACCAAACTCTAATCCGAATGATGCTTTATCCCGTGTTTCAATAAAGACCTCGAGCAGCTTCACGTGCAAATCTGAGCGACTAGGTTCTTTGTCTATACTGGACCGAAGTAAATCAATTGCTTGCTGAAAACGCCCATAGGCGATATAGATGCCGGCCTCTGCAATCGGATCTCCCGTTTCAGGTTCTATAGCCTGAGTTTCTTCTACAAGCGCTACTGTGGAGTCATCAATGTTGTTATCTGCAGTAAGTTCTTGCTCCAACTCGGCAATCAGGTCGGCAGCTGTATCTTCTTCCTCAGGCCGATCAATATCAGTAGCAGGCGCCTCTTCCTCTGCAAGATCCTTAAATGTATCAACCGCATCGCTTTCTCGACTACTTAACTGATCGCGTTCCGATGCTTCACCATCAGTATTTCTACGACGCTTGATAACGAGTAATATCAGCCCCAGTAACAAAGCTCCGACACCACCTGCATACAGTGGATTCGCCAACAATTGATCGAGTAGGCTTAGTTCTTTCGGTTTTGTAACGATAGTCTTTCTGGCTTGCTGCGCTTGCTCTTTAGCAACCTGTGCTGCCGTTGCATCCGATGTATCAACGACTTTCATTATTTCATTTTCTGAAGAGCCAGCAATTTTGGCAGGCACGTTATCAGCATTTAAACGTTGCTCACCCTCCGAAAAATTGCCTTGCATCACTGCCAGCTGATCATCTTTAAGCTCCAGCAATCGCTGCAATGTCGCTACTTTGGATTCCATGTCATCCAAACGGGATTGCAGTTCGTCGTTTTCGCGAGCAGTTTTATCCAGGCTTTCTTGTGCGGCCACCAAATCGTCTTGCAATGCTTTGCTGCCGGAGGTGAGCCCCGAACCATCGCCGGCACTAGACCGGTCGTCACTGCCACCTGCGGCAATTGACAAGCGAGGTTCGCTGCTCATCATAATCTCGCTAGCCTCATAAGAGTCAGTAGCATCCAATTGCGCACCGGTCGCTTCAATGACCGTTTCATCGCCCTGACGCCAAGCTCGATTCTGACTAGCCACTTCGCTAACCGCCTGATTAGCAGAGACCGATATATCCGCCAGTGATGGCAATCGCAATACAGAACCGGACTTAAGTCGATTGATGTTACCTTTCACAAAGGCCCGAGGATTTAGTTTCTGAATACCGACCATCGTCTGCTGAACAGACGCGCTGCCCGGGCGGTTATTGCTGGCTATTTGCCATAACGTGTCATTATTGCGGACGCGATATTCACCCTCGGACGACAGCGGTGCGGACCGCGGACTATCATTACGCACGTTTGCGGCGACACTAGCTGGGGCCTTTGATGATTGCCGTGGCGCAACACCCGTAGATTGAGCGGCCGCAGAACCTCCACTGGCAGCCTGTTCTATCGGTCTTGCGGCGCTATCACTGAATAATGGCAAGTCTAACAGCACGGTATATTCCCGCAGCATCCGACCAGTAGGCCAGCGGGTTTCCACTAAAAAATTAAGATAGGGTTCAATGATCGGCTCACGGGTGGTCACCTTGATGATGCCACCGCCGTCACCATCCAGTATCACATTAAATTTTACCGTCGTCAGCGAATAATCTAGGCTGACTCCTGCATTGTCAAAGTCAGTTGGGCTGGCCATTTTAATCAGGACTTGAGTTCGATCTAGATCTTTGGTGTTATTAAGACGAATTTCAGCATCTAATGGCTGATTTAGGGCCGAATTGAGGGTCAGGTCACCCATCCCCAAAGCCCCAACGACACCTGCCTGCAATGCCCCAATCGCCGCTATAGCAGCCGCAAGCTTGTTACGTATCATAATTCTTCCCTTTTTACCGATCCAATCAGACTGAATTTTGTTCGTCGCAAATTAGCACACAGCCAACCTCATCACGTTCAGGTCGCTTCACTTTTTTAGCCCCTTCAAAGTCAGGCCAAAACAGCTAGAATATAATTAACGAATACGCGTAAGTATTGGTTAGAAATAGCTTTTAAGCAAGATTTCAACGGGGTCAAAAACCCTTCAAAAAATGACTTTTCGAACGATTCTAGACACAGCGCACACTTCATAGACAGAATCGGCACTAACTTTGCCCCACTTCCCATCAAGCCCAGGAAGTGAGCAGAATTCGCAACATCCGCCTAAGGGGCTCCGCTGCGCCCCACAGTAATTGATCGCCCACCGTAAAAGCGCTCAAGTATTCTGGGCCCATATTCATTTTTCTCAGCCTGCCGACAGGCACTGCCAAAGATCCAGTAACCGCTGTTGGGGTTAGCTCACGCAGCGTTTTTTCTCTGTCATTAGGAACAACATTGACCCAGTCATTCGCATTGCCGATCATGCTCTCTATTTCATCCATCGGCACATCCTGGCGAAGCTTTACTGTTAATGCCTGACTGTGACAGCGCATCGCTCCCACGCGAACACAAATGCCATCAATTGGGATTATTGTGGAGGTCCCAAGCAGCTTATTGGTCTCTGCCTGCCCTTTCCATTCTTCGCGACTTTGACCATTTTCCAGTTGGGTATCAATCCATGGCAACAAACTACCCGCCAGAGGAGCTCCGAAATTATCCGCAGGGAATTCTGCTGAGCGCATTGTTTTTAAGACGCGGCGATCTATCTCTAGAATAGCGGTGGCAGGATCCTGCAATTGCGATGTTACCGAGCTTTCAATGACTCCCATCTGCCGAATAAGTTCGCGCATATTCTGAGCACCAGCGCCACTCGCCGCCTGATAGGTCATCACCGAAGCCCAATCCACCAGCCCCTCACGAAATAGGCCACCCATCGCCATCAACATCAAGCTAACGGTGCAGTTTCCTCCGACGAAGTTCTTGAGACCATGAGCGATACCCTCTTTAATAGCTCCCATATTCACAGGATCGAGAATAATCAGTGCGTCATCTGTCATTCTTAAGCTTGACGCTGCATCAATCCAGTAACCATCCCACCCGTCTTTTCTAAGCCGAGGAAACACTGACTTAGTATAATCGCCGCCTTGGCAGGAAATAATTGCGTCCATTGATCTCAGTGCTTCAATGTTGGTCGCATCCTGCAGGGGTGCAGTGTCGACTCCGATATTCGGGCCCTCCCCACCGACATTGGAGGTGGTAAAAAATACCGGTTCTTCGATGTCAGCAAAATCGCCCTCTGCCAGCATTCGCTCCATTAATACGGAGCCAACCATTCCCCGCCAACCTACAAAACCTACTCTTTTCATTACCCTAATCTCTTAATGCCTCTAATAGGCGATCTACTACTATTTCACCGGTAGCACCGGTTAGCTATCTTTGGAGGCAATACAACCCTTAGCGGGGCTATCCATAACCAGCTGATAGCCGTCTACTTGCTACAGTTGCAGCGCCGCTGCTACGGCATCGCCCATAACTCGCGTACTGACCAATTCAGTACCCGCTGAAAAAATATCACTGGTGCGAATACCCTGATCCAACACCACGCCCACCGCGATCTCAATAGCATCCGCCGCCTCCACTGCATCCAGTGAATAACGCAACATCATCGCAGCCGACAGTATCATTGCCAGTGGGTTAGCCTTACCTTGGCCGGCAATATCAGGTGCCGAACCATGGCAGGGCTCGTACATTCCACGGCCATTTTTATCCAGCGATGCCGATGGCAACATCCCAATAGAACCAGTTAACATCGCTGCGGCATCAGACAAGATGTCGCCAAACATATTGCCGGTAACGATGACATCAAATTGTTTTGGGTCCCTCACCAGCTGCATAGCAGCGTTATCAACATACATATGAGACAGCTCAACATCTGGGTAGTCCGCCGCCATACCTTCGACGATCTCCCGCCACAAGACAGTTGCTTCAAGCACATTTGATTTATCAACTGAGCATAGCTTGCCACTGCGCTTTTGCGCCGCCTCAAAGGCCATCTTGGCAATGCGTCGGATCTCTGTTTCATTGTATTTATAGGTGTTGTAACCTTCTCTCTCACCGTTTTCAAGCGTGCGAATACCCCGCGGTTCGCCGAAATAAATACCACCGGTAAGTTCCCTAACAATCAGAATGTCGAGGCCCGCGACAATTTCAGGTTTCAGCGAAGACGCATCAGCAAGCTGAGAGTAGAGAATGGCTGGTCTAAGATTACCAAATAAGCCTAAACCTGACCGAAATTGCAGTAGACCCTTTTCAGGCCTTAAATCCCGCTCGTTAGCATCCCACTTAGGCCCACCAAGAGCAGCGAACAAAATTGCATCAGAGTCTTTTGCTTTATTCAGTGTTTCATCCGGCATTGGCACGCCCGTCTCATCCAGTGCCGCGCCGCCCAGTAAAGCCTCGTCAAATTCGATACCCAATTCAAACCGCTGGTTGACCACATCAAGAACTTTTACCGTTTCTGCGGTAATTTCCGGACCAATGCCATCACCTGAGATAACCAATACTTTTCTACTCACACCCTACTCCCAAATACCCTGATTGATCATTGGCCGGAACACTCATCCGACCCTTGTTGTTATCGCCCATTAGAGCCTCGCCACTAAGGCCCGGCATTGAACAACCAGGGCGAACGCTGCTGCCATGATTGTTCGAATTCTCTTATCGCATCTGCGTCCTGCAGCGTAAGGCCTATATCATCGAGCCCGTTCACTAGGCAGTGCTTACGAAACTCATCAATCTCAAATAGAACCTCCTCACCATTAGGCCGCACTACCACTTGCCGCGCCAAGTCTACCGTCAAACTATAACCTTCTTCTTGATACATTTCTTCAAATAAAAGATCAACAATATCTTCTTTTAAAACAATAGGTAACAACGCATTCTTAAAGCAATTATTAAAGAATATATCAGCGAAACTGGGTGCTATTAAGACCCTGAAACCACTATCTTCTATTGCCCACGGAGCATGCTCCCGACTCGAACCACAGCCGAAATTATCCCTTGCCAACAGTATTTCCGCACCCTGGTAGCGCGGAAAATTTAACGGGAAATCAGGATTCAGTGGTCTGTCACTGCAATCCATTCCGGGTTCTCCCACATCCAGATAGCGTTGCTCATCAAATAGAAACGGCCCAAAACCGGATCGCTTTATGGACTTCAAAAACTGCTTGGGAATGATCATATCGGTATCGACATTAGCCCGATCAATTGGCGCCACCACGCCTTCTACTGTGGTAAATTTTTTCATTTTTCTTCCCCTATCTCTTTATTGCTATAAGCCCATAACATCACGCACATCGACAAAATGTCCGGCGATAGCCGCCGCTGCGGCCATCTCTGGACTTACCAGATGAGTTCGACCACCGAAGCCTTGCCGCCCTTCAAAATTGCGATTCGATGTTGAGGCACAGTGCTCTCCGTCACCCAATTTGTCAGAATTCATGGCCAAACACATTGAACAGCTCGGCTCTCGCCACTCAAGGCCCGCGTCAACAAAAATCTTGTCCAAACCTTCCCTTTCCGCTTGAGCTTTCACCAACCCTGAGCCAGGGACAACCAGTGCCCGCTTAACACTTGCCGCTTTAGTTTTACCTTTAACCACGGCGGCTGCAGCTCGCAGATCCTCTATCCTAGAGTTAGTACACGAACCAATGAAGACACAGTCCAATTGAATATCGGTTATCGCCATTCCTCCGGTCAATCCCATATATTCCAGCGCCCGTTCGATGGCCGCTCTTTTCGCCGGATCACTCGTAGTCTCAGGCGATGGCACTACGCCGTCAATGGCCGCTACCATCTCCGGAGAATTACCCCAGGTGACCTGAGGGACAATCGTCTCTGCATCCACCTCCACAATCGTATCAAAGCTGGCATCATCATCGCTGCGCAACGTGCGCCAATAATTCACTGCCTGCGCCCAGAGTTCCGCTTTCGGTGCATAGGGCCGACCCTCGACATAATCTAGCGTGGTCTGATCCACCGCGACCATACCAACGAGCGCACCGGCCTCAATCGCCATGTTGCAGACTGTCATACGGCCCTCAATCGACATCTCACGAAAGACGCTACCGCCAAACTCTATTGCATGCCCAGTACCACCCGCTGTACCAATTTTGCCAATAATCGCCAAAATGACATCTTTGGGCGTAATCCCGGGCCGTAATGTGCCATCAACTCGGATCAGCATATTTTTCATTTTCTTCTGAATTAAACACTGGGTTGCCATCGCATGTTCAACTTCAGACGTTCCAATACCATGAGCCAACGCGCCAAGCGCGCCGTGCGTTGCCGTATGGGAGTCACCACACACCACGGTCATGCCCGGCAAAGTTGCGCCCTGTTCCGGACCAACGACATGCACAATGCCTTGTCGAATATCGTTAATCTCAAACTCGGTAACCCCAAATTCGTCGCAGTTGTCGTCCAAGGTTTCCACTTGAATACGGGAAACATCCTCCACGATTCCAGCCACACCACCGTCGCGCTCTGATTTTAGAGACGGGACATTGTGATCCGGTGTCGCCAGATTGGCGTCGGCCCGCCACAGTTTTCGGCCGGCAATACGCAAGCCTTCAAAAGCCTGAGGTGATGTCACTTCATGCACCAACTGTCGGTCGATATAAATCAGCGCTGTACCATCCTTGCGCTGCTTGACCACATGGGCATCCCACAACTTGTCATACAAAGTCTTACCAGCCATTTTGCACCTCACTCAATCTATCAATTTAACCTAAACACTTTTCCACTGGACGAATTCTAAACAGTCCCTTAGAATAAAACAAATTCATATTTTTTATCGACTAGATTCCTGTTTGGAATACATGGGCAGCTCTGATAAATCCTCAGCTATGCCACCTTTTAATTGTGGAGATCACATGGATACGCAGAACCTACAAGCCTTTGTTAAGGTCGCCGAAAGCCGATCGTTTTCCGAAGCGGCAGAAAGTCTGCATATTACTCAACCTGCAGTCAGCAAACGCATTGCAACACTAGAGGGTCAATTGGACACTAGGCTTTTTGACCGTATTAGCCGTACCGTACAACTCACCGAGGCAGGTGCTGCATTATTGCCCCGAGCAGAGCATATTCTACAAGCAGTCCGCGATGCCAAACGCAGCATCGATGACCTGCAGGGAGACATTGCCGGTAATTTGAGCATCGGTATCAGTCACCATATTGGACTTCACCGACTCCCCCCTGTTCTACAAGCATTCAGTCTGCGCTTCCCTAAGGTGCACTTTGACATTGACTTTATGGACTCCGAAGAAGCTTACGAACAAGTCACTCATGGCCGCATTGAGCTGGGCGTTGTTACCCTTGACCCAACCGGTAATAGCCCACTAACCAGTAAACCGATATGGCACGATCAACTTGTGGTTACGGTAGCTCGCGGGCACCCTTTGGCCGACATTAGCAATATAAGCCCCGCCACACTCAGTCAGTATCGGGCGATACTTCCCGGCCTCAATACCTACACAGGCCAAATCATTAAAGCTTTGTTTCAGCAACACCAACTCACGCTCGACATCTCCATGTCGACAAATTATCTAGAGACCATCAAAATGATGGTGTCAATTGGTCTTGGCTGGAGTGTACTGCCGCACACGATGATCGACTCGACTATTAAAGCATTGGAAATAGATAATCTGCAATTAGATCGAACGCTTGGTTACGTTCATCATCATAAACGCAGCCTCAGCAATGCTGCGACGGCATTTGTAGCCGCCCTCCAAGCCGAGGGAGATTTTAGTGAGGCATAACATTATCGCAACATGGCTATGTGACCCTTGATTGATTAAGGGGGTAACCACCTTCAAACATCGCTTCACCCACGAACCCGACTAGGGCTGTGCAAAAGGCAACCCGATCTATTACAACCTTGCTGGCGACCATCATCGGCATTGGCATACTCACTGCTATTGGCTATCTGCCGACACCGTTGTGAGCAGCTGGCTCTAAGGCAGAATAAAGGCTTCAAAAAATACCTAACGATAAGCCTGCTGCTAGCGCATGACCCAATTCTTCGCAGGATCTGAACCCTTCGGCATTGACCTCACCACAAACAATAACCGGTTCGGCCACTTCTCGCAGAGGATAGCCCTTAGCGATTCGCTGTATCTGTTGGGTGGCTCCCGTACCATCATTACCCGCACTCACGAAGATGCCATAAGCAATATTCAGCTGGTGAGGTAGCGCTGGATAAAACGTTCGATCAAAAAAATCTTTTAGTCCACCGGACATATAGCCCAAATTTTCAGGTGTGCCGAAAAGAATCGCATCACACCATAGCAAGTCTTCGGTACCCGCCTCCATCGCTCGCAGTAATCTTGTTTCGACATCAGCCTCTCGCGATGCTCCCTTAAAAGTTGCCTCTGCAAGCTTTAAGGTACTGCCTGATTGACTGTGATATATAATCAGCAAATGTTTCATCGGCAACCTACCTTTTGTCTTTCCATCGCATCAACAATACAGGTCGAATCATTGTATAGGCTGCCAACCCTACGCAATCGGCTACTACATCAAGTAGTGATGCATCTCGGCTGGCTATGATGGCCTGTAATAATTCCAACAGAATCCCATAGCCAATCAATAAAAAAATTTTATGGTATAAAAGATGAAGCGTCGGATAAGCAATATCCAGCAACGCCAATAGGACAAAAAATGCCAGCAGATGATTAGCCTTGTCCCAACCGCTAGTCACAATAGCTGACTCAGCCGGTACCAAAGCCAACACGGTGACGGCGATTAGCGTGATCGCAAACAGACTTCTTGAGAATAAAATAATTTTCAAAATCGTTCTCGAAACCTCGATACTGTAGATTAACGCGGTCGCCCAAAGTAAACTATCCGAATATTTCTCTACGGCGTTTCGATGTTCTGCGTACCTATTCTATGACGAAAAAAACTACCCCCAACAATTTTTTCGCGGTATTCGCAGTCTTAATCATCATAGCAACGTCTTTGTCGCTGCTTTTTTTAGCCAAGACTAACGAAGACCCTATTGGATCGTTTATTCGCACTGTTGACAACGCCTCCTACGACTGTGAAGAAGAAATTGTCAGTAGGTATGGCAACAAGTTGATCAGTAAAAGCTTTGACAACCTATCTTCTCGCTACCAACCAAGAGACCGGCAGTATTGGATTTACTACCGCATCAGTGTCAGCGAATCAGCTACCGAATACCCAAAAATTGATGACTATTTGGTCAAATGTACTATTGGGGAGCATCTAGGCGAGATTTCTGACTTTAGAATCATCGACTAAGTGGACTTTAGACTTTTTGACACCACCTCGAAAACATCTGTCGATAAGTCCGGCTCTGCCATAATTCTTTCTAACTGCTTTTTCATTAAATCGCCACTGGCAGGAATATACTTTTTCCATTTGGTAAGAGGACCTAACAATCTTGATGCCACCTGGGGATTCAACTTATTCAGACCGATAATTTGATCCGCAAGAAAACGGTAACCCTCTCCGTCTAACTGATGAAAATTAGCGGCATTTTGACCACAAAATGCGCCTATCAACGCTCGAACCTTATTAGGGTTGCGAATATCAAACGCAGGATGACTCATTAGCTCTTTCACTCGACTTAAATTCCCCGGCAAGCTGCATGCGGCCTGCGCCATAAACCACTGATTCACTACCAGAGATTCTTGCTGCCAACGCTGGTAGAAATGGTTCAAAATACGCTCTTTTTCCTGCTCAAATGAACTGTTCAGAATACAGTTAAAGGCCGCTAAGACGTCCGTCATATTGTCACTGTTATCGTATTGGTCGACACACGACAACAAAGTGGCTTCATCATCCAATAGCATCAAGTAACTAAGCGCTGTATTTTTCAGACTGCGCTGAGCAATTTGATCGGCGGTCGGCTGATAGTCATCGGAACTTTTCAAATCAGCATAAACTCGATGCAAATCCGGCTGTAATTGCTGAGCAATGGTCAACCTCGCCGCTGTGCGAGCCTGATGAATTGCATGGACATCAACTTCATCAGTAATTTCAGCCAAATATGCCTCACTAGGGAGACTCAACATCAGTGCAACCATGGATTTATCCAGCCTATCATCAGCCAAAATTTCACGATAGGCATCAATCAGACGTTCGTCTACTGCGATCTCAGAACCCGACTGAATTGCACTAACCATATCGTTAAGCACCAGCACACCAAGTTGCTGCGCGGCGTCCCAGCGCACAAAGCCATCGGTATCACGACTCATAAGAAAAACTAAATCATCGCGGCTGTAATCAAATACTAATTTAACGGGCGCAGAAAACCCCCGCAGTAAACTGGGAATGGGCAGCTCTGAAACGTTTTCAAAAACAAATTGTTGACTGACATTCGTGACATTAAGAACTACTTCCGTGCCGGCCATAAGCTCGCCGTCTAAATAAAGCGGCAGCACTCCATTTTTCCCGAGCAACGCCGTCGACAGTGGAATATGGAACGGCGCTTTATCCGCCTGTCCTGGTGTTGCAGGACAGCTCTGTTCAACAGACAGCGTGTACGTTTCATTTATCTCGCTGTATTCACCGGTCACGTTTAGCCTCGGTGTTCCAGATTGTGAATACCATCGCCGGAATTGTTGCAGATTTTTGCCTGACGCATCCTCCATTGCACACACAAAATGCTCACAGGTAACTGCCTCACCGTCGTGGCGATCAAAATACAAATCTGTTCCTTTCCTGAAATCATTTGGTCCAAGAAGATTGGCAATCATCCGAACGACTTCAGCACCTTTTTCATAAATAGTAACGGTATAGAAATTAGATATCTCAATAAATGATTCGGGTCTCACGGGGTGCGACATAGGGCCATTGTCTTCGGCAAACTGTATAGTTCTCAGCAATGAAACATCATCTACTCGTTTGACCGTTCGCGACCCCATATCGGACGAAAATTCAGCATCCCGGTATACCGTAAAACCTTCTTTTAGGCTCAGTTGAAACCAATCCCTACAAGTAACTCGGTTGCCCGACCAATTATGAAAATACTCATGAGCAACGACAGCTTCTACTCGCTGAAAACCCGCATCAGTTGTTGTATTAGGTTTCGCCAATACACAGGAAGTATTAAAAATATTGAGGCTCTTATTTTCCATAGCCCCCATATTGAAATCATCGACGGCTACAATATTGAAAATATTCAAGTCGTATTCACGACCATACACCTCTTCATCCCACTTCATTGCATGAATTAGCGAGGTCATGGCATGGTCGCACTTATCAATATCTTTAGATTCTACAAAAATTCGTAAGGTAACGTCGCGCCCAGACATTGTAATAAATTGATCTTCTATGTACTCCAAATCACCAGCCACCAGCGCAAACAAATAGGCAGGCTTACGGAATGGATCATGCCATTTCACCCAGTGATTACCGTCAACGTTAATCCCCGACTCTACATTATTTCCATTGGACAATAACACCGGGTACCGACCTCGATCCGCAACTATAGTTGTCGTAAATACCGACATCACAT
>Ga0206126_10002395_pt1 | contig 20486 bp, 12 predicted proteins | sample Helgoland_Spring_5_FD_148621 | JGI IMG/M metagenome (GOLD analysis project Ga0206126, IMG submission 148621) | Pelagic subsurface seawater microbial communities from Kabeltonne, Helgoland, North Sea - Helgoland_Spring_Bloom_20160412_1 | ecosystem: Environmental > Aquatic > Marine > Epipelagic ...
ACAAGCCGCGCGGACGGGGTGATCTTCCTGGGGCAATCCAGCCTGCATTCGGCCTTCAACCGGTTGGTGGACGCCGACCATCGCTTCGTCGTCTGGGGCGCCGAACTGCCGGATCAGGACTATTGCTCCATCGGCTCGGACAATATCTCGGGCGGACGCCGCGCGACGTTGCATCTGGCGCGACTGGGGCGAAAGCGCATCGTCTTCCTGGGCGATCTGGATCCGCCCGAGGCCATGCAGCGGCATCGCGGCTATCTGGACGCCATGAGCCAGAGCGGATTGGACGTGGACGCCGACCTGATCGTGCCTGCGCATTTCGAGGTCGAATCCGCCGAGGCCGCCGTGGACGCCCTGATCCGACGCGGGCTGGATTTCGATGGGGTCGTAGCTGCGTCCGACCAGATCGCGCTCGGCGCCGTGCGTGCCCTGTTGCACGCCGGCGTCGAGGTGCCGGGCCAGGTCTCGGTCATCGGTTTCGACAATGTGCCGTTCAGCCGCTACTCGCGCCCGGCGCTCAGCACCATCGCCCAGGACACGATGAAGGCCGGCCGGTTGATGGTGTCCAAACTGCTGGATCACGGCGGCGCCGCAGCAGGCCGTTCCGAGCGCGTTCCGACCGAGCTGATCGTTCGCGAGACCTGCGGCGGCTGAACCCGTCATCCGGCGTCGGCGAAGATCAGGCCAGCCAGCGGCCTCAGCGTCGATCCGTCCGCTTCGGTCCAGTTGACCCCCGCGATCCGCCGCGCGCCGGCAGGCGCAGACCAGTCCACGGCCTCGAAGCCCAAGTTGAACACGCACAGCAGACGCTCGCCGCCCTCGGCCCGTTCGAACCGGCGGAAGACCACCAGGTCGCCCGCGCTCTCGATCTCCAACCCGCCGGTCCGCAGCGCCGGATGGGCCTGACGCAGGGCGATGATGCGGCGCGCGGCATGCAGGATCGAGGTCGGGTCCGCCTCCTGCGCATCCACGGCCAGCGACAGATGGCGCGGATCGACCGGCAGCCAGGGCTCGACCGTCGAGAAGCCGGCGTTGGGCGCCGAGGCCAACCAGGGGATCGGCGTGCGGGCGCCGTCGCGGCCCAGAGTCTCAGGCCAGTTGGCGATGGCCTCGGGATCGACCAGCCGCTCGAACGGCACCTCGGCCTGCGGCAGGCCCAACTCTTCGCCCTGATAGACGAAGACATTGCCGCGCAGGCACATCAGCAACAGCAGGGCCATTTCCGAGAAGGCCTTCTCGTCCCGGCCCTGGGCCCAACGCGACACCGCGCGCGGCGCATCGTGATTGGAGAAGGTCCAGGACGGCCAGCCCTCGCCCTGCTGATCCGGCCACATGCCGTCACCGAGGCCGATCAGTTCGCTCTTCAGCGTATCGGCATAGAGATAGAGGAAGCCATAGGCTGAGTGCAGGCGGTCGTTCCCGGCGGTGAATTCCTTCATCTCGCGGTCAGCGTGATCGCCGCCGACCTCCGCCACCGTGAACCGGCCTTCATAGCTGTCGGTCAGGGCGCGGATGCGGTTCAGGAAGCCGATGATGTCCGGGTGGGACTGATTGTAAATCTTGTCCTGGAAATCGAACGGCCGCGTGCGCTTCTTGCCGTCCTGGATCGGCGGATTGTCGCGCAGGGACGGGTCATGGATGGCGAAGTTGATCGCATCCAGACGGAAGCCGTCCACCCCCCGATCCAGCCAGAACCGCGCCGCTGCGATCAGGGCGTCCTGAACCGCTGGATTTCTGACGTTCAGCTGAGGCTGGGAGGCCAGGAAATTATGCATGTAGTACTGGCCGCGCCGCGCGTCCCAGGTCCAGGCCGGGCCGCCGAACACCGACTGCCAGTTCGAGGGCGGCGAGCCGTCCGGCTTGGCGTCGGCCCAGACATACCAGTCGGCGTGGTCACCGTTGCGGCTGGCGCGGCTATCGGTGAACCAGGGATGTTCGTCCGAGGTGTGTGAGAAGACCTGATCGATGACGACCTTCAGCCCCAGTGCATGGGCGCGCGCGATCAGGGCGTCGAAGTCGGCCAATGTGCCGAAGATCGGATCGACGTCGCAGTAGTCCGACACGTCGTAGCCGAAGTCCTTCATCGGCGACGTGAAGAAGGGCGACAGCCAGACGCCGTCGACGCCTAGAGAGGCGACGTGGTCGAGGTGCTGGGTGATCCCCTTCAGATCGCCGACGCCGTCGTCGTTGGAGTCGGCGAAGCTGCGCGGATAGATCTGATACAGCACCGCGCCGCGCCACCAGTCGTGCGCCAATGCGGGGGCGGCGTCAGCCGCGGAAAGATCGAGGGGCAGGGCAGTCACGGCACGCTCTTGCAGACGAGGTAATCGAGGGGGGGCACGCGAACGGCGACGCTGGCGGGCGCGGAGGATTCGGGTGCGCAATCGCCGCGCAGAGCTTGCCACCGCAGCGAGCCGGGCTCCACCTCGACTTGAGCGGCGACGGGCGCAGTGGAGGTGTTGAACAGGGCCAGGATCTCCGATCCGTCCTCGCCGACGCGCGACAGGGCGAACAGACCGGGCTTGTCGCCATAGGCGCGCACGACCTGACGGCCGCGTCGCAGGGCCGGCTCCTCGGCGCGGATGCGGGTCATCTCTGCGATCGCCCGGTAGAGGGGGGCGTCCGTGGAATAGGCCGGCTGGCGACCGCCAACGGGCGTCTCGTTCGCATAGACCGGCGTGCGGCTGGGCCACATGTCCTGGCGCGAGTTTCCGTATCCGCCCGCGCCGGCGAAACCCTGTTCATCCCCGTAATAGAGCGTGGGCACGCCCCGGCTGAACATCATCAGGGCATGGGCCAGTTTGATGCGCGCCAGCACCTCGGCGTCGTCGGCGTTCGGATTAGCCTGTTTCACGAAGAAGCCGACCCGGCCCATGTCATGGTTGCCCAGGAAGGTCGGCAGGATGGCGGCGGTCTCGGCGCCCTTGTCATAGATCGTGTCGGCGTCGAACAGCTTGGCCAGGGCGTCGGTCCCGACCTTGCCGGCCGCCACATCGGTCGCCTGCTTCTGGAACGGGAAGTCCAGCACCGCCGGATAGCCGTCGACCCGCGTGAACCGCGCCGTCACCGCCGGATCGGGATCATAGACCTCGCCGAAGATGTGGAAGTTCGGAATGCCCTTGGCTTCGGCGCGGGCGATCATGGCGGGGATGAAGGCCTGCCAGAAGCCCGGGTTCACATGACGGGCGGTGTCTATGCGGAAGCCGTCGATCCCGTATTTGTCGATCCAGCCGCCGAAGATGTCGATCATGCCCTGGATGACCACCGGGTCCTCGGTCAGCAGGTCGTCCAGCCCGGCGAAGTCCCCGTCCAGGCTGCTTTCGCCGGTGAAGGTGCTCTCGCCCCGGTTATGATAGTGGATCGGGTCGTTAAGCCAGGCCGGAACCTTGGCGTTCTCCTCGCCCGCCGGGACATAGGGGGTGTAGGCGTAGTCGGGTCGGGTCAGGCGCGAGAAGTCCCGACCGTCGAAGCCGTCGTTGATCGGCACCCCGTCCAGCCCGCCGCGACGGGTGTAGGGATAGTCGGCGCGACTGCGATAGGCGCAGCGGCCTTCCGGGCATTCGCGATGCTGGATGACGTCGGCGGTGTGGTTGGCGACGATGTCCAGATACACCTTCATGCCGCGCGCATGGGCCGCCTCGACCAGGGCGCGCATCGTCGCTTCGTCGCCGAAGTGCGGATCGACGGCGGTGAAGTCGGTGATCCAATAGCCGTGGTGCGCCGCGCCGGTGTAGCCGCCATGGCTCTGCACCGGCTTGTTCTTGAACACGGGCGCCAGCCAGACCGCCGTCGCGCCCAGCCCCTGGATGTAGTCCAGCTGTTGGGTCACCCCCGCCAGGTCGCCGCCATGGTAAAAATCGGTATCGGCCGGATCGAACCCACTCTTCAGCCGGTCGGCAGCATAACCGCCGTGGTCGTTCGTGGCATCGCCATTGGCGAAGCGATCCGGCAGCAGGAAGTAGATCACCTCGTCCTGAGGCAGGCGTTGACGCAGGGCTGACAGGGCGTCTTCGGCCTGGCGCGTTTCCGCCGCAGTCGGCGTTGCAAAGCCGCTCAGCAGAGCCGCCGCCGCTATCGCCGCGTGCAGTCCGGCCCTTCTGGGGGTTCCCCTCGCCATGACGCTCACTCCCTTGCGTCTGGAAAGTGCAAAGCCTTCCAGATCGATTTGCAAGATTTTGCAGCAATGTGCGGGGCTGTCAACGCGTCGCTGAAATGCTGCAATGCGTCAGGGAAATCGCGCGAAACCGCAAGTTCGCGTGTACCGACTGCGTCCGAAACGGCTTGAAGTGCGACGGAAATCAAACCTCCGCATTAACTGCTTGCAACATTCCCAAAGATTTGCATATTTTTGCGACGGCTTCAGATCGCGACGTTCAGAATCGCGGTCAGCCCCAGGGAGGATGACCATGTTCCAACGTCTCAACCGGCGCGCGCGCCTGCTATCCGGTGTCGCCTTCGGCGCAGCCGCCCTGATGGCGGTCGGCTCGGCGCACGCACAAACCGCGCCCGCCACGACGGCGCAGGCCGACGACCAAGCCACCGAAGTCGGTGAAATCGTCGTCACCGGCATCCGCCGTTCGATCGAAGCCGCGATCAACGCCAAGGCCAACAACACCTCGATCGTCGAAGTCATCTCGGCCGAAGACATCGGCAAGCTGCCGGACGTCTCGATCGCCGAATCCCTTGCGCGCCTGCCGGGCGTGACGATGCAGCGCCTCGACGGCCGCAGCCAGGCGATCTCCATCCGTGGCTTGGGCCCCGACTTCACCACCGCCCTGCTGAACGGGCGCGAACTGGTCACCACCGGCGACAACCGCGGCGTCGAGTTCGACCAGTTCCCCGCCGAACTGCTGAACAGCGTCGTCGTCTACAAGACCCCGGACGCGGCTCTGATTGGTCAAGGTCTGGGCGGCACCGTCGACCTGCGCACCGTTCGCCCGCTGGCCTACGGCCGCCAAGCCATCGCCATGAACTACCGCCACGAGTGGAACGAGATCGGCGCCCTGAACTCGGGCACGACCGACAACGGCGACCGCTACACTATCTCCTACATCGACCAGTTCCTTGACGGTACGCTAGGCGTGGCCTTGGGCTACGCCCACATGAGCTCGCCCTATCAGTCGGAGCGCTTCAACGCTTGGGGCTATCCCAACTACACGGACGGCAATCTGCTGACTGGCGGCGTGAAGCCCTATGTGATGTCGTCGGAGCTGGAGCGCGACGGCTATATGGGCGTGCTGGAATGGCGCCCGAACGATCGCATCCACTCCACGATCGACGCCTTCTATTCCGAGTTCAAGAACACCCAGGTCCTTCGCGGCATCGAATTCCCGCTGGCGTGGGGTGGTTCCTCGGGTGACTGCACCGTGAACGTCCCGTCGGCGGTCTGCCGTCCCGGCCCCGCGCTGCGCCCTGGCTACACGGTCCAGGATGGCCTGATCGTCGCCGGCACCTGGGACAACATCAAGGGCGTGGTCCGCAACGACCTGAATAAGCGCGACAGCAACATCACTGCGTTGGGCTGGAACACCGAGTTCACGCTCAGCGACGACTGGTCGGCGAACCTGGACCTCAGCTATTCGAAGGTCGAGCGTAACGACATCATCCTGGAAACCAATGCTGGCACCGGCCGCAACATCAACGGCGCGCTGGACACTCTGGGCTTTGAACTGACCGACGATGGCGTCACCCGCTTCACCAGCCGTCTGAACTACGCCGATCCGAACCTGATCAAGATCACCAGCCCGCAAGGCTGGGGCGGCGACGTCATTCCGGGCGGTCAGGCAGGCTATATGAACACGCCCTCCATCGAAGACGAGATCAAGGCGGCTCGCTTCTCTGTGACGCGTGAACTGCATCAGAGCCCGTTCAAGTCGATCGATTTCGGCGCCAACTACACCGAGCGTCAGAAGAGCTTCGTCAACGATCAGTTCTATCTCGGCGTCCCCGGCGGCGGCGATTTGACCGTGCCTTCTGCCTTCCTGCTGGACCCGACCGACCTTGGCTATCTCGGCATCAGCGCCGTGCTGAGCTACGACGCTCTGGGCCTGGTCAACAGCGGCGCGTTGAACCGCGTCCGCAACCCGAACGCCGACGTCACCGCCGGCAACTGGGAAGTGACGGAAAAGGTCTCGACTGCCTACGTCCGCGCCAACATCGATCACAACCTGTTCGGCCGAGCCCTGACCGGCAACGTCGGCATGCAGTTTGTCTATACCGACCAAAGCTCCAGCGGCTTTTCGGCGCGTCAGGTCGGACCGGGTGTCTCCGAGACCATCGCGGTGACGGGCGGCGACGAATATCTGGAGATTCTGCCCAGCGCGAACTTCATCCTGGAAGCCGGCGAGGACATGTTCGCGCGTCTGGCGGTTTCGCGCACCCTGGCCCGGCCGCGCATGGACGATATGCGCGCCTCACGAAACTACAGCTATAACCCCAGCTTGGCCCAATCGACCGACATCAACCGTTCCCCCTGGGGCGGCGGCGGCGGTAATCCGGAACTGCGGCCGTACATCGCGGACGTGATCGACGTGTCGTTCGAGAAGTATTTCGCCAACCGGAAGGGCTACATTTCGCTGGCGGCCTTCTACAAGAACCTGGAAAGCTACGTTTATAACCGCAACCAGATCTTCGACTTCACCGGCTATCCGATCGGCGTGATTTCGCCGACCAACCCCGAGCCGGCGTTGCGCCAAGGCCTGGTGGGCGCGCCTGACAACGGTGAAGGTGGCTGGATCAAGGGTCTCGAGTTGTCGATTTCGGCGCCGTTCGACATCTTCCATCCGGCCCTGGAAGGTTTCGGCGCCCAGTTCAGCGCCTCGACCACGGACAGCGAAGTCCAGCCGGATCCGACCCAGGCCCCGACCGCTCTGCCGGGTCTGTCGGAAAACGTGATCAACGGCTCGCTCTACTATGAGCGATACGGCTTCCAGTCGCGGATTTCGGCCCGCTATCGCTCGGATTACTTGGGCGAGGTCGCCGGCTTCGGCAACGGCCGCACCTTGCGTTCGGTCGCGGCGGAAACCGTGGTCGACGCCCAGGTCGGCTATGAGTTCCAGTCCGGTCCGCTGGAAGGCCTGTCGGTTCTGGCTCAGGTCAACAACCTGACCGACGAGCCGTTCAAGACCTTCGAAAACGGCGATGAGCGCCGGACCATCGACTATCAGCACTACGGCCGCACCTTCGCGGTCGGGCTGAACTACAAGTTCTGATTTCCTCTCTCTTCTGAGCAAACTTGGGCCGCCGCGTTCGCGAGGCGGCCCTTTTCTTTGCCTGCGCCACGGCCAGGCGGAAAAGTTTCGTTACAGAGGGCGCTTTTCGGCTGGACGCGCCTTTCGCGATGTCCGAACCAAGCAGGATGAGAACCGCGCGACCACAGCGCGGCCGTTCGATTCACTGGGGGATCATTCATGACCGTTCCGGACGCCGGAAAACGCCAGGGCGCAGGCCTGGCCTTCGCCTATGTCACCACGCTGTTCTTCGCCTGGGGCTTTGCGACCTCGCTGATCGACCCGCTGATCGCGGCGGTTAAGCGGGTGTTCGACCTGAACAACGCCGAGGCCTTCCTGACCACCTTCGCCTGGTTCATCGCCTACGGGCTGATGTCGCTGCCGGCGGCCTCGGTCCTCAGCAAGCTGGGCTACAGCCGTTCGATCATCGGCGCCCTGATCGTCATGGTCGCGGGCTGCCTGATCGTGCCGGCCGCCACCGCCGCCGACTGGTATCCCGGCGTGCTGATCGCCCTGTTCGTCATCGCCTCGGGCGTGACCCTGCTGCAGGTCGCGGCCAACCCGCTGGTCGCCGAGCTGGGCAGCCCCAAAGGCGCCTCCAGCCGTCTGAACCTGTCGCAGGCCTTCAACTCGCTGGGCACGACCCTCGGCCCCTGGCTGGGCTCGCACGTCCTGCTGACGGGGGGCGTCTTCGCCGCTGGCGCTGTGGTCACCGCTGCAACCCGCACCCAGTCGCTGCGCAGCATCGACATGGCCTTCCTGGGCATGGGGGCCTTCTTCGCCTTGATCGCCGTCTTCATCTTCACGGCGCGCAAGAAGATCAATGCGGCGGCGCCTGAATCGCACAATGCGGTTTCGCCGCTGCAGGCCCTGTCGTCGCCGTGGGCTGTGTTCGGCGCCTTGGCCATCTTCCTCTACGTCGGTTCCGAAGTCGCCATCGGCGGCATGCTGACCAACTTCCTGGAAAGCCCCGACATCCTGAACGCTCCCATCGAGACGGCGGGCAAGATGGTGGCCCTGTACTGGGGCGGCGCCATGGTCGGCCGCTTCATCGGTTCGGCTGTCCTGACCAAGGTGCGCCCCGGCCTCGTCCTGGCCTGCTGCACCGTCGCGGCGGCGGTGCTGTGCCTGACCGTCAGCCAGATCGGCGGGCCGACGGCGGCCTACGCAGTCCTGTCGATCGGCCTGTTCAACTCGATCATGTTCCCCACCATCTTCACCTTGACGCTGGAGCGCTCGACCGCTCCGACGTCGGCGACGTCGGGCCTGCTGGTGTTCGGCATCATCGGCGGCGCCCTGCTGCCCCAAGTCGCGGCGCATATCGCCGATGCGGCCGGCAAGCTTCAGCCCGCCTTCATCGTGCCGATGCTGGGCTACGTCGGCCTGACCATCTTCGCCATCGGCTGCATCCGCACCAAGGCGCGGACCGAAGTGACCTCGACCGCCTCGCACTGAGCCGGTCGTCAGACAAGATAAAGGGCGCGGAGGTCAGCCTCCGCGCCTTTTTTCATTTCGGCGATGGGGTCAGCCGTCGATCAGCGACTGAAGAATGGGCGCCAGGCGGTCGCGCATCTCCTCGCATTGGGCGGGTTCGATGTTGAAGCTGCCGCCGCCCAGTTCGCGACTGACTGACATGCCCATGATGAAACCGGCCAGGAGACGCGCGCGGACCGTGGCGTCCGGCCCGCTCAGCCATTCCTCCAGCGGGCCGAAGAACCGCTGGGTGCAGGTGTTCTGAACCATCTCCGACGCCTTGGCCGAGCCGATGGAGCGCAGCATGATCGACATGCCCTTCAGCTTTTCGGCCTTCTTGGGTTCGAAGACGATCTCGTGCGCCACGCGCCGGCCGAAGTCGGCCTTTTCGCCCTGCATCAGGGCGCTGCCATCGCCGCAGCTATCCAGCGCGGCCAGGAACAGATCGTCCTTGGAGCCGAAGTAGCGGCTGATCAGGGCCGCATCGACGCCGACATCGCGGGCGATGTCGCGCATGCCCACGTCGTCATAGCTCTCGGCCGCGAATCTCTCGCGCGCAGCATCGAGAATGGCCGTGCGCGTGGCGGCGGCGTTTCTCGGGCGTGGGCCGGGACATAACAAGGTGATGACACTCCACAGACAATAACCGTAGATCACATATGGCTTTGTCAACGCCTGTTGACAAGCGCCACGGCTCCGACCATTAAGTCACCACGCGTTGACAAGGCCGACTCCCCATCGGCCTCTGTCCGCACGACAGGGATTTACCTCCGACAGGGAGATGCGCAGATGCGCGGGCTGAAGATTGCGGCGGTATCCGTCATGGTGACGGGTGCGCTTTATGGTTGTTCCCCAAAGGCAGAGGCGCCCGCGCAAGGCGCGCCGCCCGTGACGGTGGCTGTGCCGCTGAAGCAGCAGGTGCGGGACTGGGACGAGTTCACCGGGCGCTTCGAAGCGGTCGAGAGCGTGGACGTGCGCGCCCGCGTCGGCGGCTATATCCAGGCCGTCCACTTCCGCGACGGCCAGATGGTCCAGCGCGGCCAGTTGCTGTTCACCCTGGATCCGCGCCCGGCCCAGGCCGCCCTGGCGCAGGCTCAGGCCCAGGTGGCCCAGGCCCAGTCGCAACTGTCGCTGGCCCGCGCCAACTTGGCCCGTAGCGAGGCCCTGCTGGCCTCGCAGGCGGTGTCCAAGGCCGAATATGATTCCAACAAGGCGGCCGTTGATGCGGCCCAGGCCAATCTGGCGGCCGGCAACGCCGCCGTCCGCAATGCGCGTCTGAACCTGGAATACACTCGCGTCACCGCGCCGACCTCGGGTCGCGTGTCCGACCGTCGCGTCGATCCAGGCAATGTCATCGCCGGCGGTTCGTCGGCCGGCGACATCCTGACCACCATCATCTCGGGCGGCCCGATCCACTTCGTCTTCGACGGCTCGGAAGCGGTCCTGCTGAAATACCTCAGGGCGCAGTCGTCAATGTGCGCCTGCAGGACGAAAGCACCTACAAGCATACCGGCCGTCTCGACTTCTCTGACAACGCCGTGGACACCGCGTCGGGCGTGATCCGTCTGCGCGCCATCCTGCCCAACGCCGACGGCTTCCTGCGTCCCGGCATGTTCGGCAGCGCCCAGGTCGCGGGCGCCGGCGCTTATGACGCTCTGCTGGTCCCGGATTCGGCCATCGGCACCGATCAGGCCCGCCGCACCGTCGCCGTGGTCAACGCCGACGGCACCGTGACGAACAAGGCCGTTCAGCTCGGCCCGATCGTGCAGGGCTTGCGCGTCGTCCGTTCGGGCCTGGCCCCGACTGACCGCGTCATCATCGCGGGTCTGCAACGCGCCGCTCAGCCGGGCTCCAAGGTCACGCCGAAGAACGGCAAGATCGAACCCGTCGCCGGCGATGCGTCCCAGGCGCCCGTCACCCAGTCGGCGCCCGCGTCCAGCGCCTCCTTCGCCAACAGCCTGCCGGCCGGCTAAGCCATGAACATCTCCCGCTTCTTCATCGACCGGCCGATCTTCGCGGCCGTGATCGCGGTGGTGATCTCCATCATCGGCATCGCCGCCTATCCGCTGCTGCCCTTGTCGCAGTATCCGGAGATCGCGCCGCCGACGATCACCATCAACGCCGCCTATCCCGGCGCCTCGGCCGAGACCCTGGCCGAAACCGTCGCCGCCCCCATCGAGCAGGAGGTGAACGGCGTCGAGAACATGCTCTACATCTCCTCCTCGTCCACATCGGACGGGGCGGTGGCCATTACCGTGACCTTCCAGCCCGGCACGGACCTGGATTCGGCGCAGGTGCTGGTCCAGAACCGGGTGGCGCTGGCCGAGCCCCGTCTTCCCGAGGCGGTTCGCCAGACGGGCGTCGTGGTCAACAAGGCCGAGAGCGGCTTCCTGATGATCCTGGGGCTGACGTCGCCCGACGGGACCCTGGATAACGACTATGTCGGCAACTATGCCAACTCCACGCTGCGGGACCGTCTGCTGCGGATCGAGGGCGTGGGCGCGGTTCAGGTGTTCGGCGGCGGCAACTATTCGATGCGCGTCTGGATCGACCCGGCCAAGGCGGCCGAGCGCGGTCTGACGGGTCCCGAGATCGTTTCCGCCCTGCGCGCCCAGAACGTTCAGGCCGCCGCCGGCTCCATCGGCCAGCCTCCGTTCCCCAACAGCGCGGCCGCCTTCCAACTGCCGGTCCAGGTTCAGGGTCGTCTCAGCGATCCCAATGAGTTCGCCAACGTCGTCCTGAAGACGGATGCCCAAGGGCGCGTCACCTATCTGCGCGACGTGGCGCGGATCGAACTGGGCGCCCAGGACTACGGCATCCGCGGCTTCTTTGACGGCCAGCGCGGCGTCGGCATCGCGATCGTGCAACAGCCGGGCGCCAACGCCCTGGGCACCGCCGATCGAGTCCTGAAAGAGGTCGAGGCCCTGAAGTCCGAAGTGCCCGCCGGCATGAAGGTGGACGTGCCCTACAACCCGACCGAATTCGTCGCCGCCTCGGTGGAGTCGGTTCAGCACACCCTGGTCGAAGCCGTCATCCTGGTCATCATCGTGGTCATGGTCTTCCTGCAGACCTGGCGCGCGGCCATTATCCCCATCGTCGCCATCCCCGTCGCCCTCGTTGGCACCTTCGCGGTGCAGCTGGCGCTGGGCTATTCGATCAACTCCCTGTCCCTGTTCGCCCTTGTCCTCGCGGTCGGCATCGTCGTCGATGACGCCATCGTCGTAGTCGAGAACGTGGAGCGGGCCATCGGTGAAGGGCTCAGTCCCAAGGAGGCCGCCTATCGATCGATGCAGGAGGTTTCCGGTGCCCTTATCGCCATCGGCCTGGTGCTGGTGTCGGTGTTCGTGCCGACGATGTTTGTGCCCGGCATCCCCGGCATCTTCTATCGCCAGTTCGCGGTCGTCATCGCCTCGGCCTCGGTCATCTCCTTGTTCGTGTCCCTGACCCTGTCGCCGGCCATGGCCGCCCTGCTGCTGAAGCCGCACAAGAAGGATCATGAGCACGCTCGCAAGCCGGGCGTCCTGGGCACGGTCGTCTATTATGGCGGCTGGGCCGGGCGGAAGTTCAACGAGGGCTTCGATTGGCTGTCGGATCGTTACGGCCGCCTGACCGCGCGTCTGGTGCGCACGGTCGGTCTGGTGCTGATCATCTATGCCGGTCTTCTGGGCCTGACCGCCTGGCGTCTGGTCGACACCCCTTCGGGCTTTATCCCTGAACAGGACCAAGGCTTCCTGATCGGCGTCATCCAACTGCCGGCCGGCGCGTCGCTGGACCGCACCCAGGCGGTGATGGAACGCGCCACCAAGATCATCCAGGGCACCGCCGGGGTGAACGGCACCGTGGCCTTCGCCGGTCTGGACGGCTCCAGCTTCTCGTTCGGCTCCAACGCCGCCACCATCTTCGTGCGCCTGAACGGCTTCGAGGAACGCTCCAAGGAGGAGGCCGCCACGGCTCTGGCCGGCGCCATCACCCAGGCGACCGGACAGATCGAGGACGCTCAGATCTTCGTCATCGCACCGCCGGCGGTCCAGGGTCTTGGCACCGGTAACGGTTTTTCGATGATGATCCAGGATCGCGAAGGCGCCGGCTATCGTCCGCTGGAAGGCGCGACCTTCGCCATGATGGGCGCCGCCGCCCAGAAGCCGACCGAGGTCAGCCAGGTCTTCTCGACCTACAACACGGCCTCGCCGCGCATCACCGCCGACGTCGACCGTGACAAGGCGCTGATGCTGGGCGTCCAACCCAGTTCGGTGTTCGACACCCTAGGCGTCTATCTGGGCTCGTCCTACGTCAACGACTTCAACATGCTGGGCCGCACCTTCCGGGTGACGGCGCAGGCAGAGCCGACGGCGCGCGACGACATCGCCGACATCGCCAATCTGAAGACCAAGTCGTCCACGGGCGCGATGGTGCCGATCGGATCGGTGGCCAACCTGGTCAACGATTCCGGCCCGGCGCGGATCGTGCGCTACAACCTGTTCCCGGCGGCCGAACTTCAGGGCAACGCCGCAGCAGGGGTCTCTTCCGGCGAGGCGCTGCAGGTCATGGAAACCATGGCCGCCCAGACCCTGCCGCAGGGCTTCTCCTACGAATGGACGGGTCTGGCCTATCAGCAGAAGGCGGCGGGTTCCGGCGCGACGGTCATCTTCCTGATGGCGGTGGTGTTCGTCTTCCTGGTGCTGGCGGCTCAGTACGAAGCGTTCACGCTTCCGCTGGCGGTCATCCTGATCGTGCCGATGTGTCTGCTGGCGGCCATCATCGGGGTGAACCTGCGTGGCCTGGACAACAACATCCTGGTCCAGATCGGGCTTGTCGTTCTGATCGCCTTGGCGGCCAAGAACGCCATCCTGATCGTCGAGTTCGCCAAACAGGCCGAGGAAGAGCAAGGCATGAACCGGTTCGAGGCTGCGGTCGCCGCCGCCAAGACCCGTCTGCGTCCGATCCTGATGACCTCCTTCGCCTTCATCCTCGGCGTCGTGCCGTTGATGCTGGCCTCGGGGCCGGGCGCGGAGATGCGTCAGTCGCTGGGCACGTCCGTCTTCTCGGGCATGCTGGGCGTGACCTTCTTCGGCCTGATCTTCACCCCGGTCTTCTATGTGGTCAGCCGCTGGCTGTCCTCGAAACTGCCGCAAGGCAAGAAACCGACCCCGACGCCTGACCGTCCTTCGGACCGGCCCGTGCGTTATGACGAAACCAGCGACCTGACCGATCCGAACGCGCCTGCGCCCGCGACCGGCCGGGGAGGGGACATCTGATGACCCGCAAAAAGACCCTCAGCTTCCTGACCGCCGCAGCCCAGTTGACGGCTTCTGGCGCCCTGCTGGCCGCCTGCGCGGTCGGGCCCAAGGCGCCGATCGCCGACCTGCCCGTCGCCGGCACGGGCGCCTTCGTCGGCTCGGCCAGCCCCACTGTCTCGACCGCTGCGGCGCGCGACGACTGGTGGCGGCTGTACGAAGACCCCACGCTGGACGCCCTGATCCAGCAGGCCTTCGCCGAAAATAACCAGCTCGAAGCGGCCTTCGCCAATCTGCGCGCGGTTCGGGCGTCGTTGTCGGAGGCCCGCGTCGGCCGTTTCCCGACCACGACGACCAGCGCCCAGGCCCAGCGCAGCCGCGCCTCGGCCGCCACGGTCCAAGGCCTGCCCGCAGGGCAAGATGCGCCCGAAATCGACACCTATGACGTCGGCATTCAGGCGGCCTATGAGGTCGATCTGTTCGGACGGGTGGAATCCACCATCCGCGCCGCCCGCGCCGACGCCCGCGCCGCGGAGGCCGCTCTGGCCACGGTCCAGGTGACGGTCGCGGCCGAGACGACCCGCGCCTATGCCGACACCTGCTCGGCCAATGCGCAGATCGCGGTGGCCGAACGGACGCTGGAGCTGCAACGCAACACCGCCAACCTGACCCAGACCCTGCTCGACGGCGGGGCGGGCACAGGGCTGGACGTGGCCAGCGCCCGCGCGGCCCTGGCCCAGACGGCGGCGACCCTGCCGACCCTGCGCGCAGCCCGTAACGAGGCGCTGTTCCGCCTGGCGACCCTGACCGGCCGCACCCCGGCCGAGGCCAGCCAGGCCGCCGCCGCCTGCGTGCGTCCGCCCCAGCTCAGCCAGCCGATCCCGGTCGGCGATGGCGCGGCGCTTCTGGCTCGCCGTCCCGACGTGCGCCAGGCCGAGGCCGAACTGGCCGCCGCCGCCGCGCGCGTGAACGTGGCGACCGCCAACCTGTTTCCGCAGATCAGCCTGGGCGGGTCATTCGGCTCCACCGCGCTGGACGCTGGCGATCTGGGCAAGGACCAGAACTTCCGCTTCAGCTTCGGTCCGCTGATCAGCTGGTCCTTCCCCAACGTCTTCGCCGCCCGCGCTCAGATCAAGGCCGCCGGCGCCCGTTCGGACGCAGCGCTCGCTGCGTTCGACCAGGCGGTGCTGACGGCGCTGCAGGAAACCGAGACGGCGCTTAGCAACTACGCCAACGAACTGGACCGTCGTGCGGCCCTGACCGAAGCCAGGGACCAGGCCGCCCGCGCCGCCGACCTGTCGCGCCTGCGCTTCAACGCCGGCGCCGACAGCTTCCTGTTGGTGCTGGACGCCGAACGCACACAGGCGGCGGCGGACGCCGCCCTGGCTCAGTCCGACGCCCTGGTCACGACCTATCAGATCGCCCTGTTCCGCGCCCTGGCCGGGGGTTGGCAAGCCGACAGCTGATCGCGTCGCGATGCTGAAAACGAAAGGGCCGGGCGACGTATCGCCCGGCCCTCTGTCGTTCTGATCAAGTTTACTGCGGTCAGGCCAACATGCGCACCTTGGGCTCGCGGTCCCACTGGCGGGTGCGGGCGGGGGCGAGGAAGCCTTTGGCGTCCTTGGACAGATCGATCACGCCGGTGTCCGGCTCGATGCCCGCCTTGTCCAGCAGGGGCTGGGCTTCGGGGGTGTGGCCGATGGCCTTGAGGTGGCCGAAGGCGTCCTTGGCGAAATCGACTGCGGCGCCTTCTTTCAGCATCTGGGCACACCCGTCCTCGGACAGAACGATCGCCACGGCGTCGAACAGGACCGACGGGCTGCCGGCCAGCTGACCGTCTGCCGCCAGCGTCTTGCCGTCCTTCAGCTTGGCGCCGCCGATCTTGGGCGCGACGACGAAGACCGAGCCGCCGTCGCCTTCAACCGCCGCTTTCACGACGTCGACGATCGCGCCGTCCGAACCGTCGGCAACCAGGATAGCGACCTTTCGGCCCTTCAGGGTGTCGGGATATTTGCCGACGATGCGCAAGGCAGGCGAGGCGTCCAGATCGATGGGCGCCACACCGGGGTCGGACGCCTTGGGCAAGGGCAGGTTCAGGCCGTCTGCGACCCGCTGGGCAAGGGTCTCATCGACGTTCTGCAGATTGGCCAAAACGCGCTCGCGAACGTGGGCGAGCGACACCTTGGACAGTTCGAAGACAATGGCGCTGGCCAGGTGGGCCTGTTCGATCTCGGTCTGTGAGCGGAAAAACAGCCGCGCCTGGCTGTAGTGGTCGGCGAAGCTTTCAGCGCGCAGCCGGACCTTTTCGCCCTCGACCCGTATGGGCGCGGTGCGGAAGCCGCCCTTGGGATCTTCACGCGGGCCGCCGTCCTCGCCCGCCTCGGCAAGGCTGTTGGGCTCATAGTTGGCGCGGCCCTTCGGCACGGCCATCTGCATGTGACCGTCGCGCTGGAAGTTCTGGAAAGGGCAGCCCTTGGCCTGGTTGATCGGGATCTGGTGGAAGTTGACCGTGCCCAGGCGCGACAGCTGGGTGTCTTGATAGGAGAACAGCCGCCCTTGCAGCAGCGGATCTTCCGAAAAATCGATGCCCGGCACGATGTTGGTCGGCAGGAAGGCGACCTGCTCGGTCTCGGCGAAGAAGTTGTCCGGGTTGCGGTCGAGCACCATTCGGCCGATCACGCGGATCGGATAATCCTCTTCCGGCACCAGCTTGGTGGCGTCCAGAATGTCGAAGGGCAGGGCGTCGGCCTGTTCCTGGGTGAACAGTTGCACGCCGAACTCCCATTCGGGGAAGTCGCCCTGATCGATGGCTTCATACAGGTCACGGCGATGATAGTCGGGATCGGCGCCGGCGATCTTGACCGCCTCGTCCCAGCAGGTGGATTGCGTGCCCAGTTTGGGCCGCCAGTGGAACTTGACCAGGGTCGCCTGGCCCTCTGCATTCAGCAGGCGGAAGGTGTTGACGCCGAAACCTTCCATCATGCGCAGGCTGCGTGGGATGCCGCGATCCGACATGGCCCACATGACCATGTGCATGCTCTCGGGCATCAAACCGATGAAGTCCCAGAAGGTGTCGTGGGCGCTGGCCGCCTGGGGATAGCCCTTGTCGGCCTCCATCTTCACCGAATGGATCAGGTCGGGGAATTTGATCGCGTCCTGGATGAAGAAGACGGGGATGTTGTTGCCGACCAGATCCCAGTTGCCCTCGGTCGTATAGAACTTGACCGCAAAGCCGCGCACGTCGCGCGGCGTATCGACCGAGCCCGCGCCGCCGGCGACGGTCGAGAAGCGGGTGAACAGTTCGGTCTTCTTGCCCACCTCGGTTAAGATCTTGGCCGTGGTGAATTCCGACAGACTGTCGGTCAGTTCGAAGAAGCCGTGGGCGGCAGAGCCGCGGGCATGGACGATCCGCTCAGGGATACGCTCGTGGTCGAAATGCTGAATCTTCTCGCGAAGCATGAAGTCTTCCAGCAGGGTCGAGCCGCGCCGGCCGGCCTTGAGCGAGTTCTGATTGTCGCTGATCGGCGTGCCGTGATTGGTGGTCAGGCGGGTCTCAGGCGTCGAGGCGGTCTGGTGCACCTCGCCGGCGTTGCCGATTGTCGGCGCGCCGGCCGGCTTTGCGTTCTTGGCCATCTTGGGAGTCCTTTGGAGCAGCGGCGCAAGCGGGAGCCGCGCGCGTTCGCGAAGACAACTCGGTGGAGGCGCAATAGTTCTGTGCGAGTTCGCGCACAGCCGCGCCCGATCGTCGTTAGAAAAGTTCGCTCCGTATGCGGCGCGCCCTTCGCAGGAGGCGAGGCGGCGTTTATGAGGCGAAAATGATCGCACGCCTTCGCCCCGTCCCGTTCGACCTCGGTCCCGTTCATTTCGTCGGCATCGGCGGTATCGGCATGAGCGGCATCGCCGAGATCATGCTGAAGATCGGCTATTCGGTGCAGGGCTCTGACGCCAAGGCCAGCGCCAATACCGAACGGCTGGAACAGCTGGGCGCCAAGATCTTCATCGGCCACGACGCCGCCCATGTGGGCGAGGGCGTCTCGGCGGTGGTCTATTCCACGGCGGTCAAGGCCGACAATCCCGAGATGAAGGCGGCCCGCGAGCGTCGCATCCCGCTGGTGCGCCGGGCCGAGATGCTGGCCGAGCTGATGCGGCTGCAGTTCTCGATCGCGGTGGGCGGCACGCACGGCAAGACGACGACGACCTCGATGGTGGCGGCTCTGCTGGATGCGGCGGGCCTGGACCCCACGGTGGTCAACGGCGGGATCATCAACGCCTATGGCACCAACGCCAAGGTCGGCGACGGCGACTGGATCGTGGTGGAGGCGGACGAGTCGGACGGCAGCTTCCTGCGCCTGAAATCGACGGTCGCCATCGTCACCAATATCGATCCCGAACATCTGGACCACTACGGCGACTTCGACGGGGTGCGGAAGGCGTTCGTGGATTTCGTCGAGAACATACCCTTCTATGGGTTCGCCGCTGTCTGCCTGGACCATCCGGAGGTTCAAAAGCTGGTCGCGGCCATCGATAACCGGCGGCTTGTGACCTACGGCGTCAATCCGCAGGCGATGGTGCGGGCCGACAATGTCGAGATGGGGCCAGACGGCTGTCGCTTCGACGTGGTCATCCAGAATGGCGAAACTCATACGATCTCAGGCGTCCATCTGCCGATGGCCGGCTGGCATAATGTGTCGAACGCTTTGGCCGCCATCGCCGTGGCGCGCGAACTGGATGTGTCGGACGACGCGATCCGCACCGGCCTGGCCGGGTTCGGCGGGGTCAAGCGCCGCTTCACCACCACGGGCGTCGTGGGCGGCGTCCGCATCGTCGACGACTATGGCCACCACCCCGTCGAGATCGCCGCCGTGCTGAAGGCCGCGCGTCAGGTGACGGACGGTCGGGTCATCGCCGTGGTTCAGCCGCACCGCTATACGCGTCTGCGCGATCTGATGGACGAGTTCTCGACCTGCTTCTCGGACGCCGACAGCGTGATCGTCGCCGACGTCTATCCCGCCGGCGAACAACCGATCGAAGGCGTGGACAAGCACGCCCTGGCCGACGGAGTGCGCCGCTACGGCCATCGTCACGTCCAGGCCCTGGAGAACGCCGCCGTCCTGCCACGCCTGATCAAGGATGAGGCCAAATCCGGCGACGTCGTCGTGCTGCTGGGCGCCGGCGATATCACCAGCTGGGCCTATGGCCTGCCGGCGCAGCTGGAGGCTCTGGCGTGAACGGTCTGCCCGAGGTGCGCGGCAAGCTGCTGCGGAACGAGCCGCTGGCGCCCTATACCTGGTTCCGGGTAGGCGGCGCGGCCGAGGCCCTGTTCATTCCAGCGGACGCCGCGGATCTGGCGGACTTCCTGAAGGCGCTGGACCCGGCCGTGCCGGTGACGGTTCTGGGCGTCGGATCAAACATCATCGTCCGTGACGGCGGGGTCGAGGGCGTGGTGATCCGTTTGGCGGGCCGCCCGTGGGCGCAGATCACGACAGACGGCGACACGGTCACGGCCGGCTCGGGCGCGCTGGACTCGATGGTCGCCAAGGCCAGCGCCAAGGCGGGAATCGCCGGGCTGGAATTCTACGCCGGCATTCCGGGCACGATCGGCGGCGCCCTGACCATGAACGCCGGCTGCTATGGCTCCGAAACCAAGGACGTGCTGGTTTCGGCCTGGGGGCTGACGCGGGCGGGCGAGCGGGTTGACTACGATCTGGCCGGCTTCGGTTACACCTATCGCCATTCTCAGGCGCCGGCCGACATCATCTGGATCGAGGCGACCTATCGCGGCGCGGCCGACGAACCCGAGGCGGTGGCGGCCCGGATCTCCGAGATCACCAGCCGTCGCGAGACGACCCAGCCCATCCGTGAGAAGACGGGCGGTTCGACGTTCAAGAACCCCGAGGGCCATTCGTCGTGGAAGCTGGTGGATGAGGCCGGCTGGCGCGGCAAGCTGTACGCCGAAACCGGGGGCGGGGCCAAGTTCAGCGAACTGCACTCCAACTTCATGATCAATCCCGGCGAGGCGACAGCCGCCGATATCGAAGGCCTGGGCGAGGCGGTTCGCGCCGATGTGCTGGCCAAGACCGGCGTTCAGCTGGAGTGGGAAATCAAGCGGATCGGCCGGGCGGGATAAAAAAATCCTGCGCAAAAAGGGTCGGCGGGCGCGAATGGTTGACGGCCTGTTAAACATGTAGGCCCCAATCCAAGGCGTCATGGCCCGCGCTTTCAAAGATCTTCATGTCGCTGTCCTGATGGGCGGCCTTTCCGCAGAGCGGGAGGTGTCCCTCTCGTCGGGCGAGCAGTGCGCGCGCGCGCTGGAGCGGCAGGGCGTGCGCGTCAGTCGCGTGGATGCGGGGCGGGATCTGGCCAATGTGTTGTCCGGGCTAATCAAGCCGGACGTCGTGCTGAACTGCCTGCACGGCGCCTGGGGGGAGGATGGCTGTGTCCAGGGCGTGCTGGAGACGCTGAGAATCCCTTACACTCATTCCGGCGTGCTCGCCTCAGCCTTGGCGATGGACAAGGAGAAGTCCAAGGCCGTGCTGCGAGCGGCGGGCATAAG
>Ga0206126_10002396_pt1 | contig 20481 bp, 17 predicted proteins | sample Helgoland_Spring_5_FD_148621 | JGI IMG/M metagenome (GOLD analysis project Ga0206126, IMG submission 148621) | Pelagic subsurface seawater microbial communities from Kabeltonne, Helgoland, North Sea - Helgoland_Spring_Bloom_20160412_1 | ecosystem: Environmental > Aquatic > Marine > Epipelagic ...
ATAATGGGGAAGTGGACAAGTCAACCTGTGGTTATAGGGATAGGTTAACGTTTGAAGGCAAAAATCACACCTCAAAGCTTTTAGGACGAATATGGCTAACTTTTACAATCATCCACGAACTAGAAAACGCAATTACCATTACCCCAGGCTAGTTACATCAGATATAAAGCGTTACATGTCAGTTCCATATGGATCCAAGCATTACTTATCGTGGTCGACAAGTGGTCAGCTGGTATTAGAATTTGAAGCCATAACTACCGCTTATGGTTTAGATCTCACAGGCACTGAGGGATTTCAGCAACTGATACCAACAGCTTGGACAAAATTAAGAAGTGGATCCCGTCAATGGTGGCTGTGCCCAGAGTGCGGCTGTCGATGCGGAGTACTGTATTTTAGTAATGGTTTTGCCTGTAGGCATTGCGTCAAACCGGCTTATGACTGTCAAAACGGCTCAAGAGGTGATTATTTAGCAAGAAAAATACGCGAGTTACGCCACAAGGTTTGGGGAAGGCAGTTTAACACCGATGATGTTCTAGATTTGGTCTGTGGGTTGCCCAAGCCTGATCATTTTTCAGATTCTGAATACAGGGCTATCTGTGAGCGAATTCAAAAGTTGCAAGGAAAACTACTTAGTACTATAGAGTGATTTCAATGAATACTATATGTTTTTGTAGACAGCAAAAAATCACTTTAATTGCCACCTGCCAAATCGATAAAACTACCAGTCACATAGGAAGCTTTATCACTTAGTAACCACATAATTGCCTTGGCTACTTCTTCAGGCTGTCCGCCACGCCTCATAGGCAAAAATTCCTCGATTCTTTTAACCCTTTCTGGTTCACCACCATCGGCATGGATATCAGTATAAATACATCCTGGTCGAACGGCATTAACACGTACACCATCATCTGCTACTTCCTTGGACAATCCAATTGTCAAACTATCTATAGCGCCTTTGGAGGCTGCATAATCAATATATTCGTTAGCTGAACCTAAGCGCGAAGCAGCTGATGAGACATTAACTATACCTCCTCCCTTGCCGCCCATAGAAAAAGTCATGCGGCGTACAGCTTCGCGACTACATAAAAAACTACTCATTACATTGGTAATTAAAACTTTTTTGATACGATCAGACGACATGTCCGCCAACTTCATCTTTTCTTTTAGAATTCCAACATTGTTAACTAAAGCGGTTACGGGTCCCAAACGTTGTTCAACAGTTTTGAAAAGTCTTATTACTTCAGCTTCTATGCTGACATCCGCTTGGACTATTGTGCATTCTCCATTAATTCGCATAATTTTATCAGCCACTTTTTCCGCTGATTTTTTGTTATCTATGTAATTAATACATACGGCATAACCTTCGTTGGCTGCCTGAATAGCGGTCGCAGCTCCAATTCCTCTGCTACCACCGGTTACAATCAAAACGTTTTTTTTAGTTTGAATTTTGTGTTCTTCCATACTAGATTTGTCCATAATTCATAAACCTTCCTTAATTTATGATTCCAAAAGAGGCCAAAAGGGAGCCTGTGATAGCCGTTTAAAATCTATAGCATTTCCATCAAGGTCAAACATCCCACAGTGGGATGTTTCAAGCAGTAGCGATTAAGGCACTTAAAGATCACTTAGTCATTAGGGCTAGTTGATAGGGCCGTTGTACTAAATCCGTTGTCGACATGAATTATTTGTCCAGTTAACGCCGAAGCAAGATCACTCGCTAAGAAAGCTGCGGAGTTACCAATCTCTTCTATTGTTACGCAACGCTTAAGTGGTGCAGAAGCTTCAAATTGCGATAGCATTTTTTTAAAATTTGAAATCCCCGCTGCTGCCAAGGTACGAATAGGACCAGCGGAAATGGCATTAACACGAACCCCCTTAGCACCGAGACTGGAAGCTGTAAAGCGAACATTGGCTTCTAGTGATGCTTTTGCTAGGCCCATGACATTGTAGTTAGGAATGTACCGTTCAGCACCCAAGTAACTTAGTGTTATGAGGGATGCTCCTTCGTTAAGGAATGGAATGGATTCCTTCGCCATACCAGAGAAACTGTACGAACTAATATCATGTGCAACTTTAAAAGATTCCCTTGTAATTGAATCTAGATAATCGCCAACTAGAGCTTCTTTTGGAGCAAAAGCGATCGCATGAACGAAACCATCAAATGTTGGCCATTTTTTAGACAATGTTTCAAACAAGGATGTTATTTGTTTATCCGAAGAGACATCACAGGGAAAAACTAATTGAGAGCCACAACGAGATGCAACTACCTCCACACGCTTTTTTAATTTATCACTAGGATAGGTGAATGCGAGCTTGGCGCCTTCACGTGACATAGCATCAGCAATCCCTGTTGCTATAGATTTTTCACTTGCAACCCCTGTTATAAGAAACTTCTTCCCAGACAATATGCCCATGTTTATCACCTATCATATAAATAAAAATTTATTAATTCGCCACAGGCTAATTGTGGCTCACTGCTTTGTAACTGCCTGCATAAAATTTAAATCCATAAAGATCTTAATTTTAAACAAATGTTGATTTAGTTCACTGTTATTTTTGATAACATAAATTTGATATTTAAAAAGTTAAATTTATTCCACCCTCTAACGTTTCACTGATACCAGACAATATTAGCTATTAACTTAGCACCACTTACTTAAACAACCCGTCTTTGGCGTTTTGTTGCCAAAAAATGCAATCCAACAATAATTTAACAATTTCAATGCATACATATATCGTAATATATAGTCATTATAGACTGCCCAACACAGAACATAGTTGTTAAAAATACATAATTGTTTTTATGGATAAAGTGCAGACTAGGTTGTCAGAGTTATCAGAAAATAATGCAATGTTGTTCACAAGGTGAATATTCTTTCTGTGAAAAACGATCGAGGAAAGACTCACAGTAGCTCGGATCTTTGAGTTAGCTTTCACAGGACTCAGAAATTTGACCTTATCGAATCCAGCATTAAGAATAAAGCGAGCATCGTCAATGAAATAGTAGTCGCAAAGTATCTCGTTTATTAATTTAGGTAGTAAAGAAACAATCAAGTAACCATGAGCTACAGTCGATGCAAAGGGACTCTCGATTCTAGACTTATCAACATCTGTGTGAATCCACTGCCTGTCCCCAGTAACTGAGGCAAAATCAGTTATTAATTTTTGATCTACAAGGAACCAATTACTTTCAAAAATTTGACCATTTAAAACGTTACTAAGTTTCTTGCGATAAGTCTTTATATTGGGGTGGGGTTTGCTATTAACCTCAATAAGCGTATTTGATATGGCAAGCTTTTTATCCTTTTCTATCCTAGAAGTAGTTTCCATAGACGATATTATTGGAAGTCCTTTTAATTTTTTTATAAATTTTTGAATATTGCTCAAGTTTTTTATACAAATAGTACTCGAAGCTTTTTTGCAGATAGTCTTAAGCATTTAAACACCTTTTTTCTTACTTAAAAAACTTTAATTATCCAAAAAAATGTTAAAAAAGATATTGATCTCAATTTAACTCTCCTATTTTTTTTATGCCAATCTTCGATGATATGGAATCAATTTACACTTGCATTGCCTATCAAATAAGGCCAGCCTCTGAGTCAAACATAGTTTATCCAAGAAAATTATTTCTTCAATTTTCATTATTACCGATTACTCAATCAAGTTAGATGACAATTTATATGCTTAACTCGTCTATAAGTGAATTCATCGCTAGATGGTTTTTGAGTATTCCACGGTGCCCAAGTTTTTCAGTTTCCAATAATTTAGAACCGGGCCAAAGTTTTGCTAATATTTCACTCTCAATGCTCAGTATGTAAGTATCATTTTTATCATGTATTGCAACCAAGGGAACAGTCATGTTTGAGGCAAAATCATATGAACTATATTTATCCCAATTTTTGTCATTAATTTTATAGCGTTCAATTAAAACCCGTGATAAATGGTCTTGAATTGATCTCGACAGTTTCAATTGGGCAGCGACTTTTTCAAAGATTCCATAGAAACTTGATGGGGCGCTTATGATGCCTACTTTCTCAAGATCAAGACCATGGTTAATAGCATTTAAGAGCGCTAGACCACCAAAACTATAGCCAATAGCACAACGGATGCTGGTAAACTTTTTAGATAGACTGATAATGCCATCTATAAAATCATTCATGTCCGCTTCACTGCCTTCGGAATTTCCATGGGCACAAGCATCAAAACTAACTACTGAATAACCTTTCTTTTCGAGACAGTTGATGAGTACGCGAAAATTGGAGCTACTTGATTCCCAACCGTGTACGAGTAAAATTTCTGGTTTACTCCCTCCCCAAATATAGTATGTATTTTTTTTTCCAGATCTTAAAACCACCTCGTCACGAGCAACTGCACTTTTCAAAAATACATCGTTAATCTTCTTGTTTTTTGAGCGAGGCTCAAAGATCATTTTACTCAGTTTTTTTTGTGTATAATTTGGACATAATATGCTGCTCAGCCAAATAATCCTTCGAAAGACTTTTAGCGCAAAATTGCCTTGATAATCTGGAAAATTGTAATTGCCATAGCTCCTGGATATGGTAGTTTTAGTTTCGGACATTTATAAACCTCATTGTAAGTTAAATTTGATTAAGTCTAGTCGGATAGGGCTGCATTTTGGTTTCGTTTAAGCCTCACTATAAGGGATGAACTTTTTCTTATTCGCATCCCAAATGTTACAGTTAAAATTTCTTTCAATATCACTTAATCTCCAACTTGTTACATGTGGGGTTAAATGTACACCTACATCTGAATTGGCGCTGGGTAATCGATAAAATGGAATTTTGGGATTAATATGATGAAGATGGTGATATCCTATATTACCAGTTACCCAATTAAGAATAGGATTCATTTTAAAAAAGGATGTAGTCTGAACAGAGGAGTTTAAGAAGCCCCATTCTTCTTTCTCAAAATAAAGCGCCTCAGGAAAATTGTGCTGAGCATAGAATATGTAGCTTCCTATGGCTGTTGCAATAAATAATGATATGTAGATACAAAAAAAGCTACTCAGACTAAAGTAGGTTAAACATACGTTTACAATAATTACATGAACAAGCAGTGATAGCCAAGATCCAATGCATCTAATAGGCATCATGAACCCTTTTACCAAGGTAGGTAGAACAAAAAAATTGACCAAACCAAAGGTTATGGCCACCGAGGATCTTCGATAGCGATACAGCGCCTTTTCAATTTTACTATAATTTTTCCATACTTCTGTATCCACAACTACAAAATAGCCATTTATATAGCTTCTCAATATTGTTTGAGCTCCCATGTTAAGAATGGAGTTGCCGCGATGGTGTTCATCATGACCCTTAGCCCATTGTGCTCCTGGGAAAAATATTAAAATACCGAATACTTCAAATAAAAATTTTACCAGCCTTCCCCCCTTCTTAAATATCGCGCCATGGTAATAATCGTGATACATTATAAAAAGTCGTACGGTCAAGGCAGCAGCAATAAACACTCCTAAAGTAGAAGCAATAAATGAGTGAGAAAATAAAATAACAGCATATGCTGAGCACCAAATTATTATTGCTACTAACAAATGAAAATATGATTTCATAATTTCCTCATGTTCGTAATAACGTAACTCGGTAAAAAGTTTTTCTGCGTCAATTTTCATGGAATAAATAATCTTTACAGTTTATGAGTAAGTATGATCAGTCATCATTCAGCCGTTTTAAAGAGTCATCAAGATAATGCTGCTTGGTTGCCAAACGCATGATTTTACCACTGGTAGTTTTTGGGATCGTCGACTGCTCGACGAAAATAGTTTTATATGGTACGAGATTAAACTTTTTGAAACACATTTTGCTGACTTTATCCTTAAGTTTTTGGACATTTAACATGCCAATTTTAGAGCGCTTCACTTCTTGCACAACGACCAAATTTTCATTATTTTCTATATCAACCGAAAAAGCCGCACTACAATCTTGTCGGAAAGCTGGGGATATCCCTTGAACCAAATTTTCAATATCCAAAGGGTATATATTTCTACCATTAATAATAATTAACTCTTTTAATCTTCCTGTAATATAAAGCTCATCTTTATCTAAAAAGCCAAGGTCACCTGTACGCAAAAATAGCCCATTTTTGTTGGGCAACAAAGCGTAGAATGTTTCTTTTGTTTGCCTACTTTTTTTCCAATAACCTTTGGCTACACTGTCCCCAGTAACCCAAATTTCACCCACTTTACCATCATCAAGCACAGTGAAATTTGTTGGTTCTACGATATATATTTTGTTGTCTATTACTGTGCCTGAACTAACATATTCCAAAGAACAGTCGCTCGTCGATTTAATGGCTTTATGTTGCTTTTGAAGTTTATTTTTATCTAAACAAACTATCTTTGGCTTTTCATCTATTTTGCTGCCGGACAACAACAATGTTGTTTCCGCTAGTCCATAACATGGATAAAAAGCATTACAGTCAAAACCATACTTGGAATAACATGCAAAAAAATCTCTTAGAGTATTGGCTCTTATGGGTTCTGCTCCATTAAAAGCAACTTTCCAGCTGCTAAGATTAATATCACCAAGCATCTTTGGATTAAAGTGTTTTATGCAAGCTTGAAAGCCGAAATTTGGGCCGCCACTAGATGTGGCCTTCCAATGTGATATAGCCTGGAGCCAACGCAGCGGTCTTCTTAGAAAAGTCAGTGGAGACATTATGTTTGATGGGAATCCACCATACATTGCTTGAAGTATACCACCAACTAGCCCCATATCATGGTAGGGAGGCAGCCAGCTAACAACTTCTGATGAATCTTCATGCTTGAATTTCTTATATATAATTTCAGAATTATGCAATAAGTTTTGATGTGAAATAATGACCCCTTTAGGCTTATTGGTAGAGCCTGAAGTGTATTGTAATAAAGCAATATCGCTATGCTTTTTTTGGGACATCACTCCATCAGTCAAATCAGTCAAATCAGTTAAATCAGTTAAATCAGTTAAGGTGTCGGTAACAACGATCATGCAATCTTGTGCCTTACTATCAAAATTTTGTAACCAGTCGTTTATATGGCTTTTGAGATCTCTTGTCGTGAGAATATATTTTGGAGAGCAGTCTTTATAAATTGAGCCCAAGCGTGTGCTATCTGCTATAGAGAGTAAGGGGTATGCGGGTACTGCAGTTACTCCGGCGTTAAGACAGGCGTAAAAGGCAGCGATATACTCTATTCCAGAGTGATAAACTAAAATAGCTCGCTCATTATTGTCAATTTTTGAAAAGAGTTGTGAAATAGAAACAACTCTTTTAAGCAAATCTCTGTAAGTTATTTCAATATAATCGTCAACGCCATTCAATAAAAATCGGTAGGCAATCTGGTTAGGCTGATTTATTCCTCGCCACCAACAGATATCAGTGAAAGATACAGCTTCATAGTTAGAATTATTAATATGCAACGGCATATGATTTCTATCTGAAATCATTGTGACTCTCCGACTTTATCTTTTCAAAAATAGTTTTCAATTCACCGAGCCTGCAGATGCTAAATACATCGCTATCATCTATTCTGATCGAGTATTTATCTTCGATGTACGCGATGAGCTCAAATATATCAAGGGAGTCAAGCCCCAGATGTGATAGTTCCAATTGATCAAGTTCAGTTTTACACTGTATGTGCTGTATTTTTTTGTATGCGTCCATTTTTATGTCTGCCAAAGCATTCTTAACATATACATAAAATGTTAGATGTGATTCTGACATAATTTATTTTTCCAATAATCCAAGTAAATGGCATCCTTTAACAACAATGCGATCCTTAGACTCTAGCAACTGTTCTTTTACTTTTGGTAATTTTGTCCAGTGAACATCTGGTTCAAGGTGATGCTCTTGATGGAACCCATTATTAAACCAAAGAAAATTATATAAACGGTTATAGCAGCTCACAGAGTTCCTTTGGTTGTCTGAAGGATCACATCTATCATGTTCTGCGTAATTTTCCATTGATGCAATCGATGTACCCAAAAAATGAATTGGAATACAAAAGAGAAAAAAAGCCAAATAATTGATCCAAATTAGCCAGCCACAAAAGGATAACAAAGTCATAAGTTCAGTTACTGCTAATGCGCTATTACGTGTGTAAGCTTCACCAAACAACTTGATAACGTTTAGTCTAAAGTAACTCATAAAAGTGTATCTGAGAAGTGGTTCTTGCTCACCATTCTCTCCATAGTAGTAGAGTGATGAGCGATCTCTTGGTTTCTTGAAGCCGTTCCACCTATCGTTGCTATGTATATGGTGATTAATATGATGCGCCTCGTACATAGATTGTGGCATCCCCAAAGCCATTGAGTTAACAATTGAAAAAATTGTATTTAAAGATTGCCATTTAAAAAATTTATTATGGATGAAGTTGTGTGATATACACTGATAATTCGTACAAAGTAATACAATCATGGCAATACCGCAGGCCGTGATTTGTATACCAGATAAAATCGAAAAATTGGATACAGAAAACCACCACAAAAAAGCCTGCCCTAATCCCATACAAACTAATATCCCATCAAATTTAGAGCTTTTAAACATATTTATACTCTTGCTGTTTGATAATTTGAAGTTCGCTTTGTGTAGCTTGAGTTTTTTCCCATATGACCAATTTCTTTTCCATATATTTGAACCAATAAAATGGTATTAGGGCGCGAATAATTTGTACGATATAACCGTTATCGATTACTAATTCATCAGATGAAGACTTCAAATCCCAATATTTTTTGTAAGGACTTTCATGATGTGCGGAATGACGAGTTAGATTAAATAAAGCCGAGGAAGAGAATGTTGAACGGCAATCCCAACTATGACACCTACGAACACGCTCCCCCGGAACCCTAACGAGGCCATAATGTTGGATGTAGTTAGTTGATTCATACGTCAGCTTCGATGTTAAGCAGAGCAATAGGTATAGTAAACAACAAAAAAGACCGCTTAGGTGAAGGCAAGTCACTCCGATAATGAGAGTTAACATAATACCTCTAAGTAATCGGTTGTTAGGATTTATTACGAATTTCCCAGCACTAGCCATCCGTTCTTTTTCATAGTTCCATGCTTCACGATATTGACCCAGACTTGATCTGATAATAAATTTGTAAATAGATTCCCCTCTTCGCGCTGAAGCGGCATCCTCCAATGTTGCAACATTTTTATGATGACAATGTATATGAGAAATAGAAAATTGACTATCGCCGACCACTGACAAAGACAAATTGCCAAGCAGCATATCGAATTTACATCCTGTTCTATGTGTGAGTTCATGCCCTACAACCATATTAATACTCATTACAAAGCCACAAATGATGGATAGAGATATCAATTCTCCTGCACTTTTTTGTTTGAACTGCAAAATATCAATCATGAACTGCTTTTCTAATAGGGTTGCCAGCCCTAACAGGTCATGGGGACTGGTTATCCACATTATTGCAAAAATAACGAGTAAAGATTGGGAGATATGCAGATAAAGCATTAAGTCAAGAATAAAAGTAAGTCTTATCTCTGACGAGTGTTCATCTCTATCAGAAAGCATGTCTAATACTAGGTAACTCATAAAGATGAAAAGTGCTAAATATCCGATTGTTAGCCCTCCAAGGAATATACAGAATATTAGTAGTGGTGTGTAGATTATGGGGACAATTGAAAACCTTAGATATCTCATACGCCAAAAGACTCCGTTACAAGCTGCTTATCATCAATATTTTTCGATTTGAGGGCATCCACACAGGAATTTACTAAGGAATCAGATCCACACATAAGAAAGTTACTAGTGGAACTTTCTTTATTTTTTACAATTAAGTTCTGTAAAAATTCTGGTGCTCGCCCTTGAACATACCCAAGGACATCAGTACCCTCTCTGGAAATCAAACCGTAAAAGTTAAATTTTTCATATAATTTTTTTAGGCTATTTATTCGTTTCATATCATAGATATCCTCTTGGAACCTTACTGCGTGAATAAGATCAATATGAATATTTTGATTATTCCTTAATTTATCTTCCAATACACAAAGTACCATCCCCAATGCTGCTCCTCCTGCTAAGGCAATAATTTGGTTTGATTTCATACAAAAATTACCAAATTTTCCATTTGAGGGTTCCAAAAAGATAGGTTCACCTATATTTTTTTTTTCGCATAACCAGCTCGAGCAAATTCCCTTATCTTTAACAGCTACATCTATGGTTATGTTTTTCCCTTCTCTTATAGAGGAGACGGAGTAATACCGCTTCGTATTAACAACTGGAATATATATCTCAAGAGATTGACCTGGATGAATATTATTAGTGAAAGGTAAACTTACTCGAAAAGTGTTTGTACACAGTTTTTCGATACTCTCAATGTAAGTTTGAGATGGAAATACGTCGCTGATCTTCTGGTTGGCTTCGCAAAAGTGTAAAGTGATATTGCTTTTTGGGATTGCCTGACAGGCGAGCGCATAGCCATTGTAGATTTGTTCGCGAGAAAAACAGTCCTCAAGGTTTATCAAGGACTTCACTTCACCTTTTGTAACCTTAATCATGCATTTTCTGCAAGCACCTACTTTGCAGTTGTATGGAGCTGCTACATTTCCTAAAAGCAAACTCTCTAAAATCGTCTTATTACGGATAAGTGAGTATTCTTTTCCTTCGACAATTGCTTTAAAAGGTTGTTTTTTTTCAAACCAAATCATTTGGACTTACCTCGATTTATCACTGATTGATCCAAGAAGTTATTGCTGTAACGCAACTGCGTGGTATGAGCCTTACTGAAAAAGCCAAGAGGTTGTTTAGTATACCAGGTATGATGACACGCCTTCCTGCGAATAAACCTTTAACGCCAATTTTCGATACGCGCTCAGCGGAGTCAATAATGCTAAATAATCCTTTTGAAAGTCTGGTACTATTCGTTCCTGCGCGAGCATGAAAGTTTGTGTTTGTTGTGCCAGGGCAAAGTGTACTGCAATGAACTCCATATTTTTTTGCTTCAAATGCGATAGCTTCAGTGAAACTTAGCACATAGGACTTGGTCGCATAGTAATTGGCATAATAAGGGCCTGGTTGAAAGCCTGCCAGAGACGCTATATTTAAAATGTAGCCTGCTCTTTTTTGCTTAAATTTGCTGATATAAAAGTGTGTCATTGATACCAAGGCGCGAATATTTAAATCGATAAGCTTAAGGTCAGTCTTTAAGTCTTCACTGCCAAATTCACCACCTAAACCAATTCCAGCGTTATTAACCAATATTTCAACATTTTCACCGAATATTTCTAAGTCCTCTTTTAATTTTTCAAGCCCACTCGTATCCCGTAAATCTAAACAAAAACAGTGTACATTCACTCCATACTTATGACCTATAACCTCCGCGCTCCTTTGCAGTTTTTTTTTAATCCTCGCAACTAGTATTAAATGATATTTTCGCTTGGCAAGGCGACAGGCAATTTCAAAGCCTATGCCAGACGATCCGCCGGTAACAACGGCATATTTTTTAGTATTCATTTTTTACACCCTCAGATAATTTGTTTCTCTGGCAGTGTATTTTGATAATATTCTTTTTTATTGCTGTAACGAAGTTTTCAAGATTATTTTCCCGCAATACAAGATTGCTATTAACCGATAACACAACATGTTTTTGACTTATCATATAGCCCACCCCAATCATTTCATCACGATGGACAACAGTACCGAATCGAGTGAATGAAGAATGAAAAGAGCCATTAGCTGCCATAAGATTCCGAGTATATAAAAAGCGGAAATCTGGTAAAATCTTAACTATACAATTCTCAAGCACATTTTGAAGTATTGCATTTAACCGTTTTCCCAAAAGGGGGTATGTTGTCATCTGCATAAGGTTGGCTAATAGACCTCTTCCTTTTTTGCTTCTCTTGACTCTGTTTCGATGTTGAGCTATCAATTGGTCTAAATTCCTTGGGATGTCAAAGCGCTGATTTTCTTGCCTAAGAAACCTTTGAGGAATGACAATGGGATCAATAAAATCCAAACTACTGTTACCTAGGCTGAAAATTTCAACTGGCTCATACATACTAGGTGTAATGCCAAAAACCTCATAATAGGCTAGGAAAATTGCAAGTTGTACCATACAGTCACCCAATCTCTGTTGGTGATTTGATAGGTACACTGAGGCGTGCTTTTCAAAATAAAGTCGGCTAATTTTTTCGAGTTTTTCACGCTCTTCAAAATAAAGAGAAAGAACTTGCTCCGACTCAATAATATTATTATAACGTTTACATCCGTGTTCAATTTTATCGCTTTTTACAAATTTTCTAGATCCAGTTTTGCATTTATCTATATACGCCATTAACTCTTTTGATATTGTGGCAGCACGAGCTCCATCAAAGCTAGAATGTTCAAATATAAAAGTAAGTTTATTTCTGTAAATGTTAATACAAATTTGGATCGCCTTGTCAAAAAATCGATTGTCGATATTTGACTTATGGGATGCAGACTCACTCTTAGTGGTGTCCATACAGAGGACAAAACGCCCTTTTCTGAGAAGCTGTAATTTCTCTGTGTCACTATCATTGAACAATTTTTCTAATTTAGACCACGGAGACCTTTCCATAGCTGAGCAGGCAGTCAAAACGTTTTTTGATTCAGAAGCTAGGATCTCGTCATTTTTCAACATATGATGAAAAACATCTGCAAGAAAAAATTTTAGAGATTTTTGTTCTATATTAAGTGGAACCTTGTAGATGTTCTTCTCAATTAAAATGACAAAAAAGTCTGCCTCTTGAGGAATAACGCTTTTGTCGCAGAGTCGTCTAGCTATACGATACGATCTAAATCCTCGCGAAATGCTTTTTCTTTCCCTAATACATTTAGCTATTGTGTAGATAAAGTTGCTTAGTTCAGTATGGCTGCTAAATGTACAGTCTGATTTGACGTCAATAGAAAAATTATTGTAATACGCCAAACTTTTTCTACATGAGTTATAAAGATTATGAATGCTGAATTGATATGCGGTATTTTTTCTAGACAAAAAATTCCTCATCTTAGAAGTTAGAAAAAAGGGTAATATTATCGTCCCAAAGATAAGTACCTTAATGTTAACGTAACGAGAATGACGAAATTTTAATAACTCAGAGAGTTGTCCAAAAAGATCATAAAGGTTGAATTTATCTCGAAATTTCTTTGCCTCATTTTTTAAGTGCCTTTCATAAAGCATACCTTTTCCCATTGGTCGATCACCCCAGTACCGATTCAAATTTGTCTAGCGTAGACATGTAAGAAATATAACCATTCGTCACTGGAGCCAAGAGGCCAGCTGGCGCAAGGTAAGGTGCTTTCGATCTCATCCACGGAAATGAATTTATATCATTGCCAAATTGCAGATCAGCATAGCGTTTTCCATAAAGCATAGACATTGCTAAACCGTGACCACACCAACCAACTATTGTGTCAACGCTTTTATCATTACTTGCGCTTACAACTGGAAAGTTATCTAAAGTCGCTCCAATCGTTCCTGACCATTGATATGGGAAGCTAAAGCTGTCTACTTTAGGAAAAATTTGTCTAAATTTCTTTCTCAACTGCCTATATATCTTGATATCGGGTTTCCATTTTGGGGCATCATGGGCAACTTTTTCCTTAGAATAGCAGGGGGTACTTCCACCAAAGAGCAATCGACGATCCTCTGTCAGACGAAAGTAGTTGAAAAGCCTAGAGGATTCAATTACAGCAGTATTTGCAATTAGACCCAAATTAGATAATTGACTTTTAGTCAAAATATTTGACATGATCATTGAGGTCGATATTGGAATTACTCGGTTTTCTTGAACCCCTTGCTCTCTTGAAAATCCATTGGTTGCTAAAATTAATTTCTTAAATTTAATTGAGCCTTGACCTGCTTTCAATGTGTGTCTTTTGCTAATTATATCTATATTGTTTAGGTTCGCTGGAGTATTAAAAAATACTTTACCCCCTAACTCAGTAATGCGATAAATTAGGCTTTGAACGAGCTTCATGGGGTTTACAGTTGCAGTTCCATTATACTGCAATGCGTACTGATAAAGTTTAGTTCCCAACTGATTCTGCAGAGCTTTTCCTGTTAAGCAAGGGACATCAAAGCCAGCCTTAATTAGTGATTCCCTTTCGAGTTTTAGTCTCGATGCGGAATAACAATCTTTCGCTACTTTTATTTGTTTGCCAACATTAAGGTCGCAATTCAGTTTAAAGTTAAGGATTTCATTCGTGGCGTACTTAACAGCTTTTTGTGTTTCGATAAACATCATTCGTGCAGCATGCTCACCATGCTTTTTAGTTAACAGATGGAATTGTAAACCAACACCAGGCCCAATCATGCCAGAACTTTTTGCGCTTGCACCAAAACCGGGCCACTTCGCGTCAATTATTGTAATGCTTTTGCCTTTCTGAGCAAGTTTCAGTAGGTGGTATGCGATAGATAATCCAGTTAGCCCTCCACCTACAATTAGGTAGTCACACGTAACATTCCCTGATAGGGAAGCGGGTAACGAAAAATCTTCAAATCCCAGCCAAGGTTGGTCCATCATCATAAACTCAAATCCTTATCAAATTGCGTTCGTTATTTTCATCAGTCGCAAGATATAACTTAACTTAAATTTTCCATATACTGCGAAATATTCAGGTTCTATTTTCATGGGTTTCCACTTTTTTTTATATTCAACCTGAGAGAGGGCAGGGTATATTTTTTGTCCATATTTTTCTAATTTATGCAGCAACCATGATAGTAGTTTGCTACGGCTACCATAGTTGTCTAGCTTGTTATTGATTCCGCAAAAAGGCGTAAAACCATAAGCCAGATGATCCTTACCTTCGCCAATGAATCTATTTATCGCTGTTACATTAATAAGCTCCATTGTTCCTGGAGGAGCATTTGTGATACGACGAGTAAGGTCATGCATATACCCCTCACCTGAGAGATAGCTTGGTGCATAGCTGATATAACCAATAATTTCTCCATCTTTAAGTGCTGCAAATACTCTAAGATCTTCCATTGAATTATTGTGGAGATCCCCAACCATAAAGGTTAATAATTTGTTCTTTCGCTTTGCTTTAAGCCAGCTGGTAGTAATATCATCAATTTGACGCCAGATCTCATTGTTGCATGGAATCTCTCTGCTTAATTCTTTAACTGTAACGCCTGACCGTTCTGCACGCTTGAGTTTATTTCTTAAGGCCATAAAAGATGCACCCTTCAATGTGAAGTTACTCAAATCTTGTGTATAGGAGCAGCCCATTTGATTAAGCGAAAAACCTTTTCTTTCAAAAAATTTTGCTTGTTCATTTCGCAGTTGAATACAAACAATTTTTCTCCCATTCTTTTCCGCATACTGGATAAATCGATCGAGTAATAGTTCCCATTTATCCTCAGGAGCGACTATGCCTGTAAATACAAATAAACAATGTCCGTCATCACGGTACGGTATAAATCCAATTACATTATTCAAATAATAAACATTGGTATCTTTATTAAAAACCAAATTTAGAGACGCATGACATCCATATTTCTCCATTATAAGTTTTAGCTTATCTTTACTAATTGTCTTCAAAGGCAGTAATCTGGAATGAAAAAATTCGGTTTCAAAGTTCTCGTAAAGTGGATGCTTCAGAGGCTCAAACGAGAATTGCCGAGACTTGAATTGATTGCCAAAAAGGCTTCTATCGCCGAAGAGGTGGATGGGAATTCCCATTAATGCCCACTCTACTTCTACAAAGTAACACCATGCTAGAGCCACAATAGACGCAGTTACAAAATTATGATTAATGTTGTATAGATAATAAAAAATCTTAGGGACATTTCCATTGAGTTGACGGTAAGCAATTGCCCCAGGTACATAGCCAATAATATCGATGTAGCTAAACAATATTAGCAGTGGAATAAGGCGCACCTCATCCCAATGATAAAGTGTAATCCCCACACTTATGAGTAACAAGAAAAAGTACTCGCCTCGAGCCATAAGCCTCGTATTGGGTGTCTCAAAAGTATTTACAGAATCCATAACGTTTTATTTAACCTAATAATCATACCTATGTTTTGTTAAAAATCGATTTACCAGTTTGATTAGGCGATTTTCGTGGCGGTTTGAAAAAATAGTCAAACCCATGTTTTTTTGCAATTCTGAAAACATCTTTTGCTTGAGATAAAGGTATCTCTCGCCCAATACTATAGCTTTGATCGACATTTTCCATCGATAACGCAATTGTTTCTGATAGACACGCTAAATTTACTCCAGGTCTGCAACTGATGATATTACAGTCACTCAGGTATGCATCTTTGTCTGGCATGGATACAAGTCCACCTTCATGGATATTTTTATTGTAGCTTGTATTCAGTACGTCGAATGGTCTCGCCACATCAAAGATATGACATCCCGACCTAAAATTACCTGGAGATATAAATGCTTTCCCTTCACTCGTGGCGGAAAATACACAATCAATATCATATGTCTTTTCTTTAAGTTGTTTTAAAAAAGTGAAGGCCTCTTGGTTATTATCTTTCAAGTACGTAAATATTGTATTTATTTCGCTAACTAAAATATGTTCATTCTCGGTTGTTAAGAATTCCTTTTTACCAATTTCTTTAGCCGCTGCAAAGAATCTCCCTGCGGCTGATTTTTTTAAAATAGGTGTTAGGTTTTTTTGGAGTTCTAGAAGTACACTTCTTAAATTTTTATACTGTTCGATCTCTGGCGTGTAAGGACTACCTAGAAGTACGATTCGGCCGAAAAAATTACTCATGTAAATAAGCGCAATTCTGCCAACTGAACCCCGTGCACCAATAAGCATAAGTGAAGAATGCGTGGCGTTTCCATCGAATAAGGCTTCAATTGATTTGCAGGTTGAAATAGCAGTTAATGAATTACCAGTTGTGATAGGTATTTCGTCTTTAAGAGTCATTCCTCCATTTGTAATTACAGAAGTGTACGCTCCCAGACCAACGATATTAGCGCCATTTTTTTTTGCCAACATTATGTATGAATCCATTAGTTGATCTTTTTCAAAACGATTAAGGCGCATTATACTTTCTGGGCCTATGGGACTATATATCATTGACCCATTAACTGTAGATCCCGCTTTACTTTTCATTGAGAATTGGAAAACGGTCTTTGGTGTATAATCGACTTCACCAAAAGAAAATAACCAGCTAGCCAGTTCTTGCTGAGCTAGATCTGTGTAATTTTGCTTAATCTTTTCAGGTAAGCTGCATATGATGTCATTTTTACTGGTGGAATGCATAAGAAAACCAAAGGTTGAATCAGGTTTTTCTACAGGTGGAGGTGATAAGATATCCTTCCATTTTTTCTTACTTTTTAATTTTTGGGCACCTTCCTGGATTTTTTCACTAACCAAATGTGACATTAAAATATCGTATCTTTGATTACTAATAAGTTGGCAAACTGTTTTAAATCCATCGAGGAATAAATTTAGTTCCCTAAGCGTTATGTTTAGTGCTGGCTGAAAACGTACTTCGGCATTATCAGATTCTCTCAGTAATGGCATGCAGAAAAGTCTTTTGTTATGAAAAAGGTAGCCGCAGATTACTAATGATAGTAAATCACTTTTATGCGCATAATTAACTAAGTAGTTTCCTTTTGTTACATTATCTTTAAATTTAATCGCATACATCATGCCTTTGCCGCTGAAAGCAAAAACATCTGGATAATGTTTAGCTAGATTTCTTAGTTTGGAAATAATGTGAGTCTCACACGTTTGAATGTGCTTAATTAAGAACCCATTGTCTGCCATGAGTTTTTTTAATACAGCGTTAGCAACGGCAGATGCTGCACCGCCATTAGCAAACGTTGAGCTATGTTTTTTGTCAAACTCTAAAGAATAGGCTCTTTGAGAAATAATCATTGCTCCTATAGGGATTAGACCGCCTCCCAGAGCTTTTGACAGTAGTATAATATCCGCTTCAACATCGTAAATTTTTGATGCCAATATATCACCTGATCTACCTAACCCTGTTTGTATTTCATCTAAAATGAAGAGGGTTCCATATTTTGAGCACAACACACTAGCCTTATGGAGATAATTTTCCTCAGCAGGATTCATTCCTCCTTCCCCCTGAATAGGCTCTAAGATCAATGCAGCATACTTACCAGTTTCTATCTCTGCTTCCAGTGCGACGAGGTTGTTAAACTCGACTTTCATGTAATTTTCATCATCCACTATGCCTTTTGAACTGTAATGCAAACTTCCAGTCGCTGATAAAGATGCGAATGTTTTTCCATGATAAGAATTTGTAGCGGAAAGGATTTTGCGTCGTCCTGTTCTTATGCGGCTTAATTTAATTGCGGCTTCAACGGTTTCTGTCCCAGAATTCCCAAAAACAACCGAGTAATAGTTCTCACCAGCTAAGCCTAAGAGTTTTTTTGCTAGTTCTTTTGTTGATTTAGGTATAAATGGTTGAACAAAATTGGGGCTTTCTGATTGGTAATAGTCAACAAGTTCTGCCACGATGTCTTTAGGATTATGCCCAAAGGGACATGCTCCATATTGGGATATACCATCTAAAATCACTCGTCCTTGAGAATCATAGTGATAAATACCCGAGCTTCTTTGAATATCAATATTTAAAGAAAACATTTCCAGAATTTGTTGGCGATATTTCTGACAACTAAAATTTTTCATAATTTAACTTATTCTATCAGCAGATCAAAGCCACTACGGGTTACTGGATGAAAGGGCATTAGGTCAACTACCCGCAAAAGATAATTAAGACCGATATCACTTAAGTAAATCCTTGATCCAATATTGTCTGTAGCTTGATTTTTGATTTCCTTTAACATTTTTTGTATTTGATACCTCATTGATAGCACTTCGGGAACAAAGTGATCTAGGTCTTCTAGTTTAAACGCTGACGAAATCCCTACGAGGGAGTAAAAGCATTGTGCTAGCTTGCCTTTTATCTCGACGCCTTCAGAACTCTTCCTTAGGACGTTATCTTTAAGCTTGTCTACAATGGCTTTAGTCACGCCGCTATATGCAGCGCCGATAAGCAAATTAAAACAAACTAAACCATATCTTAGGTAATTTTCAAAAGACGCATCTCTAGCAAAAGTCACCCACTCAGAATCAAGTTTAACATTATCAAAGATCACCTCGTTGCTATCCGTCCCCAGAACTATGTCGCCAGGCCAAAAGGGTCTTGAGGATAAGCCCTTTGTATCTCTGGATACAATTGCAATACCAGGTAATTGTTCTTCTGTCGCAATAGACACTGCAATAAAATCTGCAATTGAGCTCATTGTACAAGGGCGCTTACTGCCATCCACAACCACTGAATCACCACAGACTTTAGCAGATACGCTAGTTTGAAATATATTTTGGCTAGCCCCACTCTCCGCAAAAGCAGAAGCCACAAGAAGGTTTTTAGTGCTAATATTGTTGAGAATTTCACTGGAAAAAGAGAAGGAGTCAGGAAATTTAGCAATAGTTGATACAACATGGTAGTGCATGCAAAGCATTAATGCAGCAGAAGGTGCCATGTAGGCGACATCATGCAAGACATGCAAAGCGTCTTCTAATTTAAATCCTAAGCCACCATATTCTCTAGGGATTGTAAGTGATGGTAATTTAGTGCGATTTATAGAAGATTTGATTTGCTCTGCTGTTAATGCCTCTATTTGTTCTAGAGTAAAGTTTTTTAAGTAATCTGTATAATCGTCTACTATCTGACTGCCATAATATCTTAATTTATTTTTGATCATAACCAGTCCTCTCTGCCCAAAGACAAGCACAAACCAATATCAGTAAACCGATGACAGTTGCCAGTATTGAATATTTCGCTAGAAGTGTATTTGTTTATTAGCGAACGAAGATTAAAAAAGATAATCATTAATTTATCCATAACAGTTCCATCTGCTAGACATAAGCTCAGAATAAAAGCTTATGGAATTTATGCCGTAATAATTTTAAGTTAGTTTATTTCAGGTAGAATTGCAAGCCATAATGGTGAACTTCAATAGAATGAACCATACATAATAAACTTCTTAAGTACCATCGGTTGGCTAAATTGAACTTTAACTCACCTCATATATAATGTACTGATAGTTCACTTTAGGTAGTTAAGATGTCATCAAAAGCACTAGAAAAATTATTGGTCGCCGAGTTAAATAACGGACAGTCTGAGCTTAAAGGTGATCTTTTTAAGTACCAAAGTGTATTCCTCGATAAAGTTCGTCCAGATCCCTCGAATGCTAGATATCTCCCCGTTAGTTTTATCAGCGACAAAGATGCTGCAAGTTTTACTCGTGGGCTGACTTCTAAAAATGACTTGATGGCTACCTACCATGCCATAGACAGAGTTTTGGTGGGCAAAGGCTGTTTTATAATCTGCATGCCCTACGGTTCAATCAATTGGAAGAAAGCCTCTGATACCATCGAGTCAATTGTTGAGCTGGCGGAACATATTAAAAGTTCTGAACTCATTCAAGCGCCGACCATCTTCCCTTTGGAAGAGGGCAACTATCAAATTCTTACTGGGCACA
>Ga0206126_10002410_pt1 | contig 20348 bp, 16 predicted proteins | sample Helgoland_Spring_5_FD_148621 | JGI IMG/M metagenome (GOLD analysis project Ga0206126, IMG submission 148621) | Pelagic subsurface seawater microbial communities from Kabeltonne, Helgoland, North Sea - Helgoland_Spring_Bloom_20160412_1 | ecosystem: Environmental > Aquatic > Marine > Epipelagic ...
CATAAGTATTAATTTTAGTTATACTTATATTTACAATTTTCTCTTCATCCTGAACTGCCCAGCACTGATAGTGTTCTGGGTCTTGTAACCATGTAAGGTAATCGTAAGTAGTAGACTCACCGACACTGCTTTTAAGTGCGCTAGCTATGGCAGATTCTATTGTCCGCCAATGTTCTACAACTTGTTTAGGTGTCAGTAAGATTACTTGCATTGTTAAAATATTCCTTAATAGTTAAATTATCGCATAGACTCTACTTCTGTTCTTAGCTCACTCACCTGAGTTAATAGTTCCTGAACTTGTGAGGTTAGTATTTCAGTTTGTGTGTTTAAAATAACAGGAGGAGCGGGTAAATCAATCTGCTCCGCACTATCTACCATGACACCCTTCCACATCGTACCCACATAACGATCACTTTTGTCCCCACTAAAGGTGTTAAGAACATTCCCATCTATATCTTTAATTTCCCAAGCCATATTATAACCTCATTATGAAAAGACCACCACCTCCACCGTCTCCTTGGATTCCGGTGCCATCTGTCTGACCGCCACCACCACCAGCGCCAATACCACCGAAGCCACCATTAGCCCTTGTTTGTGCAGAAGAAGTACTGACGTACATGCTTGCTCCTGCACCACCACCATTAAATATTTCCCCATTTTCACCACCAATACCATTGGGGTTGGCTGATAAACTATCAACAAGGAAAGCAGCACCTCCACCACCTGACATGGACGTTCGTTGGTTAGCAGGTCTTGCTAAAGCCGCAACCTGTGCTGCAGAAACAGTTGGGAGACCTGTAATGGATTTACTAAGCCAAGGAACTGCGACACAAGTAGAGTTACCTGGGGGTAAATTGCCCAAGTATGGGCCTAGAAAAGACTGCCCCCCTTGTGTTGTGCCTGTGAGAAAAGCATAATTCGTATCATCTTCATTCATGACTCTGCTAAGACCTGCATGAATAGGGGAAGCAGACGTGCTTGATATGGCTTGACCCTGTGCTGAAAGCGAGCCTCCGCTAATATCATAACCTTGCCCAAATATACCACCTCCTGCAGCTGCAGCAACTGAACCAGCACCATAGGAAATGTCACAATCCCCACCACGGGTTGAGGATATGCCAAGGAAGTTAACTCCCGCGCCACCTGCACAAGCCATCCCGTTTTCTGGGGTGGTAGCCTGACCACTTACCTTAACACCACAATCATAAGTAGCATTACCTCCACGATGACCCACCCTAAAAACTGTCTGGCTTATAGACGAGTGCCCACCGTTTTGAATAGAGGGTATAGCTCCACCCGCTCCTCCTGAATTTAGAACATTATCTCCAGACGTGACTTTAGTACCACCCTCTCCACCTGGACATGTGATCCTAATGTCAGTAGAGGCTGTACCACCTATGTAAAAGTTAGAAGAACCCCCATCACCCCCCTGACCAAGGGTAGAATTAGAGGCAGCTCCACCAAAACCGAGCTCAACCCCCAACTGATCTGTACCATTCCAATCTAGCGTCCACACAGCTATGGAAGAAGACCCCCCTCCCGATGCAGCTCGTCTACCCGTCAGGCCTGGTTCGGCAGTGCAGCCAGCACCCCCACCCCCAACCATAATAAAACGGTAAAGTCCCGCACCTGAAAGCATAGAGCTTAAACTTGTAATATATGGAGGACTTGTTCTGTGTGTAAGCATTAACCAAGACCCTGCAAGACCCTCTATGAAAGGCGTGGCAATGTTTGTTATATCCCCTTTAATAGAGAGGTTACCTGCAGATGTATCCCAAGAAACGTATTTATCAGAATCCCCAAAAGAAACATCACCACTAGATGACACAATAGCCCCCGCCCCTGAGACAGGTTTTGCAGAACTATCTGTCACTAGATTACCAACAGATACTGTAGCAGCAATAATGGAATTTGTAGCTATATTACCACCATCAATATCTGTAATAGTAGAACCATCCTTTGAGAAGTCACCACTTGAAAACGTAACTAGCCCTGAGAAAGAAGTCACAGAAAGTGGTGAGGTACCAGTTGCTGTTGTTGTTGTTGCTGTACCTGTTGTGTCTGAGAATAAAAGATCCGAAAAATAGACGCTAGTATCTGAAGCAGCTTGCTGTGTTGGGGCTGTCTCAGACCACCCAGTTTCGATATTAGATAAGGCATTTGTTGCCCATGTAATAGTAGCTTGGGGGGTCTGAGGCACATTTGTTAAAGCTCTAAAGAGACGCCGTGAAGCAAGACGAGGAGCTGGGTCTCCATCTGTTATGTCCATTATTGTAATTTCGTCTGATGCTACTCTTGGCATATTTATTCTCCTTTAAGAATCGGCTACACTTACAGAGACTCCGAAACGCTCTTGTGTTGTTACATCTTCGGCCCCTACAATGATATTTGGAAACCCTGTACCTGATGCTAACACACCACCTGTTGAGATAACAGTCCGATCAGTTTGAGATGTAACACGAACTCCTGCCCCACCGGCCCGTGTCCAGGTGTATGTTATACTTGTGGTTGGGGCAACACCCGTATCAGCGTCTGTTACCAGGGCTGTTAGGGTCTTTGCTGTACCTGAATTGTTTTTAAATACCACCCCATCACTAGATGTTACCGCCACAATAACAGCACCAGTACCATCCGCACCTTCTTGAACTTTAAATACAGTAAGAGCATCTGAACCACCAGTAGCACCTGTTACCTTAACTGTTAACGTATTACCAGTATTTCCCAAGTTTGTTTGAGCAATAGCTAGACGAGCAATACCATTCTGTGTGACTGGGAAGGTACCTGTAGTTGATACAGTCCCCGAAGTATCGGCATCGTAGAAAGCAATACCACCTTGAGCAGTACTCGTAGCAGTTTGAGTAATAAATGAAGCACCGTTAAGAGAAGTGGCTAATGTGATGTTACCCGTAGTACCTTGAGACTCAATGCCCAAAATAATATTAGGCTGACTAGCATTAAGAGTACCTGAGGAATTTGCAAAGAAGGTCTGTGATGATGGTACAATCTCAATAACCTGACCACCAGCCCCCTCCTTAACAACAGACAAGGTAATATCTTGTGTGAGACCAGTAACAGGTGTTGTTGTAGATGTTGGAACCACACTGAATGTTAGTCGTAGTGTGACACTAATTGCAGCTGTTGCTGAAATAGATGGGATTGTAATAGTACCACTAGCGTTGGAAGGGGTTCCCCAACCAGTTGATGAACCTACGTATGCGACATTGGTGATAGAGAATGTGTTTGGTGTAGACCCAATAGTGCTAACATAAGATGCTTGTGTTTGACCTACAAATACAATTAAGGTAGATGTAAATCCAGCAACGTTAGAAACTGTACCATTAGCTGCAGCGGCAAAGGTGTGGTTAGCGTTAGTTGTGAAAGCTGTAATCGGATTTGTACCGTCCGAAATATCGGTAATTGTAATTTCATTAGAGGCTACGCGTGCCATATTATTCTCCTATTTTAACAGAAACTGCTATTCTTGTTTGTGTTGTTACATCTTCAGGACCTAGCACAATACGTCTAAGAACTCCTGTGTTTAAAGATGCAGCTATAGCAGCCGAATCTTCTGAGTTTGCTGGAACACCAATGGCACAAACCCCAGAACCATTTACGGTATTGGGTATTCCATTGGTTGATATGACTGTCCTACTTCCATCATTAGTCAGGCAAACTGTGTTACCCTCATAAGTCCAATTATAGTTATAACTATTATAATCTGTGTCAAAGGGAGTTACTCCTCCAAGATTAACATTAGCTGTTAATATTTTTGGGGTGCCCACAGAGTTTTTAAATATTGTACCGGAGTCTGTGGTTATATAAACGCTTAACCCATCGCTTGATGTTGCTTTTTCCCAAGCACTGCCAGTAAAAACCCATATATTTTCTGTATCGTTGGAGTATATGATATCGCCTACCTGGCCCGGGTCTGTTGGCAGGGGGTCATTAGCCGACATAGAGATGGAGGCATTTCCTACTCCGCCTTCTATGATTTGTATAATTTTATTTAAGACATCTCTTGTAGCTTTGTCTCTTACACTTGATGGAATAAAAACATTGGCCATTAGCGTTTGCCTCCCTGAGACACCTCTACATCAAACCCCGTTATTTTAGGATTTATACTGTCTTTCATAGATAACTCGATATCGTAGTATCTGCCATTCAGGCGATAGTCTTCTTTATGCTTGGTGCTGGGATTAAATGTTCTAGAAGAACTATCTGAGCTAGGAACTGCTAGTTGATTACTGTCTTTTACTATTGAGGTTGCCATAACAGAGTTTTTAGATACTACTGCGCACCTGAAACTCGCCTCTCCTTTAGGGTATACTGAGGATATCTTCTTAGTTACTGTTTCATCACCCAAGTTGTTATCTAAAAATTGTACCCAACCTGAGCTTACATAAGTACCACCTGCCCGTTCATCTCCTAGCTGAAATATCCCTGCTTTCCCCCAAGCAAAAATAAGGACCTTACCATTAAGTTCACTTTCAGTTATATTTCTAATTCCGTCAGTGCCTACTGTAGGTAAATCTCTTCTGTACCAGGTATTGTTTTTATAATTGTAACAAAAGGCTTTGTCACAGCCAGTAGTATCTCCAGTACGATTAATCGAACTATAACACACCCATACCTCTTTGTCTGATGCATGATGAAAAACAAAGGCTCTATCTCTTGCAACAGGGTCTACGTCTGTGTATAAAGACCCTTCAATACGGCCCCTAGAAATATTTTCTTTATTAGGTCCACCATCATGTAAGTATATTCCGTAGTTACCCACTACAAAGTGTCTACCATTACCAATGTCTGCAAAGCAACCTGGACTATATAATCCATCATCATCAAAAAGAAGTCTACCAATTAAATAAAGAGGGTCTCCTGAGTCTTGATACTGTAGAACGGCATCCTCTTTATATACAATTAAATACTCACCTAGTTCAGCGGCATCCAGTATTTCTCCAACTGACTCAGTAACGATATCATCTCCTGCGGAGTTTGTTGATCTTGCCACAAAATCAATTCCACTTAGAGTACCTAAAGCGGTGATTGGTGTGGACCAGATTAAAGAAACATTACCTAAATTTTCTGAACCGGTATAAGAACCGTCACCATTTAGTGCAATAATACGATTGTTGTAGGTTAATAACCTTTGAGCAGTAGTGCCTGCAATCCATCCAGTTAAGGGGAAGGCTGCATAATTATTTAACTGCCCAGTAAGGCTTGAATCATTGTCAATATCTATTTGGGTTATTCTACGTAATTCTCGAGGGGTAGAAGCTCCGTCATTTGCTATAACAATATCATTAAACGGAAACAGGTCAATGTTAAACCTGGCGTTATCGTCTAGAGGAGTGACTGCAGTAGACCCTGTTATGGATGTAGATCCTGAGTCAGTTATATCTTCTACTATTTGAAAAGTTAAGTTTAATCCATCAGAGTCTGTTTCATAGAGGTAAACAAAGTTAAGTGTATCCTCTCCCGTAGGAGTCCACTGAGTCATAGCGTAAATGTTTCTGGGGTTGGCACCAGTATTAACTGCTTGCCCACCTCCAATATTATTAGCATTATCTGTTCTGGTCATATCGAAAACACCTTGAAGGGAGCCATCGAAAGGCCGCATATTAAGCCCTCTAGCGAAGGTAGCAAGGCTTTGCTTTTGAGCAGGGGTATCTGAGTTTAAGCCCCCAATACCTACCTCCCCTAATTCTATTCTGGGCATATTATTCTTCCTCCAAGTTAATTCCTAATTGTTTATACTTTCTTCGAGCACACCTTAATCGAAATGCTCTAAGTCTTGCATTAACTTTTCTCTTTCTTTTCCAAGGTCTAGCAACCTCTTGGCTACTAGATTTCGCAACCACCTGCTGTACAAGCGAGGGTCTGCGCACCTTCTGTATTGTCTTCCTGCTCATATATTGAGAGTTCATTCCAGTTGATTGACGATGGAAATTCTGAGAGTGCTGCATTATATTCCTTTTCAGAAACAGGCTGATAAGGTGCTTGCTCATACGAATGCTCGGAGTAAGGCAAGAACGATACACCTGTAAGGTGATCGAAATTATCATATACCCAGGCTCCCACTTCTAACCACTCATCTTCTTTCACATACACAGTAATAGATACAGAGTGTTCTGCCCAGTTCTGTTTTAATTTCAACCATAATTTCAATTGCTCAATAGCACTAAGATCATCTGCCATAATAGAGCCTTGTGGGCTTGCAATGGGGAAAGAGAATACAGTAGTACTATCTGGTTTCATAAAACAAGGTTCACTAGGAACCCCCGAAGTTTTCATAAAGTCAGTAAGAGGATCTTTATTATCTCCACGTACTGTTCTAATGTAGTGTTTAGCAAAGCGACCATGAATACCAGAAGAACTGTTAACCAGTTGACTTACAGTACCCGAAGGTTTAATTGTAGTAATAGCTGTTGAGGCAGGAATGTTAAGCTTGTGTGCCCACTCTTCGTTAATCTCTACAGCGTAATCACGTAGTTCTTTAATTTGATCTTCAGTAGCATTAATAATAGCAGGACAATCACATACCCCAGTAAGGGATACCCCTAACAAACGTTCTTCTTCTGTATTTATTTTCCAAATACTACGAAGGTAAGGGAAGTTAGTTAAGGTAGATTGAAGTGTGCCAAGGATAGTTGCCACTCGAATTTTATTTTTAATTGTATCAAGAGTATCTTCTGATCGAAGTACTACCTCTGTTAGGTTACAGAACTGATTTGATCTGAGAGCAATCTCTGCACACGGGTTGGTCCCATGAATTTTATCAGAGTCTCTACGATCAGGAGCACTCTTTTGTGCACCATACCTACTGTAGATACCTCGTTCACCTGACTTAGATTCAATAAGCGCTGTCCACTCTTTAATGAATGTAAGTGAATCAGGTTTCTGTAGGTATACAGCAGAGTTATTAGCAAGAGCACGATGAGAACTTCCTTCCCACCATTGCCCTGACTTAGCGTTCTGCATCGAGTGGTCACCAAGATCACTTAAAGATATCATAGCAGATCTACGTACACCACCTACCACTACAATCTCACCAATCTTACACATAAGATCGTGACACTCCAGTGGAGTTAGTTTGCGTCCTGCTGCCTTCTTGAATAAATTCGTAGTAAACTCAAGTAGTTCTTTAAGTGGCTCGGGACCACTCGCACGTCCTCCCATTGTTTTTAGCTTAGCACCTGCTGGTCTAACTTTAGAGTAATCAAAAGAATGTACTCTTCCCAGATAGAGGTCAGCAATATGTTTACGAAGTGCTTTAGACCACCCTTCTTTAGAGTCCTCAATAGAGATTACTCGGCCAGAAAGTTCAAAGTGATCATTAACAATGGGTAGCTTATTAACATCAATAGCTTCCACAGAAAAGCCAACACCCGTACCACACATAAGGATATACATAGCCTCATCAAATGCACGGGAAGTATCCACCTTAAGGTAGGAACAGTTATAACCTGTAATATTATTACGTTCAAGAGCAGGGCCACTAGCCCACATAGCTCTCATGGATGGCATGGTACCGAGAGAAGAAATAGAAGAAGTTAACTCCTTGTATAGCTTATCACTTATCATACCCTTCCAAGTAGACATATAACGATTAACTGTTTCATCCCAGGTTTCTCTACGTTGTTCTGTTTCTAACCAACGAGAGTAACGAGAAAGGTGAATAAATGTTTGGTAGTCTGTGGTCATCTGTGTTTCTCCTTAGATAACTAAGTTATACCTGTGTTTCCTTAAGTATAACTTATATAATATATAATAGTAGGGAAGGAGGGTTTCTCCTTTTAATAGGGGACTATGCCGCCTCTTCTGCTTCAGGAACCTCTAAATCTTCCTCCAACATTTTAGCAAAGGTATCTCGACCAACTTGTAATTGATCTAAGTTAAATCTAGTAGAACCGATCTTACGATCTAAGTCAGATAGGTGGCTAATTAGCATCTTTTGCTTATCAGTAAGTTGGTCTGCAGTGTATTCTTTGTCGTTAATAGTAATGGATTGTGTTTGTTTCTTTTCCATTTTATTCTCCTTTAAGTTATTAGTCGGCCGTATAAACCGACATATCTACATTGGTGGGGGCGTACTCAGTAAAAACTGTGTCCTCTATTCTGACTATAACATTAACCTGCAAGAAAACTGCGTATGATGCACGATGTTGAGCAACTTTTGCAGTCACCTCAGAAGAAGTCAAACCAAAGTCCACATCTGAGTGTTTAACAGACGCGACACTATAGAATTTTGTTGTGTCTAGGCTGTTTATCTCGCTGTCTGTTAATGTATTTACTGGGATTGACCAGCCAGTAGCAGCGCTCCCTGAAAGCTCTTTAACAACTACCCAATCGGTAGGGTTGTTATCGAGTCGTGACTTTGTGTTTAAAACTGCGGTATTGGCTAGAGCCTCAGTTTCGTAATCAGTCCCACAATATTGCCAAATTGTAGTCATCTAATTTACCCCGCTCCAAAGAGATTGATTTCTGACATAATTAACATTTATAACTGCCTTGAAGTCAGTATTAGTTGGCGTGAAGCCCGCGTGTTCTGTATCTGCCGTAAACTCTACATACCTATTTTCCAACGGCTCGACCTTGGTGCCATCTCTGAACTCAGTGTATCCGTTGTTTTCGTTTAGGTATAGGATTCCAGTGTAACTGTAACCTGGTATTCTTAACCCTTCTCCAATGTCTACATGAAATCCGCCACACTTGTGCTCTTCTGTTCTGAAATTCAAATTTGCCTTAATTCTTTGCCATGACAATACATCTAACTTATCTAGAAACGGCTGCATGATGTGATGAAGGTTGTTATAGTCCATAGGAGTCATACACATTTGAGCATTGTAAGTGTCGTTTGTGCTCAAAATTCTAGACAACCTCCACGCGTCCATTTCATTAGATAGTAGAGTGTCCCTTATGAGATCAAAAGCAAATTGCGGTAAGAAATTGTCGTGAATTTGCATTAAGAACTCCCGTATATGGTGCCGTTATTTGCGCCAAGTGTATATGAACCTGTGATAGCCGCACCAGCAGCACCGCCGCTTCGTGCGTCTACGCCGGAACCAGGGTTGCCAGCCGCACCCCAGTTGCCACCTATGCCACCACGCGCGCTAATTCCACCGCCAGTTGCGCTAACCCCGGCTGTATTGTTAAATGGTTGTCTACCTCCACCAGCAGCCGCGCCGTATGCACCGCCGCCATCTTGACTTTGAAGGCCGCCGCCACCGCCCCCGCCGCCGCCGCCAGTTGCGTTTGAGCCGCCACCGGCAAAATTTCCGTTTGCGCCTAGGCTGCCAATAGCGCCACCTGCACCGGACCCATATCCGCTACCGTTGCCGCCGCCAGAACCACCACCGCCGTGGGCTCTGTCGTTATCGGTGCTGTCCTTAACGCCACCGCCGCCTCCGCCGCCGCCAGCGATAATTCCAGAAGAGTTGTTAATAAGTGTTACGCCTGATGCAGTGATGTTTAACGCAGGTCCAGCAGCGCCGCCATTATAGTTTGACCCATTACCACCTTTCCCAATAATGTAACCACTGTTTCTTATCGTGCAGTTTGCTACATTAGCGAGTAAGCCGGGGTTTGCTGTGCTGTTAGCCCACAAGTACACACCTGAGTTTACAGTGACATCAACAGCCTCCGAGCCGTCCCACCCAGCCGCTGTTGCCAGTGTGGACAGGTTAGCCTCCTGCATGTTAGAAGATATCGTAAAGGTGAACGCATTAGCCCTACCATAGCCGTCAGCCATTTCTATCTCGCCTGACGCAATACCAAACAACCCACGAACAGCCGAGCCGCCCATGTCAATCTGAGCCGTACCACTGTTTCCAAGCTCCACATTAACGTCATTGAGTGATATTTGACCTGATGTTTGTAATGCCATATTACTGACCTCTCAATTCTTCTATCTCTGCTTTCAGTTCTTTTATCGCTTCTACAAGCAAGCCAATAAGCTGGTCATATTGAACAGTCTTATATTCGGTTTTGTCATCTTCACCCATCTTGAGCGGCAATGTGCTTTCAGTGATTGCGCTGGGCAGAATCTTTTCAACCTCTTGTGCAATAACACCAGCGGATTTTTTACCGTCAGTAGTGTATGTGAAGGTGTAACCATTGATCTGGTCAACCTTGTCCAAGGCGCTGTCAATCTTAACAATGTCAGTCTTGAGGCGTTTATCTGAGATTGTTGTAGAGTAAGCAATGACGTTGCCTTCAACGTGTAGGTCTCCGGTGTTGTAGAGGCGCATATCAACAGCACTATCAAGAACCCAGTCTATGTAAGTGCCAGACCCAGTTATAGAGGGTGTAGTGATACCTGTTGTTCCAATACCTGTTGTTCCATTTAATGTAATAGCCATTAGCTGGTCTCCTTGGGAAACTCAGCTTTAATAGCTAAGATAGCGTCTTTATATGTTGTGGTACCGTTGATAGCATCATCAGAAATTAGTTCTAATTGATTTAAGGCATTGTATTTAACCTTTCTGTCACGTTGGTATTTTGTAGCGTCGTATTCTGCTTTTAACTCTGTCGCTTTGATAGTAACCTCTACCATTTGTTCATCAGTTAATTTACCTGTAGAAATGTAAATGTCAGCACTATCAGGTTCTTGTGAGCAGTCACCATATAGGATGCTTGCTGCTTGTAATAAATCTAAACTCATGTTATGCTCCTATCTCTGTAATGATTATTTCTGATGTGCCTTTTTCGTAGGCGTCTGAGCTAATGGCAAAACACCTATTAGTCCACATTGTTTTTGCACCATTTGAATCAGCAACAAGGCGGAAGGTTATTGCAGTCCCGACCACTGACGATGTAGATACCAGTGTTGATATGTTACAGTTTTCTAGTGTTGAGGAGTTGTTGTCAGCTATGTAACTTTGCACAGGTGAGCCAAGGCCATAACCCCGACCCTGACTATTCATATTTACTCTCGTTCCATCCATTTGAATATTAAAACAAACATCCCATGCACTACTAACTTCTCCAACCCAGCGAACTGTTACTAAGAACTTGCTATTTGCACCAAGAGGTGTGATAGCTTTTGATATTCCATTTACAACTACATCCGTCGTAGATACTGTCTGTGAGGCTTGTGTGGCAGTAAGATAACTAACAACCTGCAAAACCTTACCCCCACCAGGAAGATTAGTTAGAGCAGCACCACTGATAGCAGGCAAAGCACCAGTAAGATTAGATGCGGCTAAAGCGCCAGAAAAGGCTGTGGCTGAGAGAGTGCCAGTTATAGTTAAGCCTTCGGGGAACGTAGGCCCGCCATTGCCGGCCTCGTTCGTGATATTATTTACTTTCATAGTACTCATACTACACCTCCGGGCTTAGTAGGCCACGTCACATTGTGTGGGAACCCAGCTTGTGTTGTAATGTTCAACAAGGCGGTACGATATGATGACCACTCTGCTTGCTGTGCTTCGCTCATCTCTGCCCAGCGCAAAGGGTTAGACACAATAGGATCAACTACTGTGGCTAAGATGTTGTCACGCTCTGCACGAACCCCTTCAGCTGCGTCTGCATCTAGCTCTGCCTGTGTAGGCGGAACATATGCTGCGAAGTCTGTGTTGATCAGGGCCATGACTGCACCATTGTCAATCGTGGTGTCTGTATCAGTTGAGTCAAGAGTGTAAGGTATCCAACCGTACTGTGGGTGGTTAATCTCTACGTTCATGCGGAGGTTGTCAGCTTGAAGTGATGCCGCATTGCGGAATTCTGTTATTGTAATGCTCATTATGAAATCCTCACAAAAAGTACCTGCCGCATGTAGCTGCCAGTCGAATAAGCGTTTGCACGTCCCATCGCACGCCACGTCCCACTTAAAGTGTTTCCGCCTTTGACGAGCTGAAAGGACGGGGCCATAGTATCATCTGCAGTACCCGTCGAGTACCACATCCACGCCGTTGGCTGGATACCACTTCCTGCATGTGTACTATTTTCTACAATGCCGGTGGTCGTCATAAATCCATGAACATAAGTCCCAACAGCCCCGTAGTCTGTACTAGCGCCAACACCCGTTAAGGCAGAACCATCAATAGCTGGTAAGGCTCCTGTAAGTTTATTAGATGCTAGTGAGCTTGAGTCATTAAGCAACACACCAGTGCTGTCTGGAAGTGTCAACGTACGGCTGGTGTTAGAGCCGGGTGACGCAAGAGAGAAGGTACCCGACCCTGATGAGTTGGGCTGTATTTTTATTGTACTCATATCAAACCACCGTCCATGTTTCGCCAGCGCCCACTGTCACAGTGACGCCAGAATTGATTGTAATTGGGCCAGCCGACATTGCGTTCTTCCCATTTGTAATTGTGTAGTTAGAAGTAACATTCTGACCGTTCTCGTAGAAGATGTCGTCGTTGCCACCACCAGTTGCACCCGCTGCAATACCTGTCAAGCTAGAGCCATCGCCGTGAAAGCTGGGCGCATGGATAGGCTCAGTAGAGGTGATCTGTGCGTTGTTAACCTCAAGACGCTCTGCTCCACCAGTAACAACACGCCAGTGGTCTTCTGCGTGGAACGAAATGTAGGTGTTGGTGTCACCAGAGTGTATTATCTCACCCGCAACATATAAAGCGTTAAACGTAGCGTTACTATTAGTGTTTAGTGGTTGGTTGGCTGTATATGTGGTGTATCCATTAGGGTTGCTTGCAGGGTAGTAGTAGCTGCCATGTTGCCCATCAAGCAAGTCTGCATCCAGACCAGAACTTGCGCCGTCATTGCCAGCGTGCCATGCGGTGTTGCCAGCAATATTTACGCCGCCACTAACCGTTTCTAGTACAACAGCACTATCGTAGTATAGTCTTACATACGGCGTTGCTACATCATTGTGCATAGAGATGAGGTTATGGTTTACACCTCCTGTACCTTCACCTTGCCAATAGAAACTACCAGCAGCATGTAGGTAGTTACGGAAATATGTATTAGTGCCGTCATGCCACATTCTGAAGTCATCTGAGGCACCTAAACGTAGATAATCGTTATCCGAAAGATCAACAGCACCACGAACACTTAGAGTGCTATCAACCGTAAGACTGGTAAACCGTCCATTACTCCACGTATATGAAGAGTTACCTACTACACCTGTATTGTCTGTGGGGGGCAGTACATCTGTAGCAATCAGATCGCCACCTACAGTAAAATTACCAGAAGCGCTAGAATGGTTATGACTGTCATCCGCTACAGCAACACTAAGTGTAGCATTGGCGCTACCGTCCCAAGAGACAGACCCTGATGCGTCACCGCTTAGGGAGAGTGTACGGGCTGTGGTCCATTTAGATGCTGTACTTGCGTTCCCTGATAGCGCACCAACGAATGTTGCAGCTTGCACAGAGGCATTATTAGTACCTCCATCCGAGTCAAAATGAAAGCGCCCTACACCGTTTGCATCATCGTAGCGTATGTAGTCGTTGTTAGCGAACTTAATACGATTTCCGCTTCCTATTGTTAAGTTAGCGGTGGTGAGCGTACCAGTAATGGTATCGCCAGTGACGTTCACAAAGCGGCTGTCTGCCTCTGACTCAGTATAGTAGCGATCATCATGAGTATGGCTTGCTGGAGCAAAGGCGCTTGCATGGTTACCGTCCAAAAGATCAGCATCTAAGCCTGAGCCAGAACCGTCGTTACCTGAGTGCCATATCTCGTTCCAACCAGTCCAAGAATTACTGTAGCGGTAGCGAAAGTATGGGCCATTTGAACTATTATAAGGAATGGCAAACTGAGTCATATTCCCAGAGCCATCCTTGGCGTTATACTCAAAGCTAAAGGGATGGTAATAACCAGAACCAGAAGGTCCGTTAGTGTGTGACCCTAATAGTAATGTATGACCCTGCCCAGACCTAGCATTGGTAATATGATTCCAGTCAGTAGTACCGCCTGTTGTCGCCGCACCAATGCCGCCTGTTAACAGCCCATTTATGTCGAAGGAACCATCAGAGTGAGTGTGGTTATGACTATCGTTTGCCACCGCCACACTCAACGTAGCATTACCTGAACCGTCCCAGCTTACACTACCAGAGGCATCACCAGAGAGGGATAACGTTCTAGCTGTGGTCCATTTATCAGCGTTGGGGTGGTAGTTATCGTGGAATATGTTTAAGAGGGTGCCTGATGCGCCTACACGATAATGCAATACCCCTGTGTTAGTGAAACCCATACGAGCAAGCTCGCCAGTGCTATTGGCATACTTAATGACAGAATAGTAGTCACCATCACTTCTATTAACGGTAAGTTGATCTGCGTAGCCACCAGAACTCAATGTAAGAGTGCCAGTCATGGTATCGCCAGTGACATTTACGTAGCGACCATCTAGGTTAGTAGAAGCAATACCTGTGATATGCCCATACGTATCAAGAGTAATATCTTGAATAACTGTGCCATTAGAGTTGTTCACAGAGGCTTGGCTGGATGTGTCAGCGTGATTGATTGTGACTGTACCAGATGTACCGCCACCCGTGATACCTGCGCCAGCCGTGACTCCTGTGATGTCACCTACGTTAGTTGTGTAACCAGCACCGTTGGTTAGCTGATTGTTGTTAGTGATATAGTTAGCATTAGTAGCGCCTGTATATCCAAGGTTAGCCAGAGTAAGGTTGCGTGTAGATACTGTAGCATTAGCATCCGTAACGTGACCTAAAGTGTCTGTTGTGACGTTGAAGTCCAAGTCAGAGATAACAGTAGCGCCAGTTAAGGGGCCAGTATCCACAGACATATCATCACCGGGGTGTGTTGGGTGTGTATAAACAGTGTTAGTATCGGGCGGAGTAGCCCAAGTAAACGTACCATCGCCATCAGAACGTAAGAACTGGGTGGCGGTACCATTACCTGTTACTTTCAAGTTATCTGCATCGACAACATTAGAAGCAATAGTCAAAGCACCTGAGCCAGTAACTTCGCCAGTGTGTGTAGCGTTGTTAGAGGAGCTAGTACCCGCACCGATTAATGAACGAATTTCTGCAGCAGTAATGCCGGAAGCTAAACTTGGGGTAGCACCATCAGTAGAAATAGCAGGTGCAGCTGTATTGGTAGCACTTGCAGCAATACCGTCAAGTTTAGTCTTAAGGGTAGTTGTGAAGTTCTTCTGGGTTAAACCACCATCACCAACACTGTATGTTGTATTGATATAGTTACCTGAGTGAATGTTAGTAGCACCTTGGTCGGTTGTCCAGTCAATGTGCTCATTAGCAACAAAGCCTGAGAGTGTATCGTGGTTGAGTGTAACAACACCAGTAGCACCGTCAACAGAAGTAACTGAGTCTGTAGGTGTAGCCAACAGAGTAAAGTCAGCCATAGTTCCTGCAGTACCACCATTATGCATGTAAGTCTGATTTTCATCAGAACGAACAACAACATCACCTTCTTGTGTAGTCAATGCAAGCATAGCTACTTGTGATACTGCTGTTTGAACAGAAGTCAAAGCAGTAGCTGGAAGGTTAGTCAAGTGGATAGTACCAGCAGAAGAAGCTGTCCAGTCGATATGCTCGTTAGCGACATAGCCAGAAAGACTATCATGGTTAAAGTCACCGGAGCTGTAATTAGTATCTGTTGGAGTAGCCCAAGTAAAGGTACCGTCACCGTCTGAACGTAGGAACTGAGATGTTGTACCGTTACCTGTAACCTTTAAGTTACCAGCGTCAACAACGTTGTCAGCAATAGTCAGTGCACCAGAACCTGTTACTTCACCTGTGTGAGTAGCGTTAGGTGTGGAGTTGTTGGCGTTTGTAGCACCTGTGTAACCTAGGTCAGCAAGTGTCATTGTACGTGTTGCAACTGTTGCGTTAGCGTCTGTAACGTGTCCTTGAGTATCTGTTGTGATATTTAGGTCAAGGTCAGAGATAACTGTAGCACCTGTTAAAGCACCTGTATCGATAGCCGCATCATCACCTGGGTGTGTTGGGTGTGTATAAACAGTGTTTACATAGTTACCACTGTGAATGTTAGTAGCGCCTTGATCAGTAGTCCAATCAATATGTTCATTGGCTACGAAACCTGCGAGATTATCGTGGTTAACAGTAACCGCAACTTCACCCGCCGCACTAATGCTTACACCAGTACCAGCAGTAAGCGCAGCAACAACGTTAGCTGTGTCTGTAACATCAGCACTTGCTTCAATACCGTCAAGTTTAGTATGATCAGCATCTGTAAATACATTACTATCTGTAGCTGCTTCTACTGCCGCCCTGATTTCAGCGTTAGTTTGATCGCCAGTTGCTCCTGCTTCAATACCGCCAAGTTTAGTATGATCAGCATCAGTAAAGACGTTACTGTCTGTAGCAGACTCTACAAGAGTGCGTATCTCAGCAGCAGTTTGATCGGCTGTTGCAGAGGCTTCAACTCCATCAAGTTTAGTTTTATCAGCTGCAGACATCGTACCTGCTGCAGAAGTAGTTGCCGCTGTACCTGAAATAGTTAAACTATTACCTGAATCATTATAAGTTGCGCTTACCCCTGTTGTTCCAGTGATTAAACTTCCAACAACATCTTGAATAGACTCTGTTGTAGCCGCTGTTGGATTCCACTGAGTACCGTCATAAACTTTAAGTGAGCCACCGCCTGTGCTAAAATACAAGGCACCTGTTATAAGAGCATCACCGTCATTATCAACGGTTGGGTCTGAAGACTTTTCACCAAGGTAACGGTCATCAAAGCTATCTAAGGCTGCTTCTGCTGCTGTTTGGGCAGTCTGAGCAGCAGTAGCACTGGTAGAAGCATTAGTGGCTGAAGTTGCGGCTCCTGAAGCTGAAGTAGCTGCGTTGGTCTCTGAAGTAGAAGCCGCAGAAGCACTACTAGCTGCCGCTGTAGCGCTGTTACTCGCGTTAGTTTCAGAAGTTGCCGCATTAGTCTCAGAAGTAGAGGCTGCAGAAGCACTGCTTGCCGAAGCTGTAGCGCTATTGCTAGAATTTGTTTCAGAAGTTGCCGCATTGGTAGCGCTGGTAGCCGCGTTGGTCTCACTGGTAGCCGCATTAGAAGCGGAAGTAGATGCTTCAGAAGCCTTAGTTGTTGCCGTAGAAGCTGAGGCAGCTGCGTTAGTAGCAGAGGTGGCAGCTTCCCCGGCCTTAGTTGTAGCCGTTCCAGCGTCAGTCGATGCAGATGAAGCAGAGCTTGCAGCATTAGTTTCACTGGTAGCAGCGTTTGTTTCAGCAGTTTCAGCCGCAGTTTGCGCAGTTTCAGCAGCAGCCTGTGCTGTTTCGGCATTAGTCTCCGCAGTTTCAGACGCGGCCTGCGCATTAACACTAGCCACCTTAGATGCTTCACTAGCAGTGGCTGATGTAGCAGCATTAGTTTCACTGGTAGCAGCGTTAGTTTCTGATGTAGCAGCGTTAGTTTCACTGGTAGCAGCGTTAGTTGCTGATGTAGCAGCGTTAGTGGCTGATGTAGATGCTTCTCCAGCTTTAGTTGTCGCTATGCCAGCCTGCGTTGAGGCTGTAGATGCACTTGCAGCGGCATTAGTTTCCGATGTTTCTGCATTGGTTTCCGCTGTTTCAGCAGCAGCTTGTGCTGTTTCCGCATTGGTTTCAGCTGTTTCAGCAGCAGCCTGTGCTGTTTCAGCATTGGTCTCTGCTGTTTGTGCGGCTGTAGCACTGTTAGCTGAGTTAGTAGCACTGGTGGCTGCATTGGTTTCACTTGTAGAAGCAGCGGAAGCACTACTTGCAGCATTAGTTTCTGAAGTAGCAGCACTAGTAGCACTATTAGCCGCATTAGAAGCACTCGTTGAAGCTGCACCTGCAGAGTTACTTGCATTAGTGGCACTTGTAGCCGCTGCTGTAGCGCTGTTAGAGGCTGCAACACTAGGTGCTTCCCATGAACTACCATTATAAAACTTAATAGCATTACTACTACTATTGTAGTACATGGCACCTTCTACTAAGGCGTTTCCATCATTATCAACACTTGGATCAGAACTTTTAGTTCCTAAAAATTTATCATCAAAGTTATCAAATACTAGCTCAGTCGCAGCTTGCGCTGTTTGAGCTGCAGTAGCACTGTTATTAGCTGAAGTAGCAGAGTTACTAGCATTGGTTTCCGATGTAGCTGCATTAGTCTCTGAAGTAGCCGCATTAGTAGCTGAAGTTGCAGCATTAGTTTCGCTAGTAGATGCTGCAGAAGCAGAACTAGCCGCCGCTGTTGCAGAGTTAGCTGAGTTAGTAGCGGAAGTAGCCGCCGCAGTAGCACTATTACCTGCGTTTGTTTCGGCTGTCTCCGCATTAGTTTCTGCAGTCTCTGCAGCTGTTTGAGCAGCTTGAGCCGCTGTTTTAGCTGTATCAGAAGCAGTAGCAGAATTTGCAGAGTTAGTTTCTGAAGTAGCTGCTGCTGTCGCAGAGTTTGCTGCATTAGTTTCTGAAGTAGCTGCATTAGTGGCAGATGTTGCAGCTGCCGTAGCAGAATTGCCAGCATTTGTTTCGCTAGTAGCAGCATTAGTTTCGCTTGTCGATGCTGCACTTTCAGAGTTACTTGCATTAGTTTCTGAAGTAGCAGCGCTAGTGGCACTATTAGCCGCATTAGTTTCACTGGTAGCAGCGTTAGTTGCTGATGTAACAGAGTTAGTTTCACTTGCAGCAGCGTCGGTTGCTGATGTAGCAGCGTTAGTTTCACTGTCTGCAGCATTTGTTTCCGAAGTGCCTGCATTATTTTCACTAACAAGAGCAGCAGCTGCACTTACAGAAGCTTCCCCTGCTTTGGTTGTTGAGATTCCTGCTTGAGTAGCTGCAGTTACTGCGCTTGTTGCCGCGTTACTTTCAGAGGAACTTGCATTATTTTCACTAACAAGAGCAGCAGCCGCAGAGTTAGCTGCATTTGTTTCTGATACTTCCGCGTCATCTTCAGAAGATTGAGCCTCTGCTGCCGAAGAAGCAGCGGCAGAAGCACTTGCAGCCGCATTTGTTTCTGAAGTAGAAGCATTTGTTTCTGATGTAGCGGCATTAGTTGCGCTTGTACTTGCATTTGTCTCAGCTGTTTCAGCATTTGTTTCAGCTGTTTCAGCATTTGTTTCAGCTGTTTCAGCATTTGTTTCTGCTAACTCTGCCGCTATTTTAGCAGCAAGAGCGGCTTCCGCATGGCTTGCAGCAAGCAAAGCATTTGCAGCAGACTCACTAGTAGAAGTAACAGAGTTTGCATTACTATCAGTATCAAAGCTACCCCCATCGTCAACAGGTTCAATTATATTATCTGAATCTCTAAATCCCATTGTACACTCCTCTACAGCAAGTTATCGTATGCGAATGACATTGCTAAGTTTCCGCCTTTTGTTTTACGAATCAGCTCTTCTTTGTTTAACTCTTCTAGTTCTTGATTAAATAATTCTTGGTACTTTTTTATTTCTTCGTTATCGTTAAGGTAGATAAATACCTCAAGTAGTGCTCCGAAAAGTACTATTCTTTCATTCTCGTCCCGCAACCAGTGTTCGGCTTCATTACCTACCCAGTTGGTAGATCCATTATCTATGTAGGCCGCGTAGGTGACTGGGTTAGCAAGGATATAAGGGTTAAGTACCTGCACTATATAGTCATTGTAAGCTTGAAGTTGCGAAACACCCTGATACCACTTAGTGTAACTCAAGGCGTCAAATGTTCCTATTAAGCCATTATTGTCTATATCTCCCAACATACGCCCATCGATAGTTGCGGTTTCAAACAAGGCTACTGATTCAGAAATATCTGCTGCTGCTTCTAAAATACCAAGGGCAACGGCATCTACCCTAATCCCATTGACTACTACAGGTCCACTGCTTCTAGCATTAAAAAAGGATTCTGTCTTGTCTGCAGAAGCAGAGTAGGTAGTCGGAACTCCATTAACACTCAAGGTACCCAGTCCTGCTTTCCAGTTATTGTAAGTAGCAGAGTAGGTAGCATTGAGTGCAGGTAGACGTCTGTAGTAATGAATTTCTAATACATCTCCCCTAGCAAACTTGCCGTGAAGTTTTATTTTGTTTCCTACTCTGGTATAAAAGTTAAAATCTTTAGTCTGGCTATAACCATCATTAAAGGTTCTAACGTCTACTTTTTCGTTATATACAATACCTGGGTTTTTAATTGTTGTGTTAGCGTTACGTATAAATACAATATCAATTAAATCATTGGGAGTTGGCATAGTAAGTACACTGCCACCTTGATAAGCACTTGGCCCCAAGTCTGGAGTGTCAAATGCCCCTGCGGCATCTATTTCTTCTTGTGTTCCGTTTACGTCATATAATTTAGTAATTTCTAGTGGAGGTACACGTAGCGTTCTGTAAGCTTTATCGGCTCCATACTCGAAACACCGGGTTACCACTGAGTTAGAAAGAACTGAAACATCTCTGTTAGCCCAGTCCCTAATCATTCCTGCGTTATCACCAGTGAAATCACCAGATCCTA
>Ga0206126_10002411_pt1 | contig 20343 bp, 24 predicted proteins | sample Helgoland_Spring_5_FD_148621 | JGI IMG/M metagenome (GOLD analysis project Ga0206126, IMG submission 148621) | Pelagic subsurface seawater microbial communities from Kabeltonne, Helgoland, North Sea - Helgoland_Spring_Bloom_20160412_1 | ecosystem: Environmental > Aquatic > Marine > Epipelagic ...
ACACCCATCATCACTGAAGCTCAACTGGATACTAGCAATACCATACGGACAGTCCCCTTAGATGAGAGAACGGTTTTAGCCAATATTATGCCAGCGATTAAGATACTTATCGCTGAGTATGAAGCCACAAATTACGATGGAAAGGAAGAGTGGTTTATCAGGGCTTGTAAACTCGTTCCCTTCCTTTGGGACTGAACCAACTTTAGACGTCCTAGGCGGAATCCTAGGTGAATTAACATATGGAGGTGATTCTATGTTACCAGAATATTTCAACGGTTAAATAGCCGTAGAAACAACACACTAATGGGCGATTAGTGTAGCTTGGATATCACTTCGGCCTTCTAAGCCGAAAACACGGGTTCGAATCCTGTATCGCCCGCCAACCAGAACTAATATGAGTGATAAAACTGGAAATGAACACAACCTAGTTGTGAGAATCGAAACAGACGAATACGTTTACGAAGAGTACTTGGAGGCCTAATTATGGAAATCGAAGTTACGAATCTGAACATAGGTGAACAAGTCAAAATCAACACCAACGAGTGGGATGAACGCACTGAGGTGCAAACCCATACCGACGACGACCACCTTGTGGTAATTCATAATGGCTGGAAGTATCTGGTCACATATGACGACTTTGAAGCGTATGTCAACTTAACAGTCATGCTTATGCGTGCTGTTGAGTGTTAGTTACTAGTATGACTGAAAGGAAAGTCAAGCGTATGAACGCACGAGAAGTATTAGCAGCTATGGATACTCTATGGGAGTCAATGCACCCAACAGAGCAAAAATCCTGGAAAGCAAAGGCTGAGGCCGAAGGACGAGCAAACTGCCGTCATTCGACCATCACCGATGCAGCTGCATACATGGCCCTAGAATACTATGAGCCATTCGTGCGTGATTGGCGCTAAGGCCCAGAACGGGTGACAGTTAACAACTGTCGGGTGTAGTCTCTACCACGAAACTCAAAGAGACACCAGAGAGAAATCTTACGATACCGGTATTTATGCCGGTGTATATACTATGAGAGGAAGGGCATATAGGCAATATGAACTTCTTCTCATTTTTTTGGATATGGTCACTGACCAATCCTACCAGTAACAAAGTGCTGCGAGCACATGAGTTATACAATTAACACAAAACTATGAACAGGTGAAGTGGTGTAGATATGAAATGTACAGGATACATACCTTATCTATAGACCATACGACACCGGGAATCGCAGTGGGGCCATAATGCCTTTTAACACCGTTTAGTGGCGTGTACCTTAGAACTAAACTGCGTTGCAGTGAAGCCTCGGAGACGAGGTGGGTAAAATTTCTAAGAGACGACTCTATCTAACATCAGAGATGCCCTTTGTGGGTCCCTGAGGTTAGAAGATACCCAAAGGTGCGCCCAAGGGCGTATTGGGAGGTATTTTATGAGGTCAAAGAAACCAAACGACTGCAAATGCAGTAAAGCCTCTAGCGACGACACCCGAACAGGAAGGTTTGGGTTAAGTTGTCGTGAGGGGCTTAACCAGTATGAGTAACATCAAACCGGAGTTGGCCAACAACGCTTTGGGGTCTCTTACCGCATCCGCCATTGTGGCAGAAGCGGAAACAGAGCCCATCGACGCCTTGTGAAGTAAAATTCACTTGGCACCAGGAGGTAAAAACGTGACAAAAGTTAACGTACCAACATTTGCAGAAGCATTGCGTACGGCTATGGCTACTTCAGTGGAAGTAACCGGGCCAGGCGAGATGATAATGGGTCTGCGAAATGATGTTTGGGAATAAACATCGAAAAAATACCCAAACTAGGAAGGAGGAATAAAGTTGACAAACGATATTTTGAACGAAAAAGACTGGCATAAGAAGGAAATGAACCATATGAAGGGGTGGAAAGGTCGTGGCATGGTCCACTGGCTTACAACCAACCCGACATACGTTGCGAACCCAGAGTTCGCATTTGGTATCGTCCGGAAAATGGCAGCAAAGAACAAATTGGACAACAAACAAATTCTTCATTTCTTGCTAACGCACCCGGCTTGGAGCCAGGTGACTACACATGTAGATAACAGAAACAACCTAAATTCGTTGTTCCTGAGCTACTGCAGGAAAGAAGGAGTTGTCACCCAAAAGAAGAACTCGAAAGAGACTTACTTGGAACACGATATTCTATTCGCTATCCACGCGAAAGGAAAGGCGCTAGTCACTCACATGACTGACGCCGGTGTCAAGACAGAAGAGATTGTACTCGGATGTGACCTTGTCGTTCGCGGCAAGAAAACACCCGATACGCGACCCTTGCTCTCGATGAACGTCGAGGGGTCAAACGTCAGATACCGATTCCTGCGAATGGAAGATGAGAAGCCGAACATGGCTGCAAACAATGATAAACTCATCAGGCGACTTGCTCCACCGAGTCCGGAAGGCTCTGAGCAAGGACCCAGCGACACTATGACGCTGGCAGAATCAAACAATTCTAAGGATGATGGAAGCGACCTAATCAGCCAACTTTTGGCTGGCGAGACGCTCTCCAACTTCTAAGTGACTAGAGTTGCTCAATCTTAATCTGTGGGATAAAGCCCACAGCGCCAACCCGAATGCGAGAGTTTTGGGCCGTGAAGAAACACAGGACAAATTCAACAGTACTTGAGGTACTAGGCTCTGCGTTTGCAAATTAGCAAGCGCGGGGCCTATTTTTTTGGTCAATACTTTGAATAACCACAAAGTACACCAACAAGACAAGAGGTAAAACTATGAGTCACATGGTAAAAGGAAAGACAACCTTCAGTGAGGAACACAAAGATATCCTTATTGAAGCTCTGAAAGAAGCATACAAAGGCTGTACGATTGAAAGAGATACACAGGCGGGCATTCGTGGCCGTCCTATGTGTGACATCGTCGTAAAGCGAAAGGGAAGAAACGACATTGGGTTCCGGCTCAATGCCGAGAAGAACTATGACTGTTTGGCCTACGAGCCTGGCTACATGAATAGCCAACAGTCTATCAACTCAGCCCTTCAAGCTGTGTATGAACCTTACATCAGAGGAACGACCAAGAAGATGATGAAGAACAGCCCTGTGCTTAATTCTTACATCATGGGTAAAACCAAAGAAGTTGACCGAAACGGGAAGAAGATGAAGAGAATTCGTCTGACTCCTGGCGGCGGCGGCGGCGGAGGTTGGGTCTGATGTCTCAACCACAATATGTAGACGTGTTCTGGGACCCAGACACGGGCGAAGTCGAGATTAAAATCGAAGGCTTCGCTGATGCAGTTTGCGATGAAATCGCTAAGAAAGTAATCGCTCAACTTGGCGTCGGTGACGCTAAGGTGACGAAGACTGCAACCTACGAAGGTGGTAGTGGACAAACCCGCACCCAGAGCATCAAGTGATGCTCGCTTCAACTAGAAGAGGAACGCAACGCTCCCCAACTGTGCCTAACGGGTGTAGTGTGGGGCACACACTCAAAGCACTCCAGCAGAGCTGTGAAGGTGAGTTGTACAGAAGGGGAGCGGCCTCTTCACCAGGTGAGTTAACACTGAGCCGTAAGGCGATGACGTGCGTGTATCAAAACGTGTCATTTAGACGCGCTGTACGCAAAAGTCCTTTCTAAAGGAAGGACCTACTGCACACTTGTGTGCAGATAGACGCGGACAAAAGAACTTTGATACTCGGAATAAAAGGCATTTACTTATTTGATACACTTATGTACAAACTGGGACAGATATCTCGTCGAGATACAGCACCAAACTATGGACCTGACAACAATTGTGGGAATTCCGGATACCCGGACCACTACAGTCTTCAGTCACTGCAAGGCCTGATGACAGCAAAAGAAACTTATTGTGATTAGTTAATTAAAAAGAACTTTGTGAAAGTCTAAAATTAATACTATGATGAACGTGGCACGTGCGCGCTAGAGCGGACGGCCCGGTCGAACAGTAAAATTAAAGAAAGAATCACTTAGAATACTCTACAAATGAAGTAGATGATTCTAATTTTAAAGAGTGATGTTGCAAACATTAATGGCCAGAGCTCTGGAACCAAGGAGAACATGTTGTTTTCCAAAAAAAGGTATACTTCCTGAAATAGGGCATCGCCCAAAATTATTTCCATGGAAGAAACTAAGTAGTAAGGACGCGACCTTGGACTGTACAGTACTATCTATAGCTGGGTTAACATAAAGAAATTAAATGTTACCAAACAAAGTAATTTAGTATGAAAACAACTAATGAATTCTGAGTTGACCCTCCAGGGTCATGCACAGAGACATTAGGTCCAATTACTAACTAAAGTAAGTAAAAGAACTTTTAGCACTGAACCAAAGGCACTGGTAGTGAGGATGCCCCCACACCCCTGTTTTAGCAGGGTCGGCTACCCCACTCGACCTTTGACTCACCACCAGACAAGGAGAGATTTAAAATGAATCAAAACTTTAAAACAACGATTGAAGCCTGCGTAGGAGCAAGTAAACCGGCCTCGGCTTGGAGTACTACTGGTGAAGTGGATAATCTTATCCAACTCTCAGTCGAATACGCAGTTAAGTATGGCAACAAAGGTGGAGCAACCACGCGTGTCCTCGTTTGGAGGGAAAGCGAAGGGTTCCAAGAATACGGCGCATTTGTCGCCAAGGAAGGGGGTCAGTCCCGAGTAACATCACTGGATTCGGACGCAATTGGATTTTCCATTGCGAAAGTACCCGATGCTACTTGGTCGTCTGACGACGACTTCCCTGGTGCAAACGTACCGTTTGCCATTGACTTCATGAAGGAATGGGACATCGCTGAATCAAAGGCGCTGTTCGTTCTTCGTGACTGGCATGCTTACATTGCTAGCAATCGCGACCATATAGACAAGCAACTGGCATTGCTTGAAGAGATTAACCGCAAGGGTGGAAAGCATATCGTTATGATAGGCCAACCTAAGTGGAATGACGAAAATATCCCTGTGGAACTAAACCCCCACTTGTATCGTCAGTCTCTCGAAATGCCAACAAAAACCGAACGACTAGGTATCATCAAGGACTGGGCTAATCAAGTAAAACTGAATCAAGCCCAAAAGTTCCCAAAGATGCTAACTGTGACGGATGACGAACTAGAGGCTGTGGCAGATGCCACAGGCGGACTGACTCGGTTTCAAACCGAAGAAACTGTCTTGATGTCTCTTGTGATGCACCGACACTTCAACATGTCGTTTATCTTAAACGAAAAACAAAACTTGGTCAAACAAGCAGGGTATGATATATTCAGACCCGAGCATGGCTTTGAACGCATTGGTGGTCTCACTCCCCTCAAGGAATGGGCCCTTTTGCTTCGAAAGCGTTTCACCAAGGAAGCCTTTGATTATGGCTTCCTAACATACCCACGAGGGTTGCTAATGGCAGGGGTACCGGGCTGTGGTAAGTCCGCTATCGCCAAAGCAATTGCCAATGAGTGGAATATGAACTTGCTTACCGTGAAGGCCGAAGACCTCAAGGGGTCATTAGTCGGTGAATCGGAAGCAAAAGTCGGAACACTGCTCCGAACTGCTAAGGCAGCAGCTCCAATCATCCTTTTTGTGGATGAGGCCGAGAAGCTACTTGGTAAGTCGGACGGTGTGAACGATGGTGGCGCACACGACGCTGTCCTCGGACAGTTCTTGTCGTTTATGCAGGAAGACACCTCTGGTGTCTTCTTTGTGTTCACAGCCAACAACATGGAGAAGTTTGCCCCGGAACTGGTTGACAGGTTCGAGGGTCGCTTCTTTATCGACCTGCCCTCTGAAGAGGAGCGCCGCGACATCCTAGGGATTCACCTAGGAATTCGTAGTCAAGGTGAGGAGTATGATATGGATAAGCTTGTGAAAGCCTCCAAGGACTTCTCTGGTCGTAACATCGAACAGGCTATTGAGGGCGCGATGAATGTCGCGTTCAATGACAACAGTAGACCTCTTACCCAAGAGGACCTCTTGGCGAGCTTTGGTCGGACCGTTCCGACCTCTCGTACCAAGAAGGCTGAAATCGAGACCATGCGGACCTTCGTTGAGAACGGAATGATGCGATGCGCTAACAATAAAGACTCTGACAGCAATGGCAACATTGACGATAAGGGTTCCAAGTTGCGCAACTTTGTCTAAGGCGAAAGCCTACTAGAATTACTATGTTTATCAGAGACGATGAAGATATGAACGATGGCCCTAGCAGAACAGATAAATTGTTCTCTATGGCTGAGTACTGTCAAGTTTTCTTGACAGCTCACTACATTAAGAACGGAGAAGATGACGGGTTTATACCCCTCATTGAAAGAAATAAACTTGACCGAATGCCTAAAGCAGTGGCTGAGGAAATGGACCTTATCTTTCAAATGGCGATTAAGCAACTCGAGAAGTGGGGCGAAGACCCCGGAGAGTTCTTTCGCAAGATGGAGATAGGTGAAATCGACCCGGTTTCTGACTTCATTGACGCGCCCGAGATGCGAAATGCTCTCGGCAACGTAGTCATGAGAAGGCTGAGAATCGAAGAAGGAATCCGAGATGAAGAAGCCTTTGACGAGGCTAAGAAAATCTTGCCCGAAATGCGAGATAACCTTCACACCTTCGTTAGTGAAATTATGCTGAATGCAATCAAAAACGTAGCAAAAGACTTGATGAAGAATGAAATCCCCTTTGACAAAGCGTCAGAGATTTTCAATCCTAGAGTTAAAGCTATTGCCCACGAGGGCATTATTACGGATGCAAATCCGAACCGTGCCAAAATGGACGAACTACGTAAAGAGCAGAAAGCAAGTAGCGAGAAGAAAGTTAGATATGACCCCGCCTGGGGTTGATGTCAACTTTACTAGAGGAAGTGAACCTTATGGAGATAAAAATTACAATTGACGACATTGATGACGATATTATGAACAACATGGCTGCACTAGGGCATGTGCTAACGCACTTGCTAAGTGATGGTTCTGTGGAAACTGATGCCCCTGTGGAAGGTGGGCAGCAAGATACAGAACTAACTGACGGCATAGACTTAGATGACTTACCTGGTAAGGAATCAAAAGAAACTGTCAAGCCAACTAAGTGGCCTTGTAACTGGTGTGGTAGGAGCTTTAACAAGCCCGCTCAACTTAACAAGCACCTAGGGTTCTGTAAAGATAATCCGAACAATGTAAAAGCATCAACAACTGAAAGGGTCTGCAGGACCTGTGGTACTACAAATACTCCCCAGTGGAGAAGTACCACTCACCCTGATGGACCTCAGTGTAACGCTTGCAGTATGAAGGAGAAGCGCGTAAAGCGTGACTTTAATCCCTTCAAAGTAAAGCAGCCACCAAAAGTGATACAGCGAAAGCGAGAAATCAAAGTTGTGAGGCCAGTAAAGAAGCCAACTTACACAAAGATGGAATCAGAAGAACTACGACAAGCAGTCGCTAGTTATGTTTCTGGTAACAACGGAGTGATTATGGAGGCAGAAAAACTCGGCTCCGCACTGATGGCTTCGCTTGGTAAACGATATACGTTTATCAATGAACGCTTGGCTGAGCGCACACTGGTTTCCAGTATTGGACTACAGTTCAAGTATATTGAAGACGCACTGAAACAAGCAAATCGAAATGATGTGACCTACATCCTCCAACATAAGGATGGAAATTACTCTATGATGATTTTAAACAAATCAGGCAACTTTGATGTTGATGAAATTAGAGAGATGCTAAACTAGTGTCTTTCTTACTAGGAGAGATATATGAAGCGAATTAAGCTAAATATTGAGATTGAGGTAGACGGAAAAGACGCAGACAAGCTCGTTAAGAACTTGGAGAAACTTAGTGATGCAATCACTGGTAAAACCAAGAAGACGATTGCGAAGGTGCCTGTTCTAAAGACCTCACAAAAGAAAGTGAAAGCCCCAAAAGAGGCTGATAAACCAAAGAAAGCAAAGAAGTCCACACAAAAAGTGGAGGGTGAAAATGCTAAGTTCATTGCAACATGGAACGCTTCTAGCGGAACCAAAGAAGTTGCAGAACAACTTGGTTTGACAGTGCCTAAGGTGCGAAGTCACGCCAGATTGTTAAAACTTGATGGTGTGCAACTTAAGAAGTTCAAGCCGGGTCGACGACCCAAGAACTGAAGACTTTCTTACTAGGAAAATAAAATGACGGTAATGCGGCGGGGTGGGTCCATCTGATACCCTGTTACCCTGGTTAATGCATGTCGCCTGCACCGTAACCGCATAAAAACGGCGCACCGGAGAAGTCTAACTCCATCCACCAGAGATACCAATATACTGAGGAAACTATGACGTACTGCTAACCTAAGCAGCGTAGACAAACGATAGGTGACGGGAATGCTGCTTAAGTTAGCAGAATAAAAAGTGACGAGTCACATTTGGATTCTTTATATGCACAAGTGAAACCGCGAAATTCGGCTAAAATCGAAGGAATAAAACTACCGTCGGGATTCAAATCACTGCATTGGAAGTTCAAATCTGTCAGCTATGACGCATATGCGTTTTGGGCGACCCACAGCAATAGGTCACCCCGCGCATGCGCTTAGGTGGGCTATAACGGTCATCTCACCAGAAACGATGTGGTCACTTACCACATCACCAGAGAGATAAATTAAAATGACTATTATTTGGCTCTTGGTTGGTGCCCTGCAGAAGTCTAACTGCGCTCTCACCAGATGAACGAAGAACCAAAAATTCTGAGCATCGCACCCAGCTTCAACTGCAAGTTGAAATGCGAAGGGTGCTATTTGACAACTGACGTGACAAAAGAAATGCGAAGCGCAACTAAGGATGATGACTATTGGAAGGAAGTCATTCAAATGGGAGTTAAACATGGATATGAAGAGTTTGCAATGACTCTTAACCCATTTCCCGGTGCTGCTGAGCATGCTGCTAAACTAGCCAAAATGGCAAAGGAAGCAGGCTTTAAGAGCGTCAATATAACGTGGACTGAGTTCGCTACACCTGAAGGTGTAATGGAAGAACTCGCAAGTAACATCAATGTGCTATCGACCAGCCTTGACTCTAACCGAGTCGAGTATGAAGATACCTTGATGCTAGCCGAACACTTCGGACACATCCACTACAATTTTAACTTACTATGGGACAAGGAACTGATGAAGCCTGAAAATCACGATGAGGCCATTGATATGGTCAACAACGTGCTTGACGCAGGTGACGCAGTCGGTGGACATTTTACTGTCCAGCACTTGATTCTCAAGCCACTGACTCTTTACGGGGATGTGGAAGAGTTTCTAATCAACTACAATCTACTGATGGAGAGAATTCCTATCGGTGGAGATGGTGATAAGCACATCGGTGATGTTGCTTTTGGAAACTTGATGGGGCTTAACAACTGCCCCGGCGAGAGAATGCTTGACATTGACCCGATGGGATTCGCGAGGCGCTGCCCTGAGAACCCCATTGCATACGATGTCACTGACTTGGCGCAAGTTGAAGAATACATGAAAAATGGTATTCCAAACTGCAAGGAGTCTTGTAACTGCATGTAAGTACTAGGAGAAACAATTTGACAGGTAATGCGGCGGGGCTTTGAACCCTGGTTATGGATATTCGCCTGTGTTGCAACCGCATAAAAACAACACACCGCAGAAGTCTAACTGCAATCCACCAGATGATGATTAACGTAAACATCAGAGAAGAACACGACGGGAAATATAAGCTGACTTGGCAACTGGAGGTAGATGAAAATCTGAATAACCCCCAAGAGTCATTGCATTCAACATACGACGAAGCTGGCCAAAAGGCCCTTCAGTTGATTGCAGCTGCTAACCCTAACCAAACAAACCTAACTAACTTTGGAGGTATCTGAATGCCCAGTGATGGGCTACTACCTGACTCTAAAGATTCGCTGCTTGCTGAGATTCTTACAGAACTCAAAGAGATGCGAAACATTATGGAGCAGTTTCAGAAGTTTGTACTTGAGGTAACCCCCGATGCTGCAATTAGCGCAGTGGCGGGTCTTGAGAAAGAACTTAACCAATGAAGGAGGTTAACTAGAATGAATAAGGAACGAGCAAAAGAACTCGGACTAAGTATTTTGTTAAATGGTGATTCTCTCACACTACTGAGAGACTTGCTAAATCAAAACTACAGTGAAGAAAGTCGTCGGATGAACAATAATCTTGCTCATATTGGCGGCCTTTCAGTTGTGATACAGGTAGAAGACAACCGAGAATTTATCTTGGAAGTCCATCTATCAGGTATGCGATACATAGTCACTGGGATAGCACCAATAAGTGCTGCGCCCGGTCGATATGTGTCACGACAAACTAATTGTTTAAGACAATCAGGACAATCACGACGAACCACCAATGGTGTGTATTATGGAAGTTCACAACTTCAACTACATGTCGAGGACTATCAAATTAGTACTCTGACTCCTTTTGAGCACCCCTTTCGGGTCGCTGTCAAGGATTCACACCCAAGCTTGAATGAATGTATTTCTATACAGATGTCTTTAAAGACACTTAGAAAGATACTCAACAAGGTTAGTAGAGAAAGCAGAGGACTATTTTGTTTAGCTTCATCAGACCGCACATGGAATGTGTTTTCTGAAAGTGCTGACGATGATTCAAACAGGTTTAGATTAAACCCCACGATTAACTCAAATGGAGTTGCTGGGGTATTCTACAATAGGCTGTACGACGCGCTCTTTCGTAAGAAAGAAGCCGTTCGAGGAGTCTTCAAAGAGCATGACGAAAACATGTCGATAACACTCGGCGTGACTGAGTCAAACGCTCTGATGATTAAGGTAGATAGACGCAGCGACTCTACGTCGCAAACTTCTGAATACCTTCTGTTTGAATCTGACATTGAAGCACTTACCACAAGTGAATTGCCCGAGACTCTCCCTTTCAAGGGTGAGCGGGCGACTCCACTTATGGCTACAGAAAGTACTCTTGAGGAACCCATAGAGGTTACTGAAGAGATTCAAGTAGAAGAACCAACACACGTTGAATCGGAAACTCCAACTCTTACTGAGGAGGAGTTAACTCGACTAAACCTGTGGGAGACTGCGTACATTCGCTGGGCTGAGACTACAGGTCAATCCCAAGCGTCGTACAGCACCAGTCCCACAATTTGGTTCTCTCGCTACATGATGGAGAAACTAAGACTAGGTGAAAGCATAGATGAGTTGGATAATCAACTCCTATCGAAATACTAGTCTACTAGATAACATGAGTAAAGAACTTGTTAAAAAATACGATGAGATAGTAAAGCATTGGAACTTGAACACCAAGATTTTGACTAGCCACTCTTCCTTCTGGAAGAGTTCGCGCTTTCAGTCAGAAATGTGGTTTGAGTCGAAAGAGCAATTTGTACTGAAGAACCTCATGCGCCAGAACACGGAACTAACCTTCCAAGTGATGCGCAACTGGGGCCCTGCAGACCACAAAAAGTTCTATACAGAACGAGCAGTGAGTTCCGATGGAAGGGCTCTTGAAGCGTTTAAAATCGACTCAAGCAGTACTGGAACCATTTCTGCCGAACTATCAAACACAAGTGACGAGTGCCGCGAGGCATTCACTTTCCGCTGGAACAACGGTTACGCCTTTATGGATGTAGCCGAGCGTGTTGACCTCGCCTTGCAGCGCTGGTTAACCGCCCAAGGTGAGAATGTCACTGAAACAATCAGAAGAATGCAAGAGGCCGAGAAGGCCCGAGATGAAGTTCGCGATGTGCTTGAGAGCGCATCTGCGGCTGTCTCGACTGAAGTTGCTTCCCTTAAGTTGCGCAACCTTGCCGATAGCCTCGGCCTGGTTGACTTCTTGGAAGACTCTACAGACTGAGCACCTTCTACTAGAATGTACATTAATTGGATAAATTATGGATATACCGGAAACTCTGGTAGGTCGTATAGCGATGTGATAAACACTGTGAACGACTATCTGGATGAAGTTAACTACGCCACGGCTCCCTATGAAGGGATAGCCCGTGCCTTTGTTAATGCAGGACTGGTAACTAAGAATGGCGCAAACTATGTCTTTACTGGACGTAGAACGCCACCTAGGGATAGAGATTTAAGTCTCTTACCTGAACTAGTTGCCCGTCTGGCAGACGATATGGAACAAACCTATCAAGAGCCCGGCCTTATGGCTGAACTCTTGAATGGGTTTAGGCCTGCTGATGAGGCGAACAACAGCCGACTCAATCTGAACCCAGACAAGCTGCGAATACTAAAGATATTTTTGGAGAGAATTGCATGACAGATAAGGCTACTCGATTAAGAACCATAGTTGGTGAATCTTCGGGGCCGTCTAAATCTTCTCGCAAAAAGAAAACTCACTTCAAAAATGAGCGTAGAGAAACGACCCCCACAGAGTTTCTGAATGACGCACCAAAGAACTTTAAGTGTGATTTACATGAAAATGACAAAATCTACACTGTATCTTTTACACTGCTTAGGGAGACAAAAAATTGTCTCTACTACATCGGTGAACTAGGTATATCAACCAAAGATTTCTATGTTGCACCTGTATACATTTTTAAGCAAAAATCTAAGTTTGCAAATGAACTGATGAAGATAGTTCCTCTTGAGGAGGAAGAAGCCTGGAGTATCATATCCGGCGCACACTTTCATCACCAGTTTAGAGATAGACTATCGGAGGGCCAACGCGCTCCTGACCCATTCTTAGAATGCTTCAGTGTATACTTCGGATTCGACTTACATGTACCAATGTAACGAGTCCACTAGGAGGTTAAATTATGGCTAATGCAGCTTTTAATGTAATCACCGGATTGTGGAGACGCCGACGAGCTAATGGCTCTGAGGAGTACTTCTACGGGAAGCCGAAGCTGAACGAACCACTTATCATCAACCCTGGTGATGAAGTGTATGTGTTCAGAACTTCTGCTCGAAACGCCCGTAACTCTGACCCGCAGATGTATCTGAAGGTCAAGCGTGCCAATTCCGGTGAAAGCACCGACGATTAATAAGCCAGGCTTTGCCTAGGCTAACTAGATGAATCAAGACGAATGTTTTGAAAAAATGACACGGCAACTAAATCTCCCCGTCCTGTCACTGGGATACAGTAATGGGATAAGGCACCAGGGTTATTCTGGTGCCTCAGAGCGAGATGCTGCCGAAAGTTTGATATTAGGAATCATGAGTGTGAACTTTTTTTCATGCTCAATCATACAGACTGCTCAACTAGCAGCCTCTAGCACATGGCTCTATAGAATGGAGTCCGGTATAGAGCGCCATGGTGACCAGTTTCTATTTAAGGCAAGTTATAGAGTACATAGTAGTTGTGACCACCGATGGAACAGCTCGGATGTCATCTACACGTTAGACAGTGATATTCAATCATTCTATCGAGAGTTACCTCCGCAGCAGCGGACCTCACGACCCACAAGTCGTAAGTATGGTAAAGCTGTTAGAAAGTTAGAATCTACCCTAGCAAGTAGAACTACCTACTCTACCTATCCTATTGATGGACGAGTTATCACAGTACTTATTGGTGGTAAGATACCAAAAAGACAGATACTTGATGACGAACGAACGTTCTCACTGCAGTACACTACCTTAGACGATAGTTGCAGACTTAGAGACTGGAACAGAATTAATGGATTTCAATTCGACTCGAGCAGAGGCGTATTGGATGCTACATTTTCTGACCATGGACTACCTCATGGTGAGTCATTCCCTATATATGGAAGGCTAACTATGTGCGAGAGAGAGACTGAAGCTATTGATGTTGGAACTATAACTGACGTTGATAGAAGACTCCTAAACAAGCAAACTTATTACTCAGATGAATCACTTTACACAGAGTATATTCCAAGGCCTGAAAGCCTAAGGGAAATACTCGTGCCTGATGACGATGGCTGGTCCCTTTACTTACGTAAAGATGAACCGCCAGCTCCGATACAAGGAAAGGAACTAAACGACTGGCTAGTAGATACTACATTACATGTATCGTCTACCATCGAGTTGTTTAGACTATCCGATGAGCGTTCAATACGCTTAGAACCCGGAGTTTACCAACTACTTTACCACGATGAAGAAAAAAGACTAACTGAATCACTATTTGTCTATACCGACAATGTTAGAAGATTGGTTGAGTCAAACTACCGCGCCACGTTTCCCAGTGGGAAGCTACAAGCAATGACAGTTGCTAGTGATGGCTCGGTAGTCAATGTTTCTCACATCAATGTAAAGAATTTGACTCTCCCAAGTGAGAGTACATCGGTGACCTCTTTTTTTCAGAGGAGTAAAGATATCTGATACTAGCATGAGTTATGAATGTAAAACATGTGGCTTTACAACCAAAACCGAAGGCGGACTTAAACTTCACATGATGGTGAAGCACAAGGAATCTCAAAAAGAGACTCCAGCCAAAGTCGTGCCCAAGGTGGTTAAGAAGCCAAAAATAAAACCTACAAAAGATGTTGTAGCAGAATCAAAATCTAGACATAAGGAGCAACTTGAACAATATAAGTTGATTCAAAAGTCCTGGCCAAAGTCTGGCACAGGACTCACTAAAGGAAGTAAGGTAACCAAAAAGAAGATTAAGAAAATCTTCCCAAAGGAAACTAACACTTACGTGAATGGAAAGATGAATGAGTCTGTTGCACTTCATCCGTTACTAGAGTCATCTTACTTGGTGACTTCTAGAGAAATGAAAAATGGATGGATAAGATATTCTTTGATAGGTGATAAGCACAATGTCTCTTGGAAGGAAGGGCCCCTAAACAATAAGTATAGGGTTACTATTCCTTCTGTGAGAACAAAGTGATACTAGATGAGTTACCCTATTAGGGAACAAATTGAAAATCCATTGGAATGGGAAACCAGAGAGGGCTGCGAGCCCACTTACATTAACTAAAATTAGACTAAAGTCTAAATAGGGATTTCTATATATAATGAGGAAAGTCATGAGAGCGTTCGGAAGGAGCGCGAGGAACTGCGAGTTTCGAAGTGATGGAGTTACGGCCCACAAGGCTATAGTAGAAGTTATCTACAGACTTTCAATAGACCTGAGGGTTTAGAGAAAAGATGTACGATATCTGCCCCTCAACTCGATGAGTGAAAACAAATCACAGGAAGAAGGATATGTTATTGCAGGAAACACTGAAATTGCAACAAGAGGACATCTGGCAATTTACTCGGTCACTAGTGGTCGAGTAGCCTATGACTCTTTTGCTACGACAGCACAAGGTCTCGAACTTACGAGAAACTTTGTGCCAGATATCAGGAGACTGAAAGACAGCTTTGCAATTGCCCGAGGAAACTTAGAGAGCATACGACTACCTACGCTAGAAGTAGCAGAAGGATGGGAAAGTCCAGTGGACAGAACCCTCAAGGTAGTTTCTCTAAGCAGAGGTAATGAATACGCTGTTCAAATAGAGTCTCGTGGTAGAGCGCGTGGCAAAAACGACGTTAGGCGAGCCAACTTGTTTAGGCTGGAGTTTACTCCACCTGAAGACTTTGACGCTGCTAAATGGAGAACTGACTACATGGATAACGTGTGGGAAAGTAAACTCGAGGAAGCCCGCGACAGCGTTGCACAAATTTCAGCGTGTCTATCTGTAACACCCTATTGGGACGACATGAGTATTGACGCAGGGCTTTTTGCCCAAATCAGTCAAGCACTTATGCAAGAGTTCCAAGTGGTGGCGACGAGTATCGACCAAAAGATGCTCCGAGACAAAATCGTCAGAGTACTGACGGGTGAATTGGGTGGCCTACCGTATCGAAGCGGTCAGGGCATCTTCTTTATACCGAAGTATGATGATGACGATAATTACTTGAACACGCTTACTAACTACTCTAGTTTACTAGAGCAGTTTGGTAATGTGAATGCACTACAAGGTGCTTCTTCTACGAACAACTGGTTCGATGATAACGGTAAGCCACGAACTTGGCACCGTCCTCGGACCAATCTAAGAGTACTTGGATACATCGACAACGAACGACAGATGAACTATATCCGACAGGATATTCAAACGAATGTCAGTCGTGAAATTGCTGAATACCAACAAAAGGTGCTAGAAGTAGCACAGGGCTTTGACTCAGATAATGTTGAGCGCTTTGAAACGCGCCTCGACTCACTGAGGGGTCAAAGAGACTCTCTGAGAGAGCGAGTTAGCAGCCTAACAACTATGTTGGGTGGCGAAATCGACCTCCACAGAGACCCCTACGCAGATGTTGCGTCTGGTATTGGTAGCAGACTCGATAATATCCGAGGAGTGAATTCGTCGGTCGCTGAGCGACTGTCGAATCTCACCCTCCTTTGATGGACTCTTAACTAGGTGAACAACCATGTCGGAACAAACAGTTGCGAACGAGGAGACTGAGGTCTCCACGGAAACGCGCGTGTTTGTAGACGATGAGACGTTCATCAGCACTTGGGAGCAAGCTGGTTCCAAGGCAGATGTGGCAGACGCCCTCGGGATGAAACCCGCATCTGTTGACCAGCGCGCCCGCCAAATGCGCAAGTATGGAGTGAACTTGAAAGAGTTCCCCAAGCGCAATGGCAAAAAAGGAGAAGAGTACTGGGCCCGTATGGAAGCCCTGCGACTCTCTCTTGGTGCTGATGAGTGACTCTGAGTCTACTCACGCCAAACCAAGTATTGTGTTGCTTGAACGATTGAAGCTCCTGCGAGGAGTGAATATTTAGTAGACACAATACTACTAGGACGATAAACCATCTGAGAGAAATCTATGACGAGGAACTCCCGTTAGAGAAAGAGAGATAACACATTATCACTCTAAGAAGAAAACAAATAGGCTCCCAGACATGAGCCTATTTTAGAGCTTATCTATGGCTGCAATGACTGCAGCCCGGCACCCCTACTAAGTTTTACTACAAAGACTGTAAATCATACTAAGAAGAGCCCAGATACTCGAAGTAAACTCTTACACTGAGTTCAGCGCGCTAAGACAGAAACATAAACCCACAATTCCAAGGTCTGCTACAAAAGACTGCGGATACCCCAGAGCTAACACTCTGGTGTGGCGTGTACGCGCTTGAACTCTGTTACAGAGAACTTCTTCGCATTCATGACATATACTAACCAGCGAGAGCTTACTCTCGACGCTAGACACCGTCAACTGACTGCGAAATCAGACTACTCGTGCGGAAAGCACTGGTTGAGTCCACCAGAGAGATAAATTAAAATGACTTTCAATATGCAGCAGAAGTCTAACTGCGCTCTCACCAGGAATACTTTTTGTAACTGAGGTAACTATGACGTTACCCACTTTTGTGTAACTGCATGATTGTAGAGAACACTATTGGCTTCCTTCACCTAGGAACCTAACTCTTAACGTCTCAGAATGGCCATGCGGCCTTTATCCTGAGACTAAGTTAGAACCCTAGCAGAAGCCAGTTGCAAAGGGGGCGGGTATCATTTGTCCCACAGAAGTGGGTGACTTTCTGAAAAAGTGTCGATAAGTGCAGAATACTTGTCTCCTTAAACTAAAGTAAACAGTGATACCATAAAAGCTTGACTGCCTCGCAGTACAGCGAATAGGAAAAAGTCAACTAAAAACTAAGGAATAAAATTACCCAAAAAATGGGTAAAACCTACAGAAAGTTGGTGATTCATCGAAGTTCCAGATTGAAGTTCAGTCTGCGGATGTAAATGTGACCACAGCCAAGAGCCCCCACACGCATACGCTAGGTGGGTTAAATGGTATTCCACCAGAGGATTTAACTAACGCTGAGGCGAAAGTCAATGACGCATCAAGCCTAGACCAGCACGCTTCGTGAATTTCACTTTGCTTGGTAAAGATAAATTTGTGAGTTTGAAAGGCGACTTTCAAACTAAGTTATTCGGAGATGCCTCTTCGAGTCACTTAACAAACCAACTTTACGAACGCAAATATAAATTAACTTCGCTAGATGCTATGCTTGCGAACAGGAGCACTCAGGAAACGAGTGCAGAACACATACTCGCAAGCAATAGGGAAGGCTCTAAGAAATGGTTATCCTCACCAGAGAGTATGCATCTGAGCTAACGCTGTGACGAATCGCAGCAAAAAGCACCCGCTTTGGGAATGATTCACGTTGACCATTCCGGCAAAGACGAGTAGCTTGGGGATATGTAGCCTATGGGCTGCATTCACAGCCCTGTCGCCCTTACGCCTCGGAAGCGGAAGGACGGACCAAGATTACCAAGGTCCAGATAAGCTGTGACCCCCATTTGCTGCGATGGTGCTCTCACCAGGAGAAATACAATACTGAGGAAACAATGACGTAAACTCAGTTAAGGCACGGCCCGCTAAAGCCACCCATACATGCTGTGCATGTTTGCGTGGACGGTCCGCAACCTGTTAACGACCACTTCTACCATTGTAGATTTGCGGCTCCGCTGCATCTACTGCAGGTAGAAGTTTTACAAGGAACTGTTTAGGCGAGCGCCTTACACAGTGGCTTCGTAATCGTTAACGAGGTTGCTTGGCCTCTTCATCGGGCCTAGAGAGCCCAGACCTTCAGTCTGGGCTAACAACGCTAGTGCCGACTACGTATCAGAACAAGACGTGACTTGTATCCACCTAAAGGCGGCTACAACTGTAACTAAGTCCATACTACCAGACAACGGCCTTTGGCCGAAGTCCTTGACCCTACTGGTCATAGTATAGTCTTAGTTCCATCTTTGTACCTCCGCTGACTGCGGGCTGTCGCAAGCGACAACATGTACCTACGGTACATTGCCCTTGGCTTAAGTCGGTACAAAGAACACTCGCTGCTGAGCAGCGGTCACTGTCGCATCCCACGAGTAAAACGCTACGCGATGTACTCATGGACGGACTAACCAACCACAATGTCTACGACTCTGTGGTAGCCTACCCCCAAAGTTGCATGACTCAGCAGTCACGCCAACTTCGCGGGCTACGATTAGCAGGCATGGTAACATCCCTAGTGAAATAGCACATTTGCGGCCTCGCTGCATGTGCTCCATCACCCCAGTGTTACACGCAAGTACGCATGCGTACAGTTAGGCAACTGTACGCAGCACACTGGCTCATGACCTGCGAATCTTGGTCCTAATGCGACCTGATTATGATACTAACTTCGCGTTCGCGTTTCTCGCGTTCGCGAAGCACGCTGAGAATACTGTATTCTCCACCAGATGAAACATTGGAAAGACAATGAAACGAGATGTCGCGCATCAACCAGCAGCGGTAAACGCTGCAAACTAAAGGTTGGAGCTGGCGACTACTTATGCGAACATCATGCGATGGATTTACCACACTTTGTGATAAATCCTGATTACGCTGCGGGTCTGATGAAGACTCGCTTCCCAAAGCGGCATCACCCTGCTTGTGATAGGAAAGGCCAGAACGACTGTTCTTGCCACACCTATTCAAACGGGGCATTGGGGGTCTTAGCGCTACGCGAAGCAATTCGCAAGAGCCAAGAACTCAGTCCGCTTTATCGGAGAAAACGAAAGCTTGAACACCGACTAAAGGTAAAGAAAATTCGAGCCTACTACAATTCGATTACAGAGGCGGAGCTCTGGTTGCCCAAAGATGCGGGCTTCCGGCAGTTCCGCTTTTTTTTATGGGACGACAAGCAAGAGCGCGTCGTGGTGCGTGTAATCAAAGACAACTTTAGACACAAGAGAACTTTACTCAAGTGGCTTAGAAGGTTGGCTCCATTACACGTTTACTACACAACAAGCGCCTGGCTGAATCCGCAAGGAATCGGGCCAGACCCTAAGGGTAAGCATGGTAAAGCAAAAATGAAGAAAAAGGGATGGACCTTGGAACGATATCACGATACGATGTTGTATCAAGGGCTATACTTTGATGTGGATTACGATAACGCCGACTACAACGAGGGAGCAAATATGCTCTTTAAGTTGAAGAGTACTCTTGATGATGAAATATTCAAGAAGTACAGGCGCAAGAACAACCCACAGAGTTATTTTCTAAACGGCTTAAAGATAGAACCAGTTATGGTATTTAGTGGAGGCAAAGGCTTTCACTTAGTTTACGAAGACTGGGCATCTGAGCGTTTAGAGCACCTACCAAAGATGAGATACAATGTGTTGGCCAAAGGTGGCCATCAACAAGAGTTTCATCGACAGGCGAAAGCCAACCTAGTCAACCATTTGAAGTCCAAGGAAGGACTCTTACTTGACTGGGAAGTGACTCGAGACCAGCGGCGAATCATTCGCCTACCGGGGACGATTCACGGTAAAACTCTGAGGCTGTGTAAAATTGTTACCGAAGACGACTTTGAACTTCGGGACACTTACCGCATCTTCAATGCTGATGCTCCTATAGCATGAGCAACTAGATGAGTAACGAATGTAAACATACGTTAGACCTATCCACTGTTAATGAAGAAAATTACGATTACGAAGTTTGTTTGTCCTGTCAAGGGACTTACAGTTGGATGAATGT
>Ga0206126_10002421_pt1 | contig 20244 bp, 15 predicted proteins | sample Helgoland_Spring_5_FD_148621 | JGI IMG/M metagenome (GOLD analysis project Ga0206126, IMG submission 148621) | Pelagic subsurface seawater microbial communities from Kabeltonne, Helgoland, North Sea - Helgoland_Spring_Bloom_20160412_1 | ecosystem: Environmental > Aquatic > Marine > Epipelagic ...
CGATAGATGCTACGATTGAGCAGACATAGCCGGGATAAACGCCAACTTTGTTGCCAAATCCACCACCGATATCGGGGGAAACAACACGAATATTATGCTCTTCAATACCTGACAGAAGTGATGCAACCGTCCGCACCACATGCGGGGCTTGGAAAGTACCCCAGAGGGTCAGTTTGCCGTTCACTTTGTCCATAGACGCAACAGAACCGCAGGTCTCAAGCGGGCACGGGTGAGTACGGTGATAGTACATTTCTTCAGTTGCAACGACATCGGCGTTGTCAATCACTTGATTGGTAGCTTCTTCCTCGCCAGCTTCCCACGTGAAGATGTGATTGGGGTGCTTGCGTGGGCCGTGCGCACCGTTGGGAATTGATCCGTCTTCGGCCACTAAATCCTCACGAAGGACAAGATCCGATTGCAGGGATTTAAATGGATCAACGATGACTTCGAGTTCTTCGTAATCCACCTCGACCAATTCAACCGCGTCGGCCGCGATGTAACGGTCGTTGGCCACGACAAAGGCGACTTCTTGGCCTTGGAACAAGACCTTACCGTCGGCTAACACCATCTGTTTGTCGCCAGCCAGCGTAGGCATCCAGTGCAGGTTCAACGGCTCAAGGTCTTTGGCCGTCAGAACCGCCACAACACCAGGCAGCGCCATGGCAGCTTCGATGTTAATCGACTTGACCCGCGCGTGGGCATAGGGCGAGCGCACAAAATCCCCGTGCAACATGCCAGGCAGTTGGATGTCATCGACGTAGTTGCCCTGACCTTGGGTGAAGCGCGCATCTTCGACCCGCTTGCGCGAGCAGCCCACGCCTTTTAAACCTGCAATCCGATCTTCGCGTGTGATTTCGTCCTTCATTGTGCCGCCTCCTTGGCTGCATTCATCTCAGACGCCGCTGATAGAATTGATTTCACGATGTTTTGATAGCCTGTGCAGCGACAAATGTTGCCCGCTATACCAAAACGGACATCTTCTTCTGTCGGGTTTGAATTTTCCTCCAAAAGCTTGACTGCCCGCGTGATCATACCCGGCGTGCAGTAACCGCATTGCAGTCCGTGGTGTTCTTTGAAGCTCTCTTGCAAGATGTGCAGCGCATCTGGTTTGCCAATTCCTTCAATGGTGGTGACCTCTGCGCCGTTGGCTTGCGCCACAAAAACGGTGCAGGACTTCACAGACTTACCGTTCATCGTGACCGTGCAGGCCCCACAATGGGACGTTTCACAGCCGACGTGTGGACCAGTGATGTTGAGCTTTTCCCGCAGCGCGTAGATCAGCAGTTCGCGTGGTTCAGCGAGGAATTCGTGATCTTCGCCGTTGACGGTGAGATTGACGTGCATCTTGTTTGACATGTTTATTTCTCCTCTATGCCCGTGACCAAGCGCACGCGATGGCGCGGCTAAGAACGGTACCAGCGACGTGGCGTTTGAATGCGACAGGGCCGCGGTTGTCTTCTGTTGGATCGATGTCACCGAGCATGGCGGTCACGGCAGCTTTCACGGCCGCTTCATCGCAGGCTGTGCCAACGAGTGCCGCCCCTGCGCCTTCAGACCAGACCGGTGTATCGCTGAGGTTGGTCATCGCAATTGAGGCCGCACCGACTTTGTCGCCCTTTTTCGAAATCTGTACTGCGGCAGCGGCGGTGGCATAATCACCAATCTTGCGCTTTTGTTTTTCATAGGCGAAGCCACCGACGGGGGCTGAAAAGCTCACAGCAGTTAGGATTTCTTCGTCTTCACGTTCGGTCATATAGGCGGCCTCGTAGAAGTCGCGCGCATCGACCACTCTGTCCCCTTCAGGGCCAACTAGGTGAAACTGTGCGTTGAGGCATTGCATCAGGCCAGGCATGTCGTTCCCAGGATCCCCGTTTGCGACGTTACCACCCACGGTTCCCATGTAACGGACCTGTGGGTCTGCAATTTGCAGGGCTGCCTCTTTCATGATTGGTGCGGCCTTTTCCAACTCTGCAGAATTGATGATCTCGTGCTGTGTAATCATCGCGCCTATCTTGATAGTGCCCCCTGTAACTGCGATCCCATTCAGCCCCTTAATAGCTTGCAAATCGATCAAATGCGGGACCTCGGCCATTCGCAGCTTCATCATAGGGATCAGGCTGTGCCCGCCCGCGATCACCCGTGCATCATCTCCATGTTCCTGAAGCAGGGCGATTACGCCTGCCATGTCTGTCGGCCTGTAGTACTCAAACGCTGCTGGTATCATTGCTTCGCCTCCCGTTTCCACGATCACTTCAAGAATTAAATATTGTACGAAGTGGTGTTCAGGCGCTTGCATTTATCAACGAAGTGATCGCGATTTTGCACGAAATGCGCCTCAGACGGCTCGAACTGCGAAAGCCTAAAGACCCAATGCGTCGTGGACGAGCTTTAAATTCGAGCGGCTGACCGGAACAGAGGGCAGCTTGGCGTCATTAAAACGACAAATACCGTTATCTTTTAACCGCTCAAAATGCTCGACCAACTTTGGGTTCACCAAATAGCTTCGGTGGGTTTTGATGAACCCAGCCTCATCCAGACGCTTAAACGCCTCGGTGATTGGCCAAGCGCAGAAGTGTTGTTCTTTCAGGGTGTAAATCTTGGTGTAATGGCCTTCGGCGCGCACAAACGCGACCTGAGCGGGATCAATTAATTGCGTAACCCCATTGCGTTCGCAAGGAATGCGTAAAGCTATTCGTACAGGTGCTGAAAAAGTGGGCACCGTGGAAGCACTCGCCAAAACCACAGAAGGTTCAACCGCTTGGGGTGTGACTGGATCAAGGAACGTCACTCCCATCCAGAGGAAAGCGCCAAAGATGACAAAGCTTGATAAGATAACGCCCATCGCGAGCGTTTCGTTACTCATGACTGGGCCGAATTCATTCAAAGTCGGAACAACGACAAAATTGGTCCCAGCCATGGCAGCAAAATGAACCGCGCTGACTGCGGCCCCAAAGCACAACGTTCCAAATAAAATATTGCGATTTGTACGTTGGCCATATGCAATCCAGAACGCGGCAATACACAGCAATACAGCAGACACAACGGCCATAAGGATACCTGAAGGTGTATAGACCGCGCGGCACAATTGCAGACCGACCATGCCCACATAATGCATTGCCAGAATTCCAAATCCAACCAACGCGCCTGCCGCAGACAAGGTGAAAGGTGTCCGTTGGCGAAAGTGCAGTAACAGCAAGGCCGTCCCCACGATAAGAATAGCCAGCAAGGCTGACGCAAGCGTTATAGCCGCATCATAATAAAAAAGGATGGGCATCTGCATACCAAGCATTGCCACGAAATGCATCGACCAGATACCACCGCCCAAAGCGACCGCTGACATTGCTATTGACCCTTTGCGCCGCAAAACGCTTTGCTTGGAAAGATCCTTGGACAACGTCAAACCCGTGAAGCCTGCGATAAAGGCAATTAAGATCGATGCGATGACAAGCGCATTGTTATGGTTAACGTCTAGGAATTCCATAACCCTTGTATGCACCAAATTTTATACAAATCAAACCAATAAGATCAGTTATCAACTCAATCTTACGCCATCGACCAAGTGTGCCAGATGCCACTTACAGGCATTCTACCCGCCGATATGAGTGCGCTTGAGACTGGACAAGACACACCGAGCATGCGGCATGACTTTCGGGAGTACTAGAGGCCAACGGGAACTTCATTTCATAAACTAAGTGCCGAAAATTATCTATGTTGGCGTGCTGGTTTGTTCCGGTGCGCATCTTGCTTATAATCCTGGACCGCGGTCTTATAAATCTTACCGAGGCACTGTAAGAATAATTATTGCAAGCATCAGATTGATGGGGGCAATCGAAATCCAGCCCCTGAATAATTTACGCCACCCGGCGAGAGCAGTGCCACGGTTTAGATTAAAATCGTTACGTGAATAAAGATGGCGTTCCGGGAGGCCCTCACCGCCCGCCTAACCTCACCCCCAGCCCTTGCAGTCCTTTGGCTGGACATTAGTGCAATACGGGTGTGATCAGCGCTGTGTATAAGCTTAAATGCTAAAATGCGGGGAACCGACATACGGCATTACTGCAAGTCGGATAATGTCTGGACTGGTTTTGAAACAGCGAAAAGAAGGCTGTTTTGTCATCTAAAGATGCTACAAAGCAGCCCTGCCCGCTTCAAATATATTTAATCTGACAGTACCCTGCGGTTACTTTTTCACTGCTGTTGGTGGGTTGCCCGGTATTGCCATGCCGCGTAGCGCTCGGTTGGCGCGCATATATTGGGGTGCGTAAGCAGCCTCGGCATTCAATGTTTCTGCCGCATGCCAAGCCCAACGTGGGTTGTTGAGCATGCCACGCGCGAGAGCCACCATATCAGCCTGCCCCGAACGGATCACGGCCTCTGCCTGATGGGGCTCAGTAATCTGCCCAACAGCCATCGTCGGCATTTGAGTGTGTCGGCGTATCTCCGCGGCAAATCCCGTCTGATAACCAGGCCCAACTTCAATATTTTGCTCGGGCGAATTACCTGCGCTGGAGACATCGATGAAGTCACAGCCATGCGTTTTCAACTCAGCTACGAATTGGGTGGATTCTGCAATGTCCCAACTGGAACGCGTCACCCAATCTGTCGCTGAAAAACGCACGCCAAGGGCTTTATGCTTGGGCCAAACTGCAGCAACAGCGTCAAAAACCTCGAGTGGGAAGCGCATTCTGTTTTCCAAAGTGCCCCCATAGTTATCAGTGCGCAGATTGCTCAAGGGGGAAAGAAATTGATGCAAAAGATAGCCATGCGCCGCATGCAACTCAGCCACCTCAAACCCGATACGATCTGCCCGAACAGCCGCATCGACAAAAGCCGCCTTGATTCGAGCAAGTCCAGCCTCGTCCAGGGCAGCCGGAGTCTCCCAGCCGATAGGTGCATAAGGCGTGGCCGATGGGCCTTCGGTGGCCCAACCTCTTGGGTCGGCAGCTGGAATTGGTTTGCCACCGAGCCAAGGCAAATCCGTCGAACCCTTGCGACCCGCATGGCTCAACTGAATACCCATCTTGGTGTTGCCAAATGTCTGGCAAAAATCGACTACTCGTTTCAGACGCGCTTCTTGGGCATCTGAGCAAAGGCTCAAACAGCCAGGTGAAATCCGGCCAACCATTTCTACGCCCACCGCTTCAGTAATGATTAAGCCAACGCCAGAGACCGCATATTGCCCAAGGTGCATCAAATGCCAATCGGTTGCGGCACCCTCATCGGCGCTATATTGGCACATAGGTGCCACAATTATCCTGTTGCGCAGCTCTATGCCGGCCAGAGTAATCGGTGAAAATAATTGACTGGCCATCTGGATCACGCCCCCTTTTATGGACTGCACTCGTTCGAACAAACAAATCGGAAAGTTTCATCAGCTTGCAAACTAAGATGCAAATAGCAAATCTTTATTTCCAAACTGAGCTTCCGGTGCTGACAGACTAGTGATGCAGCATCAGATTGATGGGGGCAATCAAATGGCTTTACAGACGGGAATTTTTTGTGTCGCGATGATATATTTCTAAAGAAAATTTCACTTCGGACTCCGTTTTCAAATTATGCTTGCCGGAATGGTTAGTTAACTTTGATTAACTATCCTGAAGCACGCGTATCGGATAACCCGAACCATATCCCTGCCCGACACCGTCAGTCGTCCAACCACCTATGAAGTTCAGCGTGTCATTGATTGGGGCGCGGTATTGAGCGTCTACACCCAGCACGTGTAAGACATAAGTGGCGCACGAGAGCGAGAGGCGCTGCGTGTAAGCTTAAATCATGTAAATTACCCCACTCTCTCAGATGCCATACTTTCGTAATTCAGACGAGCCACTGACATCCTCTTATCAAGTACCACTTTTTGGACCCATGAGTGTTGACATCAGACAGCGGAAAATTCGGTAGACCTCCACTCAAAATCGGATTTTTTCATAACCCTAAGATAGTACCATTATCATACTAAAAACTAATATAATTTAAGAGAATTCTGATAAAATAATATATAACTGTTTGTTATTAATATAAAAATACAGAGCGCAGCGGCCATACTCGATTAAAAGTATGTATCACAAACCAGAAAACTGAAAAAATAAACTGAGAAAAAGAATCAAAGTATCGATTCTAAATTTATTTATTTATTTATCTGTCAGACGAGCCCTGTCAGTGGAAAGCAGCGAATGATAAATGTCAGTTTAATCAGCAACAAGACTTTGTATGCAATTGGTGTCGAAAAATTTCTATCTACGAGAAACGATTTTGCTCCACTTCAACTCTACACGAACGTCATGGAAGTCATCAGACATGAAGCGTCAAAGCCTAACGAGCTTTTTTTGATCGACGTACCTTCGTTAGGATCAACAATAAAGGATCTTTTAAAACTTAGGGAAACATATCCAGATTGCAAAATGATCGGAATTTGTAATCACAGGAACAAAGATCTCGCTGTTGAAGCGTTAGACCTGGGCGTGGCAGGCATAATCTCAGAGAAGTTTGAAGAGCGTGAATTCTTCCATGCCTGTGACAGGGTCTCCTCAGGTGATAATTTTATTCAACAATGCATTTTATCAGAGGTTGTGAGCCGAATGAGAATACAAAAGAAAGCTCGAGATGAAGCTAAAGGCCTGCGACTGACGCAACGGGAATTACAAGTAACCAAATATTTAACCGAGGGCCTGTCCAACAAAATTATTGCCGACAACCTTAGCCTGAGTGAAAGCACCATAAAGCACTATATCTCTACCGTAAAAGAAAAATTTGGAGTTACCAGTCGAGTAGAGATTGCTCTTAAAGCATCATGCTTGGAAATTTAAAAATCTGATCGACTATGGAAGCCCCATGAAATCTGTAAATCACCATATCGAACCAAATTTATTGGTTGTTGATAACGACCCAACGAACAGAATGGTTGTGCGATTGTTAATGACACGGCGTGGGTTTCACGTCACTGAGGCATCGGATGCTGAGGAAGCGACTACGAAGGTTAATGAGCGTTTATTTTTTGCAGTGCTTGTGGATTTGAGTACGCCTGATTTTGATGGCCTCGAAGTAACAACACTTATCCGAGAGCGGTGTGGCTCGAATGGCCAAGTTCCCATTATCGCCCTCAGCGCCCAAAGCAACAAGAATAACCTGGATCTTTATAAAAGTGTTGGAATGGCTGGACAAATAAGCAAACCGTTCGACCCAGTCGAAGCCTGTTCATTACTATCTCTTTTGTGTGTGACTGGACAGCACCATTAACCTGTCTGTTATTTAGGCGTATTTATATATTTACTCAATGAGTGGTTATTATGTGTGCATTCAAATCCGCCTCAAAAGCCCTCAAAGCCAAATCAATAAGCAAGAAATTCCCACAAACTTGACTTAAAAAGTAATTATTCAGCTCGCCCGCATCTCAATACAGATACGGGCTCTTTCGATTCGAACTAGAATTAATCTGTTTTATTTTGGGAAATCTAAAATAAATAAAAGAAAATTTTCGTCATTAGACACCCATAGATTATTGGATTTACGATCAACATCGTCCTTTAGGATAATAATAATTCAACTTTAGTATCAGAATTTTTTAACTTTCAGATAATGCCTAATTATCGACTTGGGTAATTTATGGTGCCCCTTGGTTGGATCCAAAAAATTCAGGACAATAGTATTCTACTTCCGGGGGGACGCGATCTTCAATCTCGTTCAAACCAAAACCTGGAGCCATAATCTTGCTCCATTTTCTTAAATAGGAGATATGCCAAATGGCACGTAAAGACAAAAATAACGACGAGAACCAAGCACCAAATGAAACTATTGGTTTGGATAACACTACAGCGTCCGGAAACCTAACTAATGTCGAAAACCTTATGGGGTCCAACAACTTCGCCAAAACAGACAATACAGGCGGTTCTAGCAACACCACAGGATCAGGTAATGCTACTACTCATATATCAGACATCCACTCAGGTAATGAAATTATGTCTGGTAACAGTATTGCTTCAGGCAACACTGCTGGATCTGGAAATACCGTTCTTCTGAATGATATTTTAGACCGCTCGGCTGATAGATCTGACTTTGACTCCGATTCTGGTGCAGCAGATGATCTCTTGAACGTAACGGGGCAACACACAGATTTTACTGCTGATGACATATCTGTCGCAATGAACACACTTCAGGGTCAAGGCAACGACTCTGGAACCGTAGTGAATGGCACCAACGCCCTTGACGAAAGTGACACGATCAAAGACATTGATTTTGATTTTGACGGTGGCAACTCGGGTGGTGGGGGGCATGGTCCCCGTATTCAAGGCCGACCCGACAGCGGAGAGTTCTTTCAAAACATCGACGTCACCGGTGGTGACGCAGACGCAAATGATGGCGTGGACGATAATTTAGAATTCAGCGATGTCGTTGGTGATGTAAGCGGCAGCGTTACAAACATGGCTGCGACAACATCCGCAGGTATGGCTCAGGGGCTGGCTCAAGATCTCTCTGTAGGGTCCAATACAACTTTGAATGAAACCTCGATTGACGCCGTTGGCGGAGCAGAGTCAGTTAGCCTTGCTGACACAATGTCATATGGCCGTGCAGACTTTGATGTCGCTTCAGGAAACGTTGATTCAAGCCTGAACCAACAAAATGTTGGCAACGAAATCCTCAGCGGTAACGGCGCAAGCACTGGTAACACTTGGGGTTCCGATAACACCAAATCAAGCAACAATGACACAGCAAGCGATAAGAGTATTGGATCAGATAACTCCCTAGGTTCTGACAATGACATGTTTTCAAATAACACCACAGAATCGAATAACTTCACTTCAAAAAGTTATGATTGGGATGTATCGTCGGATCGTACAGACACTGATCTGAGCGACTTCGCAGCCAATGACTTGATCGACATTTCCGGCGGTGCCGATGTACTCCTAGACGACGTCACTGTAGATTATGGTTCATTAACGGGTACGGGCAACGATATGTCCTTTGATCTCGATCAAGCTAATAGCCTGACGGACAACGACACTATTTCGGACATCAGTTTTGATTTCAATGGCGACTTCACACAAGAACTAGACGTTCACGGCGGCAGCGCTGATGCAGGTGACGCTGTTGAAGGCGACAGCGTGGTAAGCGATATTATCGGAGACGTTTCAATCGATCTCGCTAATCTTGCCGAAACCAATGCGATTGCGGAGGCACAAGGGCTGAGCCAAAATATCTCCACTGGTGGAAACGTTATGCTTAATACGTTCGATATGTCCGTCATCGGTGGTGACTCAAATATGGAACAATCGTTCGACGACATGATCGCATAATAATTTTAAGATAAAAAAGATGGCCTGTATCAGACTTTGTCGCAGGCCATCTGCTAATGGCAAATTGGATTACCCCAGGAGCAGCAGTAATGTTTAGTGACGCAGTACAAGATTTCATCAAACGCGCCGCTGGTTTAATCCAAATTTATATTGATGCCACAACACGTGATAGACAATATTTTGGATCTAGTAAAAATGAACAAAAAAATGAATTTTTAGATCTTCTCCCTGTTGGCCTGGAATTCAGTGCCTCGAAAATCGATCTAATCGAAGACTTTTTGTTGGGTTCAATCAAATTTGATAATTTCAATGACGAGGTTGCACCAAATCTCAAAGCCGGGATGCCCGTTTTGGCTGTCTTCAAATATTCGAAGCCATTGGAAGGTACTGAAATTGAATATTTCCACAGCCCTAACGGCTACGAAAGCTATCAGTTTCCACAACTATTAACACCAGTATTCAGGTCAGTTGAGCACGGGGAAATGATTCAAATTGATGTTAACGTCACCCAGTCTAACACATTAATGGATAGCGATATTATGGGGGCAGCAGCCTCAAATGATATGGTAATAAATTTGGATAATACCCAAACTTTAACCTCCACGGTATCCTCAATTCTCAACAAACCAATCGCTGATGGCAATCCAGTAATAATAGGGGCTTCCACATACAGAGAAGAAGCTGCCATTTCATCAACTGCCCCCCTCGCCTACAATGAAAATGAACTTTCCAATTCAGCGATAGTAGCCTCAACAGGTTTTGAAATTGGTGTTTTAGCTGTAATGGGCGACGTAAATACATCAACGACAGTAATGCAATTAAATGCTTCATTGCAGCGTATAGACGCCAACTATGGATCACAAAACACTTACGAAGAAATCAATCTGTCGAATCTGACCGTTACCGCAGGAAATACTAACACCAATGACATTGTGCTGAGCATAAATATCGTTGAAGGAAATTTCATAGACGTCATGAAAATCAAACAAGTTCAACTTCTTGACGATAGAGATGTAATTGGATGGTCAAAAGTAGCCGAATACCAAAACCTAATTACCGGCCAAAATTCTATTGGTAATGACTTGATACTTAAGTCAACAGAACTTACGCCAGAGCTATTAATCATAGGCGGAAACTATTACTCACATCGCGAGATTATTCAGGTGAACATTTCAGATAACTTAGACTCTGTTTTGCATGAAGATGACTATTTATTTGAGCACTCGCCTAATGAATCAAACTTGTTTAATTCCGCCACGATTGCATCGCCCACTCAAAGTCTTAATCAACCTGAGATGACAGATGAGGTGTCAGAAATTTTTCTATCTATTTTGAACGGACACGAAATTGATATTGATAAAATTTCCCATTGGGACTTTGATAATGATGGGAAAGTTGAAGCCCTCGTCGTCCGAGGCGATTACATCGATGTTAAAAGTATTCGCCAAGTAAATATTCTTGCGGACGCAGACCTTGTTCTTGGAATAAAAAACGACAAAGCTCCTATCACAGACGAAGTAGTGCCAATAATCAAAGGCAACTCATTATCAAACGAGGCGATCATATTCGATGCAGCAGCGGGAGCACGCGAAGCATTTATCGACGGTAATTTTTATAATAATCAAACTCTTTTAGATGCAAATCTTTTAGGAGACGTAACTTCTGAAGTTTATGCTGGTGTAGATGACGCGAACTTAAATTTAAGCAATTATTTAGAAATATCACACGCTGCTATGGCTAATGAAATCTTTTTCGATGCGCCCGCTTGGGGGAATTAATTATGTCTGCTGAAAAACCTCAGGTAACATCGCGAATAGGGCAGATAAGTCTCGAAAGCATTAAAGAAGATGAAAAGGTCCTTCAACATTCGGAACCCGCGCCAAACTTAAGGTTATCACTTGCCCAGGCTGTTACAGTTTTGAGAAAAAGTCTCCTTTCTCTAGCATTTTTTTCGATAATTTTAAATGTATTGGCTTTAGCCACACCTATCTACCTTTTCCAAATTTCAGATCGGGTTTTAACAAGCCGGAGTATTGATACCCTTGTAATGCTTACCATTATCATAATCGGTGCATTAGCTCTCCACGCCGTACTCGATATCTTGAGACGCTTATATATTCTTCGCGTTGCTATGAAAATTGAGACCACCCTCGCCAATCCTGTAATATCAGCCGCCGCGAGAGCCGCTAATCTTGGTTCTCCACAAGAATTACAGGTTGTAAACGACCTGGCAACAATTCGAAATTTCATGACATCTCCAGTTTTATTAATTTTGATGGATGCTCCCGTTACACCTATATTTTTCATAACGGTTTTTATGATCCATCCAAATCTAGGATGGATTATTATTGGTTTTGCATTTGTCACAGGTGTGCTTGCATTGTGGAACCAGCGCGCGACACGCATCCATTTTTCAGAAGCTCAATCTGCTGGAGGCAGAGCCTCTTTATATCTCGACTCGATAAGCCGCAACGCGCAGGTGGTAGGTGCTATGGGGATGACAGCTGAAGCATCTCGGATTTGGGGAAATGAAACGGCAACTGCTCTCTCAAGATTGGTGCGCGCTCAAGATAGTAATATCCTTATAACTGGCATTTCAAAATTTCTTCGGATGACAGTACAAATCGCACTACTAGGATGGGGAGCGCTGCTCGCACTCGATGGAGAAATAACGGGAGGTATGATGATTGCGGCTTCTATGATCGCAGGCCGTGCTTTAGCACCTGTCGATGGGGCAATCGAAGGTTGGAAAAGTTACGTCCAAGCTACAAGCGCGTATGGACGGATTGCTCGTCTACTAAAGTCATCACCTCTTAATTTAGCAAGGCTTAAGCTACCTGACCCAAATGGAAATTTGAGTGTTAACCGTATTTTATACGCCCCCCCCCCAAATAAAAAGGTCCTCTTAAACGGGATCACTTTTGAACTTGGTGCTGGAAAGGCCTTGGGCGTTATCGGACCCTCGGGTGCCGGCAAAACGACTCTTGCTAGACTTTTAATTGGATCAATTACACCAAATGCTGGCGAAACCAGACTTTCAGGAACAGAATTACGACACTGGGACCCATCCCAATTTGGCGAGGTCGTAGGATACCTGCCACAAGAAGTTCAACTTTTCCCAGTTTCAATTAAAGCTAACATCGCACGTTTAAAGATGAACGCAACTGATGATGAAATATTTGCTGCTGCAGAATTTGCAGGGGTGCACGATGTGATTGCAAACATGCCACAAGGTTATGAAACGATGCTTAGTCAAGACGGCTCGCCACTATCCGGCGGTCAGAAACAAAGAGTTGCACTTGCTCGCGCGTTTTTTGGCAAGCCAAGATTTGTCGTACTCGATGAGCCTAATTCTAATTTAGATAGCGACGGTGAAGTAGCCCTCGCGAAAACAATTAAAAAAGCCCAGGCTGCAGGAATTACAACCATCACGATCACACAACGCCAAACACTTTTGCGACATGTCGATGAGATAATAGTTTTAGACGCTGGCAAGATGATAAAGTTTGGTCTCAGAGATAAAATCTTAACAGAGGTATACGGTACAGCTGTCGCCAACGCTATTATTGGACGGCAGAAACTTGATAACACTGAAAACAATCAGCCACTAACAAAGGTTACCAAAAATGAGTAACGATCGTTGGCAAGACCGTGTTCCTATAAAAAGCCATAGGTACGCTAATCTTAGTATTTTTTTCACAATTTTATTTATATTTAGCTTTGGGTTTTGGTCGACCACCGCAGAACTCGATAGTGCCACCGTAGCCTCGGGTAACTTAACAGTTACGGGCCGTAACCAAGCAATCCAACACTTAGAAGGGGGTGTAATTTCTCAACTTTTTGTATCAGAGGGTAATCGTGTTGAAGCTGGAGAATTATTAATAAGATTGGATGCCTCAGAAGCGAACGCTGAGCTTAAAAGACTTGAAACGCGCGCCTTTCGATTAAAAGCAACAGAAGCCAGGCTCCAAACAGAAATCGAAGGGCAAAAAAGCTTTATTCCCTCTGATTCACTTTTGAGAAAAGCCTCCGGAAACAAAAATCATTCCAGTGCTCTCAGTATTCAAAAAGCATTATTTATTGCACGTCAGGCTGCACATAACAGTGAAATTCAGATCTTATCCCAAGGAGTTTTAGCCTACAAAGAGAACCTAGATGGCCAACGCAAACAATTGAAGTATGCGGAAGATCAACTCACATTTGTTAATGAAGATTTGCAAGATAGGTCGGCGCTCCTATCCAAGGGACTGGCGAATAAAAGAAATTATTTAGCAGCTCAACGAGACAAGTCGCAGGTGGAAGCCCAGAGAGCACGATTACGTTCAGGTGTACTAGACCTCCTGGAGAGAATAATTCGAGCAGAACAATTAGTTGCAAACGCAGTTCTTGAAACCACCGAAAGCGCTATAAGCGAATTAGATTTCATACAGACAGAATTACAAGACACAAATGATATGATCAATCGAGCAAAGCGAGCGATCAAACGTTTAGATATACGAGCACCAGACTCGGGTATAGTTGTAAAACTTGAAGTAAATGCTTCTGGGGGGGTGATCCGACCTGGAGCTAAAATATTAGAATTAGTTCCCATCAAAGGAGAGCTCATTATCGAAGCGAGAATTAGGCCCCAAGATATCGATAGTGTAAACCTTGGTCAGCCTGCACAAGTACGCCTCACAGCTTTCAACCAACGCAAAACTCCAATGATAAAAGGAACCGTTGTGTATGTGTCAGCAGATACCCTTAGAGGAGAAGATATAAGTGATGTCAGCGACAGCTACGTAGTCCGGGTCGCCCTTGATCGCACCCAATTACCAGAGGGGGTAACTGAGGCACTCACACCAGGGATGCCTGCTGAGCTTTATATACGCACTGGAACACGAACATTTTTCACGTACATACTCCAACCTTTGTCAGACAGCATGCGCCGGTCTTTCAAAGAAAATTAGATTAGTGTTGTTTCTACTTTTAATGAAGAGAGGGGAACTCTTAAATCTAACTGGGCGCCCGTTTTTAGAGCCCGCAATGTAAGACTGGCACTCAATTTCTCAGCACGTATATTAAAACTTTGAAGCCCTCGGCCTGCGCTTTTTGACGGAACTAACGCTGCACCGCCTTCATTACGCACAGATAAATGAATGTAATTTGATTCTAGCGCACACTTCACAGACAGCTTTTTACAATTTGATCTATTCACAGCATTGTACATTGCTTCTTGTAAAATTCGGACCACTTCTAAGTTCATCTGAAAATCTGTTTCTGGCAGATCCAGAAGTTGAGATGTGTCCCAGTCAACTAAGATTCCAATATCAGGTAATGCGTCAACAAAATTATGTCTCAAATTAGCCAAAGCTAATATAAGTTTTGTTTTGCCACCATATTTGGATGAAATTATGACCCTAATTTCATTGAGACAGAACTGAGACAATTCAGAAATATTTTTATAGTTAGCTGAATGATATCTATCCGAAATCGTCTTGATTGAAAAAAGATATGTTAAAACACCATCATGAAGATCATTTTGAATTTGTGAATAAAGCGAAATTTTGCGATTTTCATTCATTAAGTGAGCTGAATTTTCAAATTCTTTTTTTAATTTCAACGATTCTTCTTGAAGCTTTATTTCCAAATATTCACTGTAATCTTTTAATTCACTCTTCATCATCAGAATTTTAGCTGAAAAATCTGCTGCAAGAAATATTAATACTAATAACATAGTAACCGAAGTCCAATTTAGCCCAACATTTCCACTAAAATGCGCAGATCCATCGTAAAATATAGAAACCAACCAAGTAATCAAAACAGCCAAAACCAGGGGGGAAGTCCTGTTAGTTTCATCTTTAAAAATAGAAATTAGACCGTTCGTGACCAAAATAAATAAGCCACATAAAAGGTATGGAATAGAATAAATACCATTTATAACTGTATCAGAAACACTGAATAGCTCTAACCAGATAGCTAAAAAAACTGTTGAAACTATGCTTAAAGCAACAGTTAAGTGAAAAATCTTCAAGTTTCTATAATTTTGTGTTTTTTGTTGGCTGATATAACAATCTAAGGCCCAAATCATAATAGGTGCGAGCATAAACGTCTTGCGACTTAGATCACCTATTAAAACGCCAGCATCTAGGCTACCAATTTGAATCAATGATAAAATTCCTATCAGCACAGTTATTGAAACTCCTTGAAAACCAAGCCCACCAAAAATAGTAGTGATTAAGAAAAACGCAAATCCAAGAGATAAAACTGAAAACCTCGACTCTTCGAAAGAACGTTTATAAAGAGATCGCCTGTTTATTGAGAGATCAAAAAATTTGGATTCACCAGAATAGACCTTAGACAATCGGAAAAGAGAGCTCCCAAGTCGATCATTAGTCTGTGTCAACTGAAGTCTAATGTTAATGTCTTCGCCAAGATACTTTCGGTCAATATCAACTAAATAAAATGATCGGCTGTGGCGGCTATCACCTATGGTGCCATTGTGCGCCGGTTCTGTCGTAATTCTATCGCCATTAAACCAAATGCTGAGAACGCCGACATAGTTTGGGATATATAATACTGGTTTTTCCATTCCAGCTGGTAGGTCAAGGTTAGATTCAAGGATTAATGACTCGTATCCATCTTCTTTTGCAACAATAGTTCCGACGGGCAGCTTGATTGTAGTTTCATCATCATTAATGGAAGTGAAAATGATCTCATGTTTTAGGTCAGGGTTTATAAAGAAAAAGTCGGACTGAATTTTTAATGCAAAACAAACGATAGTTACGAAAGCCCCAATAAATAATAAATCTTTCATATTTAGAACTCGCTTAATAAAATTTCATACCGCATTTTCAGTTAAGAATTCCTAGATTTCTCGCTTCATAAACTGCTTCAGTTCGATTATTTGTCTGAAGCTTTCGATATATATTTCGAACGTGAACGGGTACGGTGTTGAGTGATATTTTCAAAGCCCTAGCTATCTCACTGTAAGACAATCCTCGAGAAATTAGTTCGATTACTTCAGTTTCTTTGTTGGTGAGTATCGTTGATTTGCCTAATTGTTTTCGCTCCAGTTTTAAATTTCCATTTTGCACCAAAACACACAAATGCATCGCAATCTCGGCACTCATGGGCGATTTCCCATCCAGAGCTTTTTCGATAGCACCTATCAACTGAATAGAACTATCGCTCTTGTGTATATACCCTACCGCTCCAGCAGAAATTGCCGCCAGAATGCGGGATGGTTCCGAAATTCCTGAAATGACAATTGCCAAGCCAGCTGGATAATTCTGAGAAAAACTCTGAATAGTTTCAGTCGCATCACCATCCTCAACGTTCAAATCCGCCAACAAAATATCAATATGGTTGGACTTAAGAATATGGTCTGCTTTGACAATTGAAGCCGCACCGAATACTTTTGCTGCAAAATGCCAATCATTAAGCGCTTGGCAAAACTTGCGACGAAGGATTTCATTATCTTCAAGGCACAAGATAGATAACACTATTTAACCTCATCAAATATTCGTTCTCTGTATACCACAAGCGCTCGATCGTTTGATGTTGTACCGCTTTGATAGTAAATATCTCTTGTTACGGGGAATATTACCATACTCTATAAGTGGTATTGTCAAATACCTAAAAAGGTTCTGATAAAATGGAAATAATATCAGCCAACTCTCTTAAAAACGTTTGAGTTTTTAGGCCTTAGGTGCGGTCAAAATATTGAAGCCTATCATCAGTTTGATGAACCAACATAATGAATCGTTAAAAACGAACATACAGAATTTCTACAAGTCGGATGATCTCTGGACTGGTTTTAAAGTCGCAAAAAGGAGACTGTCTTGTCATCCAAAGATACTAAAAAGTAGCCCTACCAGCTTCGAGTGCATTTACTTAGACAATGCCATTAGAGGACAACTAAGCCCAGAATAAGAAACAGCATTACCCTATTCTGTTTGTTGGGATAGAATAACTCGAAATCAAATACAGACTTGAGGAGCATTTGATGGCTAATCTGGGAAATGACCCCATCCGGAACGCGAGAGACCTTAAATGTTTTGAGGCTAAAATGTCGCTCGAGGAACGCTTGCCGGAGCGCAGCATTCTAGACGTATTTATTTCAAGCGCAGATCAACGGCCAGACGCCACCGCGATCACGATGCTAATGACAGGTGCTCCAGATGAGCAGCCACGTCAGGTTGGGTATGCTCAGTTACTTGGGCTTATCCGAAGAGCTGCCAATATGTTTTCCGCTCTAGGGGGTCCAGCATCAGGCGTTGCTTACATGCTACCGTCTCTGGTCGAAACGCACGTAACTTTATGGGGTGCGGAAACATCCGGTTTTGCGGTTCCGATCAACTTCCTTTTGCAGCCAGATAGCATCGCCGAATTGCTCAAAGCATCGGGTGCAAAAATCCTGGTCGCTCTTGGCCCACACCCTCAGCTGGATATCTGGGAAAAAGCATTACAATTAAAAAGTCAGATTCCTGACCTAATCCTCGTGCGAGTTTCGCCTCCCGGTGAGCGAGCGGAAGAGGGCGTGATTGATTTTAGTTCAGCCTTGATGGCGCAGCCTGATGATCACTTGACCTTTGGTGAAGCACGCGGAGGCGATGACGTGGCTGCGTATTTTCACACTGGTGGCACAACCGGAGTACCAAAACTGGTCGCACACACTCATCATAGCCAATTGGTAGCCGCGTTTGGCGGAGCGTCTATGTGCAGTTACTCCTCCAGCGATATTTTGACTGCAACTTTTCCATTATTCCATGTTGCAGGAACAATTGTCGCAGGTCTGAGTGTCTTTATGGCGAGCGCGCAAATGCTCATCATGTCGCCAGCCGGCCTGCGCAGTCCTTCTATTGTAGAGAATTTCTGGCGACTAACAGCCCAATACAAAGCCACGTTGGTGGCCGGTGTTCCAACCGCACTTGGCGCAGTGTTGCAGACTCGGGTGGGTAAATATGACATCAGCGCTGTGCGAGCAGGTCTGACGGGCGCTGCACTATTACCTCCTGCTGTTGGGCACCAGTTCAAGGAAGTTACGGGCTGTACTCTTTTTGAAATATTGGGAATGACTGAAGCCTCAGGTTTAATAAGCATTGATCCTGCTTGCGGGGACGGCGCTAATGGGTCTGTCGGTTGGGCGTTGCCCTACACTCAGGTGGACGTGTTGCACCAGAACGCGAATGGTACACTTGGGCAGGCTTGCGATGTCGGCGAAATCGGTGTCATCGTGATTAGCGGAGATCACGTTTCGCCGGGCTATAGTGATCCAGAACAAAACAACAATGTGTTCAATGATGGTGCGCTAAATTCCGGCGATCTGGGGTACAAGGATGCACAGGGGCGGCTCTACATTGCTGGTCGATCAAAAGATCTAATTATCCGCAGCGGCCACAATATTGATCCCGCCATGATTGAAAATGCCATGACCTCGCATCCCGCAGTCGCAGTAGCTGCTGCAGTGGGCATGCCAGACGCTTATGCAGGAGAGTTACCCATCTGCTTTATTCAGTTGAACGAGGGCGCTGAGGTGAGTGTTGCAGAGTTACAAACTCACGCCCAAAGCACAATTGACGAGCGTCCTGCATGGCCAAAAAAAATACAGATTATCGACACGGTACCTCTGACCTCAGTCGGTAAAATCTACAAACCAGTTTTGCGGTGTGAAGCCGCCAAATTGAAGGTAACAGATTTGGTTCACAACGAAATGGGTCTTGGTGACGCAAACATCGATGTTTTAGAAGGTGGTTCACGTGGTTTGCGTGTCACAGTGTCGGTTGTTGAAGGAGACAAATCGTTTGTTCTTGCTCTTGAACAAGCGCTTGCGGCTTACTTATTTGAGTCTACGGTACAAACACGATGAAACGCTCACGTATCAACGATCTTATTGCTGAATCAGACGAGATGATGCGCAGCTTTGGGTTTGTAATGCCGCCGTTTGCTTATTGGTCGCCAGAAGAATTTAAGACCCGTAAAGACATAGCCGAAAACGTGATAGACGCGCGCTGCGGATGGGACATTACCGATTATGGCGCTGGTAAATATGACGAAATGGGCTTGTTCTTATTCACCCTGCGCAACGGACGATTGGCTGATCTGCATCGCGGTGGCGGCATGTGTTACGCTGAGAAACTGTTAATATCCAAACATGATCAACTCAGCCCAATGCATACTCATTTACTGAAAACAGAAGACATCATTAACCGTGGTGGCGCAACGCTCGTAGTGGAATTATTTGGATCAGACGACGCCGGCAACTTTGCCGATGATAAAGGCGGGACGGTTTATTGCGACGGCATTAAACGCGATTTCGAACCTGGCGAAAAATTGCGCCTTGCCCCCGGAGAAAGCATCACCCTTATGCCTGGTGACTGGCATGCATTCTGGGGCGACGGAGGAAATGTTTTGATCGGAGAAGTTTCCACTGTGAACGACGACGAAACAGACAATATTTTTTGTGAACCAATTGGGCGCTTTGCAAACATCGAGGAAGATGTTGATCCAAAGCACCTTTTGGTCAGTGATTATAGCAAGTGGTTGGATTGCGCAGAACGCGGAGTGACTCTTCAAATGCCCATTTAAGCCATTTGTTCAGTGCAGCACTGGCAGAGTTAGCTGCTGTCGGTGATGCCCTACTATCCCTTGGGAAGGCAAAGTCTGATCCGTTATCTATTTTTAATATTCGTTTAGCAGCCCGAAGAGCTTCACCAACCAGTGGTATCATACGTTCGCGACTAGCAGTCTTAAGATTAAGCCAAGGATGCTTGATAATACGATCATACTGCAGATCAGTATCCAAACCTATGAAGTCTTGTTTAAGAAGCCCTGCCCCTTCAGCCAGCCTCATTCCAGTGTCGGAGATTAAGGCTATCAACCACCGCATATCGTCGTCGATCGCACGACACTCCGATTGAACGTTTCGTATATCAGTGATTGGTACTGGCTTGCGAACCACCCCCCCTGCCCACTT